>Ga0307513_10007230_pt1 | contig 14421 bp, 12 predicted proteins | sample 15_EM_MG_FD_202174 | JGI IMG/M metagenome (GOLD analysis project Ga0307513, IMG submission 202174) | Populus trichocarpa ectomycorrhiza microbial communities from riparian zone in the Pacific Northwest, United States - 15_EM | ecosystem: Host-associated > Plants > Roots > Unclassified | place... | reverse complement strand
TCGCGAAGCATTTCCATTGCAACGGCCAGGCGACGGACTCCGTCCCACCGAAGTTCCATGTTGTAGCTGAGCCCGCCTCGAATCACGTGGGTATGGGAATCGATGAGACCGGGAATGACCCGCCGCCTGCCCGCATCGACCACTCGAGTCTTGGAATCCGCGAGGCCAGCGATGGTCGAGTCCGATCCCACCGCCAGCACCACGCCGTCCTTCAGCGCGATTGAAGCCGCCTCCGGAACCTTCGCGTCAAGGGTCGTGACGCGTGCATTGCCGATGATCAGATCGGCTGCACCGCCAGCCGTTCGCGCAAGTACCGGACCGGCCAGTACCTGGATGCCCAAAGCGGCTGCAGCCTGCATCAACTGGCGCCGGCTGTTCGCAGACCTTTCGACCATGGGTGGAGCGGCACCGGCAGAGGAAGTGTTGGAATCGGTCATGGGGTTTCTCCCCGTGGTCTTGGTCAAGCCTGCAGCGTAGGAGCAGACGGCCGTCGTGTCTTGTGCGTTGTAGCTGCGCCGTGCGGAGGTCTTGCGCCAGCCGCTTGAAGGCCTGTTAAGGTCTGCGCCGCTGCCCTCGCGGTCAGCCAATTCCCGCAAGACCGACGATCCCGGCGCTGGCACCTTCACCAACCCCCGGCCCGACTGTCTCGGGCGCCTTCTGCGAGCGCCCTGGTGGGACGAACGGTCATGCCAGGCGCGTTGACTTCCATTCGGGAGTGCGCATGCACATGAGCAAGACAGATCGATCATCTTCGCGCGTGGTGCGCATCGGTGGCGCCTCGGGCGTCTGGGGCGACAGCATGGTGGGCGCGCCTCAGTTGGTGAAGTCCGGCCTGATCGACTACCTGGTGTTCGACTACCTCGCCGAAACCACGATGGCCATCCTGGCCACCACGCGGGCCAAGAAGCCGGAGTTCGGCTATGCCACCGACTTCGTGGACAGCGCGATGAAACAGGTGCTGCCCGAAGTGACGAAACGCGGCATCAAAGTGATCGCCAATGCCGGCGGCATCAACCCGCACGGCTGCGCCGCGGCGCTGCAGGCCCTGGCGTCGACGATGGGGCCTGTCGCCGCGCATCGCGGTCGTCGAAGGTGATGACGTGAGCGCACTGATGCCCCGGTTGCGCGAGAGCGGGACGCTCGACATGTTCACTGACGAGCCGCTGCTCGCCGAGGTGCTGAGCGCCAACGCGTACCTCGGCGCGCTGCCGGTGGCGCGCGCGCTGGACGCGGGTGCCGACATCGTGATCACCGGCCGCTGCGTCGACAGCGCCGTGAAGCTGGGTGCGCTGATTCATGAGTTCGGCTGGTCAACCAACGACTTCGACCGCCTGGCCGGCGGCAGCCTGGCCGGCCACATCATCGAGTGCGGCTGCCAGGCCACCGGTGGACTGTTCCCGGCGGCCTACCTGTTGCCCGATGTCACATGCGATTTTCGCGAGGTGCGCATCGAGCAGCTTTCCGACGACCGGGTGCGCATCAGCGGAGCACGCGGGCGTGCACCGACCGCAAGCTACAAGGTCTCGGCGACGCAAATGGGTGGCTACCGCTGCGCCGGCATGATGGTGGTCGTCGGCATCGACGCGGCGGCCAAGGCGCAACGCACCGGCGAAGCCATCATCGAGCGCACGCGCGACATCCTTGGCGAGGCGGGCCTGCCCGACTACACGGCAGCCCACGTCGAGCCGCTCGGCGCCGAGACGCTCTACGGGGCGCAGGCTCGCACGGGGGCGTCGCGCGAGGCGATGGTGCGCTTGGTTGTGGACCACCCGTTGAAGAGGGCACTCGAGATCTTTGCCCGCGAGATCGCTCCCTCCGGCACGTCGTGGTCTCCCGGCACCACGACGCCTGCCGGGGGCCGGCCATCACCGGCCCCTTTATCAAGCCTTTCTCGTTCCTGCTCGACAAGCGCCGAGTGTCGGTCGGCGTCGTCATCGCGGCAGCGCCCGCCTCGCCCGCCACCACGCCGGTGCCTTGGATCGACCCGGTGGGCGAAGCGATGGTCGAGGTGCCGCTGGTGCGACTGGCATGGGCGCGCAGCGGCGATAAGGGAAACCTCTCGAACATCGGTCTCATCGCCCGGCTCCCGGAATGGTTACCGCTGATCTGGCAACGCGTCACGCTCGAGGAAGTGCAGCGCTACTTCGCCCACCTGGTGAAGGGCCGCGTCGAGCGCTTCCATCTGCCGGGCATCGCCGCGATGAACCTGGTGCTGCACGACGCGCTGGCCGGCGGCGGCCCGGCGTCCCCGCGCTTCGATCCGCTGGGCAAGGGCATGGCCCAGATGCTGCTGGACATGCCGGTGCAGGTGCCGGCCTCTATCGCGGCCCGACTTTGAATACGAACCCATGGCTGCGCCTGTCATGCAGCCCGGCGCTCAAGGTGTGGGAACGCCGCCGATCGATTCGTCGACACACCCGGCATCGTTCGGCGGGTCATCTTCCGACAGCAGCCCATTGCGCCCGCGGTGAATCGTCGAACAACGCAAGGCGACGAGAGCCGGCGAAGATGTCCCTCGGCTTGAGCCCATAGGCCTGCCGGATCGAATGACTGAAGTGGGTCGAATCTGGATACCCGGTGTCGAGCGCGACATGTGCCAGGTTGGCTTCGCGATTCACGTAGTGCAGAAGGCAACGGGCGCGCTTCCAGGTCCGGAAGCTGCGGAACGGCGCGCCCACCTCCTGCTTGAACAGGTGCAGGAAGCGCGAGAACGACAGGTGCGCCATCGCGGCGCACTCTTCAGCGATGGCAGGCGCCGAAGGATCCCGGCGGATGCGGTCAAGGACCAGCGCGATTCGGCGATCGATGTGGCGCGGCGCCAGCGCCGCGCCGAAGAACGTCTTGTCGAAGTCCAGCTTCAGCAGGTCGACCGCACAACCTTGCGCCGACAGCTCGCGCTGGCGCTGCCGCACGAGTTGAACGAACTGCGGCTCATCGACCGCGCCCCTGCCCTTCAACACGTCGGGCAGCGCCTCGATGTCCACCGTCTCGGCCTCGATCTTGAGGACGTTGATGACCCGCGCCTGGGACTCGACCTGGTGCGGCACATATGGCGGCACGATGGCCATTTCGGTCGTTTGCCACTCGCCGTCCTGCAGGCGAATGCGAATGACGCCCGAAACCGCCACGTAGACGATGACCGAACCCATCGTCCGGACGGCCGGTGCACCCAGCAGCCCGACATAGAACACCCGGTCGGCGGTGATCCACATCAGCCCCATCGGGCGGCCGGGGATGGAAGTTCGCTTGAAATGCATCTTGTCTCCTGCCTTGGTCTTGACGACCTATGGGCCGGAGCTTAGGCACCCGCTGGTGGTCGGTCTTGCGTCAGGTTGCTACGCTCCCCGGGGGTTTTCCTGTCGCCGAGCGTCGACTTGTTCAGAACCACTGCGGCTCGGTGCTGCGCAGCAGCGAATCGCGCCGCGCCACCGGTTTGAGCCACACCGCGGCCAGCGGCAGCTCGAAGGTGAAGAAGTAGCGCGCAGCCGCAAGCTTGCCGTGGTGGAAGTCGGTGGCCGCGCTTGGGTCGTCGAGCGCGCGGCAGGACGTCTGCGCGAGCTCGAGCCAGATCCACGCCATCACGATGTGGCCGAAGGCGCGCAGGTATGAAGTCGCGTTGGCCAGAGCCTCCTGTGCGTTGCCAGTGCTCCAGGCTTGTTGGGTCGCCCTCGCCAGCAGATCGACGGCGGTCGCCAGTTCGACCGACTGCAACGCCAGCTCCCGCAACACCCGCGCCTCGCGCGCGGTCGCACGCATGCGCTCGACGACGATTTCCAGCGCCTCGCCGTCATGCAGCAGCGCCTTGCGGCCCAGCAGGTCCAGCCCCTGGATCCCGTGCGTGCCCTCGTGGATCATGTTCAGGCGGTTGTCGCGCCAGTGCTGCTCGACCGGGGATTCGCGCGTGTAACCATAGCCGCCCAGCACCTGGATCGCCAGGCTGTTGGCTTCCAGGCACCACTCGCTCGGCCAGCTCTTGGCGATCGGCGTCAGCACCTCCAGTGACAGCCGGGCGCGCTCGGCCTCGGCCGGCGGGCCGGTGTGCTGCTCGTCGACCAGGCGCGCGCAATACAACTGAAGCGCGAGCGCCCCTTCGCTGTACGCCTTCTGCGCCAACAGCATCCGCTTCACGTCGGGGTGCTCGATGATCGGCACCTGCGGCTGGCTCGCATTCTTGACGACGGTCCGGCCCGCCGCGACCGGGCGGCCCTGCGGGCGCTCGCGCGCGTAGCTCAGCGACGCCAGATAGCCTGCGTAGCCCAGCATCGCGGCCCCGAGCCCGACCTGGATGCGCGCCTCGTTCATCATGTGGAACATGCAGCGCAGGCCGGCCCCCGGCGCGCCGACGCGGTAGCCGATGGCCCCCGTACCTTCGCCGTAGTTCAGCAGCGCATTCGTCGTGCCGCGATATCCGAGCTTGTGGTTCAGGCCGGCGAGCACGATGTCGTTGCGCTCGCCCGTCAAGCGGCCGTCCGCATCGACCCGATGTTTCGGCACCACGAACAGCGAGATGCCATTCGTGCCCGGCGGCAGCTTGCCATCGGCATCGGGAATCTTCGCGAGCACGAGGTGGACGATGTTCTCGCCCATCTCATGATCGCCGCCCGAGATCCACATCTTGCGGCCCCCGATCCGGTAGCGTGGGCCTAGCGGATCGTGTTCATGGTCGGCGCCGTCGGCCACCGCCCGGGTCGTGATGTCGGAAATGCTCGACCCTGCCTGCGGTTCGCTCAGGTCCATCGTACCGAAGTAGCGGCCTTCGAACTGCGGCTGCGCGAACACCTTGCGCTGCAGCGCCGTGCCATGCGTCATCAGCAGATTCGCGTTGGCGGCCGTCAGCAACGAATACGCCTTCAAGCCGATGCTGGCGGCCGAGAACAGGCTGTTCGCCGCCATCTCCACGACGCAAGGCAGTTGCATGCCACCCGCGTCGTAGTCCTGTGACGCCGCCAGCAGGCCCGATGCGGCATAGGCAGCGCAGGCCTCTTCGGTGCAGGCCGGCAGGCGCACGCGCTCGCCATCGAACACCGGTTCTTCGACATCGACCCGGCGGTTGAACGGCGCGAACCGTTCGGCCGCCAGGCGCTGGCAGAGATCGAGCACGGCCGCGTAGGTTTCGGCGCCATGTTCGGTGAAACGTTCCCGTTTGCTCAGGCGCACGACCTGCAGCCAGTCGTGGAGCAGGAAATTCAGCGTGGCACGAATCGAGCCGAGTTCGGCTTCCAAGTCAGGCCACCTCGAACAGCCCCGCCGCCCCCATCCCGCCGCCGATGCACATCGTGACGACGACATACTTCACGCCGCGCCGACGGCCCTCAAGCAGCGCGTGACCGACCAGCCGCGCGCCGGTCATGCCGTAGGGGTGACCGATGGAAATGCCGCCGCCGTCGACGTTGTACTTCTCGGGATCGATGCCGAGGTGGTCGCGGCAATACAGCACCTGGCAGGCAAAGGCTTCGTTAAGCTCCCAAAGACCGATGTCGCCGATCTTCAGGCCGTGCTGCTTCAGCAGTTTCGGAATCGCGTGGATCGGGCCGATGCCCATCTCCTTGGGCGGGCATCCGGCCACCGACATGCCGCGGTAGATGCCCAGCGGCCGCAGCCCGCGGCGCTCGGCGAGCGCGCGATCCATCAAGACACACGCCGATGCGCCGTCGGACAACTGGCTTGCATTGCCGGCGGTGATCCCGCCACCGTCGATCACAGGCTTCAGCGCCTGAAGAGTCTTGAGAGTCGTCTCGGGGCGGTTGCCTTCGTCGCGCGCCAGCGTGACCGGCTTGAACGAGGTTTCCCGGGTGTTCTTGTCGAGCACCGCCATCATCGTCGAGATCGACACGATTTCCGCATCGAAGCGGCCCGCCTCCTGGGCCGCCGCCGTGCGGCGCTGCGATTCGAGCGCATAGCGGTCCTGCGCATCGCGCGAGACGGCGTACTTCTGCGCGACGAACTCGGCCGTCTGCAGCATCGGCATGTAGGCATGTTCGGCACGCGCGATGACGGCAGGGTCCTTCTCTCGCGCCACCCAGTCCATGTACAGCGTCTGCACCGCGGAGACGTTCTCGTGCCCGCCCGCGACGACGACATCCATGCCATCGAAAGCCACCTGCTTGGCCGCCGTCGCCACCGCCATCAGGCCCGAAGCGCATTGGCGATCCATCGTCTGGCCCGCAACCGTCAGCGGCAGGCCGGCGGCGATGCTCGCGTTGCGCGCCAGATTCATGCCGGCGGTGCCCGCACCCAGCACGCAGCCGATGACGACGTCCTCGATTTCATCGGCGGCCACGCCGGCGCGCTGCACCGCATGGCCGATCACGTGGCCGAGCAGCGTCGGCGACTTCGTGTGGTTGAACGCGCCCTTGAACGCCCGCCCGATCGGCGTGCGGGCGGTCGAGACGATGACGGCTTCTCTCATGGTGTCAGGTTCCTGTCGGGTTCGGATTCGGATGCGATGCGGGCGACTCGCTTCAGCCCGGCGCCCAGTCGCTGAGGCGTTCACCCTGTCGTGCGAGCTTCGTCAACAGATCGCAGGCGGCCCAGTAGCCGAAGCGGTCGCCGCGCGTGCCGCCGTGGTGCGCCAGCCGCTCCGTAATGGCCTTCAGCCCGATCTCGTCGGCCATGAACAGCGGGCCGCCGCGGTGGTCGGGGAAGCCAAAACCGGCGACCCAGACGACGTCGATGTCGCCCGGGCGGTAGGCAATCCCTTCTGCGAGGATCTTCGCGCCTTCGTTGATCAGCGGGTACAGCAGGCGCTCGACGATTTCGGGGTCGGCGATGGCCTCGCGACGCGCGACACCGTGCTCCTCCGCCAGCGCCTCGCAGATGCGCGTCACCTCGGGGTCCGGCAACGGCGTGCGACCCTCGTAGCGGTAGTAGCCCGCGCCGGTCTTCTGCCCGAGGCGGCCCAACTCGAACAGCTTGCGCACGACCACGCGGTAGCTCGGATCCGGCGGCAGCCCGCCGGCCTTGCCGCGCTCGATGACGGTCTTGGCGCCGACGTCGATGCCGGCCATGTCGAGCATGCGGCACGGGCCCATGGCCATGCCCAGCGCCTCGACCGCGCGGTCGATCTGCCGGGGCTGCGCGCCTTCCATCAGCAGGAACTCGGCTTCGCGCATGTAGACCTCGGCCATGCGGTTGCCGATGAAGCCGTAGCACACGCCCGACACCACCGCGACCTTGCCGATGGCCCCCGCCAGTTTCATGACGGTGGCGAGCACCTGGGGCGATGTCCTGGCGCCACGCACCACCTCGAGCAGGCGCATCACATTCGCCGGGCTGAAGAAGTGCATGCCCACGACATCGGCCGGCCGCCCGGTGGCCGCGGCCAGCGCGTCGACATCGAGCGTCGAGGTGTTGGTCGCGATGATCGCACCGGGCTTGCACACCTGGCCCAGGCGGGCGCAGATCTCCTTCTTGAGTTCCATGTTCTCGAACACCGCTTCGATCACGAGATCGCAGCCGGCCAGCGCGGCATAGGCTAGAGATCCTTCCAGCAGCCCCATCCGCCGCGCCACCTGTTCGGCGCTCAGCTTACCCTTGGCCGCACTCGCCTCGTAGTTCTTGCGGACCAGCGACAGCCCGCGCTGCAGAGCGTCATCGGTGGCTTCCACGACGATCACCGGGATGCCGGCGTTGACGAAGGTCATCGCGATGCCGCCACCCATCGTGCCGGCCCCGACCACACCCACCGACGCCACCTTGCGCAGCACGGCATCGCGCGCCAGCCCGGGGATCCTGGACGCGTGGCGCTCGGCGAAGAAGAGGTGGCGCATCGCACGGGAGGCGGCCGACACGCGGAGCTGCTCGAACTCGCGCGCCTCCACCTTCGCGCCCTCGGCGAAGGGCAGGCCGGCTGCTGCCTGCACGCAGCGCACGGCGGCCGCGAGGGCCGGGTAGGCCGGCTTCTTCGCTGCGTCGGCCAAGGCACCCGCGAAAACATCGGCCGTCGCGTCATCGGAGGAAGCCGCGAGTTCGCTGGTCCGCCGTGGGGCGATCCTGGCGGCCAGCAGCCACTCCGCATACGCCAGCCCGACATCCAGCGGCGCGCCTTCGCGCACGGCATCGACGATGCCCCCTTCGAGCGCTTGCTCGACGGCCAGCAGGCGGCCGGAGAGGATCAGGTCCAGCGCGAGCGGCACGCCGGCAAGGCGTGGCAGCCGCTGGGTGCCCAGCGAGCCGGGAATCAGACCGAGCTTGACTTCGGGCAGGCCGACCCGCGTGCCCGGCACGGCGACCCGGCCGTGGCAGGCCATCGCCAGCTCGAGCCCGCCGCCGAGCGCAGTGCCGTGCAGCGCGGCCACCACCGGACGCGCAGACCCTTCGATGTGCGCGAGCAAGGTGTTGAACGGCTCGGTGCTGAAATCGGGCGCATCGAAAGAGGCAGTGTCACCGCTGGCGACGAAGGTGCGCCCGTCGCAATGCACGAGCAGGGCTGCGAGCGAGGCGTCGGCCTCAAACGCGGCGAATCCCTGCACCAGCCCTGCCACGGCCTGCGGCGACAGCGCATTGACGGGCGGGTTGTCGATTCGCAGCACGCCGATGCGGCCGCGTCGCTCGAAAGTCACGGGATTCGTCATGGAGCTTGGCTTTCAGCGGGAGCGCACGTGACCGGAGGCTGCACGATGCGAATTCGGATGCAGACTACGAGCGCGGTCGACCAGCGTCTTGCGCGAACTGGCTGCTACCCGCCCGGTCATCGGCAGCCATTTCGCGCAAGACCGCGCCGCACGCAATTCGTAGAGTCCGTCGGGTCGCGACACCATCGCATCCCGGCCCCGCCATGGACACGTTGAAGCACAAGACCCTCTTCATCACCGGCGCGAGCCGCGGCATCGGCAAGGCGATTGCGCTGCGCGCCGCACGCGACGGCGCCAACATCGTCGTAGCGGCCAAGACGGCGCAGGCCGATCCGCGCCTGCCCGGCACCATCTACACCGCTGCCGTCGAGATCGAAGCGGCGGGCGGAAAGGCCCTGCCGCTGGTGCTCGACGTGCGCGACGACGATCAGGTCGCCAGCGCAACGGCGCAGGCGGTGGCACGCTTCGGCGGCATCGACATCCTGGTCAACAACGCCAGCGCCATCCACCCACGCGGCGTACTCGACACCCCGATGAAGCGCTACGACCTGATGATGGACATCAATGTGCGCGGCAGCTTCGCCTGCGCACAGGCTTGCCTGCCGCACTTGTTGAAGTCGGCCAACCCGCACATCCTGACGCTGTCGCCGCCGATCGACCTGAACCCGAAGTGGTTCGGGCCGCACGCGGCCTACACGACGTCGAAATATGCGATGAGCATGATCAGCCTGGGCCTGGCGGAGGAGTTCCGCGAGCGCGGCGTGGCGGTCAATGCGCTGTGGCCGCGCACGCTGATCGCGACCGCCGCATTGAGCGTGGCCTCGCCCGGCGAGGCGATGCGGGCACGCAAGCCGGAGATCATGGCGGATGCCGCACATCGCATCCTGACGCGCGCGAGCAGAAGCATCAGCGGCCGATTTTTCCTTGACGAAGACGTGCTGCGCGAGGCGGGGGTCAGCGAGTTCGAGCTTTACGCGGCGTCACCGGGTACGCAACCGCAGATCGACCTCTTCGTGGAACCGACTCGTCCCTTGACGGAGAGACGCCAGCCTTCCGACGGATTGAAGGCTTCTCAAGGCCAGTAAGACTCCGGTAATGCGGACAACCGCAATATCGGCGGATGTTCAACGTTGCTGGAAACGCCGTGACCCCCATCCGACGCCTGATTTCCCGGATCTCGATCCTGTCGTTGTCCTTGGCCTTGTCTTTCGCCCTGGCTCACCCGGCGCGCGCCGACGACGCCGGCCCCGGAATCAGCAACCCATCCCATGGCTGGAGCGTGGGCATCGGCGTTGGCGTAGTCACCCGTCCCTACAAGGACATCGACACCGAGACGCGCGTCCTGCCGGTCCTGGCCTTCGAGAACCGATGGATACGTGTCGGCGGCCTTGGCGTGGATCTGAAGCTCGGCAGCGCCGGGCCGGTTTCGTTCGCGCTGGGTGCGCGCTATTCGATGAACGGCTACAGCCAAGATGACGCTCCGATTCTCAACGGGATGGAAGAGCGGAAGGACGGAGTCTGGGTGGGGCCGTCGGTTACCTGGCGCGCCGGCTTTGCCGATCTGTCGGCCGAGGTTCTTGGCGATGCCGCGGGCAACAGCCAAGGCACCCAGGTTCGCCTGGCAGCGGAGCGCGGCTTCACGAGTGGCGCCTTCCGCTTCACCCCACGCGTCGCCGCGATATGGCGAGACCGGAAGTCGAACGACTACTACTACGGCGTGCGAGCCGCCGAGGTTCGCGTGGATCGGCCTTTCTACGAAGGCACATCGAGCACCGATGTCGAGATCGGCTTGCGCACCAGCTACGCACTGGCACCCCACCACTCGGTGTTCCTCGACCTGAGCGCCACCCGTCTGGGCAGCGGCGTCAAGGACAGCCCGCTGGTGGATCGCACGAGCCAGGCCGGTGCGCGGATGGGTTATCTTTACCGCTTCTGAATCAATGTGGCGGCCGCATGAACCGCATCGCAGTCGTCGAAGACCACGAGCGACTTTCCGAGTTGATTGGCAAGGCGCTCGCACAAGCCGGCATCGAATCGGACGCTTTCACGCACATCGGGTCGGCGTGGCACGCCTTGCGCGACACGCCCTACGCCGTCGCGGTCGTGGACCGGGGCTTGTCCGACGGTGATGGCTTGTCCCTCGTGAGGCGCTTGCGTGAATCCGGCTGCCTCATTCCTTGCCTGATGTTGACTGCGCGGGACGCCGTGCACGACCGGATCGATGGGCTCGAGTCGGGAGCGGACGACTACCTGGTCAAGCCGTTCTCGATGGAAGAACTGGTCGCCCGCGTGCGCGCGCTCATGCGCCGTCCCGCGACCGTGCAGAGCTTGTCGCCCGCCTTCGGCGACATCCACGTCTGCCCTGAGCATGCGTCCCTGGTGTGCGGGGTGGAGACGATTTCCCTCGCACCGGCAGAACTTCAGATCCTGTTGGGTCTGGTCAGGGCGCGCGGGCGGACGGTGCGGCGAACGGCGCTGGAAGCCGCGGCATGGGGGGTCAGCGAAGCCGTGACCCCGAACGCACTGGATGTGGCATTGCACCGTTTGCGCAGGAAGCTGCTCGCGATCGGCTCGTCGCTGCAGATCAGCAACACCAGGGGATTGGGTTATGCGCTCACCGAGACTCCGCTGGCGCCGTAGCCTGCGCAAGCAACTCATCGCGACCTACGTGGCCGCGCTGCTGATGGCGACGGCCGGTGTCGCCGCCTTGCTCGTCGCTGAGGTCGGCTGGGATGCCAGTGGCTTGACCTCGAAGCGGCTCGTCCAGCAGGCGTGCTGGATCGAGCAAGGGCTGCAGTTCGACGCGACGGGCAAGCCTTTCGCGCTCGCCGATGATCACCACGCGCCCTGGGTCTACGAGAGCGCCTCCGAGGATCTGAAGTACCGCGTGCTGAATGCCGCTGGAGATGTGCTGCTCGCGTCGGAGCCGAATGCGAGCTTGCTGACGCCGCAAGGCCAGCCCTTCGATCCCAGCCAGCCGATGTTCGAGACCGTGATCGGCGGACTCCGGCTGTTCGTCATGACAGTCCCCATGCAGCGACCGGGAGCCGCCCTCTACATTCAGACCGCACGCAGCGAACGAATCGACTCGCTCGAGCGTCACGCGTTGGGAAGTCCCCTCCTCAAGGTCGCCATCTGGGTCGGGCTCGGTTCGATGGTGCTGTTCGGCGTGGCGGTTTACGTCACGCTGTCTTCAACGTTGCGCCCGTTGCGCAGGGCTTCGGAGGCCGCCTCCCGGATCGAGCCGAACAACCTGTCGACCCGACTGGAGACGCGCGACCTGCCGGCCGAAATCACGCCGCTTGTCGACGCCTTCAACCTGGCGCTCGGCCGGCTCGAACGTGGCTTTCGCGTCCAGCAGGAGTTTCTTGCCGGCGCTGCGCATGAGCTCAAGACGCCATTGGCATTGATACGCGGCCAAATCGAAATGAACGGAAATGCCGATCGAGCCACGCTGCTTCGTGATGTCGACCTCATGGCTCGACAGGTGCATCAGCTACTCCACCTGGCCGAGGTCAGCGAAGCGCAAAACTACGTGTATGCCCCGACCGATCTCTGCTCGGTCGCCAGCGAAGTCATGGATCATCTGGGGCGCCTTGCGGATCGCCGGCAGGTTGCGCTGCATCTGCTGAGCCCAGCCGCGCACACGCTGCACAAGGCAGACCATTCGGCGATGTTCGTGCTGATCAGGAACCTTGTCGAGAACGCCATTCGCCACTCACCCGCAGGTGGCGTCGTGACACTCGAGCTGTCACCGAACCGTCTCGAGGTTCGCGACGAAGGGGCGGGCATTGCGGCCGCGGACTTGCCGCACCTCTTCGCTCGCTTCTGGCGCGGTGCCGATCAGCGAGACGAGGGCGTGGGCCTCGGTCTGGCGATTTGCCGCGAGATCGCGAGCGTGCACGGATGGGGCCTGACAGCGAGGAACGCAAAGTCGGGCGCGGTCTTCAGCCTCGACTTTCAACTTGCCTGAACTTGCTGCGCGGCATTCGTCGGCACAGGAACAGTTGGTCCCTCGCGCAGGAATCAGATCTGCGCTGAACCACCGTCCACGAAAACCTCGCTCCCGGTCATGAAGCTGCTGTCGTCGCTCGCCAGGAACAGCGCCACAGCCGCCGTTTCTTCCGGCCTGCCGAGACGGCCGAGCGGCGTTTTTGCGGTCAGCCCGGCCACCATCGCCTCTTGCTGCCCAGTCCTGGCCAGGCCATTCAGAAGGCCGGGTGTTGCGGTTGCACCGGGAGAAAGCACGTTCACGCGGATTCCCGTGGCTTTCAAATCCAACGACCAGCTCCGGGCAAGGTTCCGTACCGCCGCCTTGGTCGCGCTGTACACGCTGAATGCCGGCGTCCCCGTCGAGCCGGTCGTCGAACCGGTCAGGATGATCGATCCGCCTTCGCGCATCAGTGCCAATGCTTTCTGAACCGTAAACAAGGTGCCTTTGACGTTCACGTCGAATATCGAATCGAACTGAGCCTCAGTGATCTGGCCCAATGGCGCCATTCCACCGAGCCCTGCGTTGGCGAACAGAATGTCCAGATGGCCCACCTCGGCACGGACGGTCGCGAACAGCCGGTCCAGATCGTCGAGATTCGAGACATCCCCTTGGACCGCCACGGCGTCGCTGCCGATGATCTTCACGGCCTCGTCCAGTTCGGCTTGGCGGCGTCCCGTGATGACGACGCGGGCGCCTTCCGCCGCGAAGCGCTTGGCCGTCGACAAGCCAATACCGGTGCTCCCGCCGGTGATCAGAGCCGTCTTGCCTTGAAGTCTGCCCATGCAAGCCTCCGTTGATGTGGTCAGCGCAGAGTCTAGGCAGGTCCTATTCTTTCGTCTAGTATGCGCCCTTTGGTAAGTACCTCAGACACGCCATGGCCGTTGCTTCGTTTACTTGCGGATTGGACGCAGCCCTGGCCGTGGTGGGCGGCAAGTGGAAGCCCTTGATCCTGTTCCATCTGGCGCATGGCACGCGCCGCTATGGAGACCTCAGGCGAGCCGTCGGCCGCGTGAGCGACAAGGTCTTGATACAGCAGCTCAAGGACCTGCAGGCCGATGGAATCATCGACCGCATTGACCACCGGGAAATCCCGCCGAAGGTCGAATACGCACTCACCCCTTTCGGTGCCACGCTGGCGAAGGCTTTGGCGCCTCTTTGTGTGTGGGGCACGGCGAACGAGGGAATGGTGCAGCGGATCATGCAAAACCGCCGTGCACTGGAGGATTCCAGCGCTTCGTGAGGCGTGTCGCAAGCCTACCTCGTCGCCCGGGCCGGCGCGATGCGGCCGTGCTCGCGCCGAACTGAACTCGAGGCAACGCCGAACAAGTCCCTCGCGCGCCGCTGCTCGTTCCATTCGTGCAAATCCTCGTTCCGCCCGTGCATTGCACGCCCGGCGGCGCGGCCGGCCACCAACATGGGTTTCGCATCAATGGCTCGCGGAGACTCCATGCAACGACGCAAATGGCTGGAATTCGGCCTCACGACTCTTGCCGCCCCCGCCGTGCTGGCGGCCTGCGACGATGACCAGGCAAGCCCGCCGCCCGAAACGCAGCCCAGCAGTCCATTCGCAATGAAGGTCGAGAAGCAAGTTTCGATTCCGACCCGCGACGGCGGGCAGGTGGTGGCCGACATCTTCCGACCCGACAGCGCCGGCACCTTCCCGGTGATCATGACGATGGGGCCGTATCCGAAGGACATCCCTTTCAAGGCCTGGACCCCCAACGCCTACGACCGCCAGGAAATGAAGAGTGGCACCGGCGACGCCGACTACATGCACTGGGAAACACCGCTGCCGGACTTCTGGGTGCCCGAAGGTTATGTGCAGGTGCGCTGCGACCAGCGCGGCTCGGGTGC
>Ga0307513_10007229_pt1 | contig 14421 bp, 8 predicted proteins | sample 15_EM_MG_FD_202174 | JGI IMG/M metagenome (GOLD analysis project Ga0307513, IMG submission 202174) | Populus trichocarpa ectomycorrhiza microbial communities from riparian zone in the Pacific Northwest, United States - 15_EM | ecosystem: Host-associated > Plants > Roots > Unclassified | place... | reverse complement strand
CGCCATGGAGGCCGACGCGAAGGCCAAGGGCGTCACCGTCGACGACATCGAGTGGGCGGTCCCGTACCTGCCGATCGACCCGAAGGACGTCGGCCGGTCCTACGAGGCCGTGATCCGCGTCAACTCCCAGTCGGGCAAGGGCGGAATCGCGTACGTCCTGAAGAACGACCACAAGCTGGACCTGCCGCGCCGGATGCAGATCGAGTTCTCGAAGATCATCCAGGCCAAGACGGACGCGGAGGGCGGCGAGGTCACCGGCGCTGACATCTGGACGGTCTTCCGGGACGAGTACCTGCCCAACCCCGAGAACCCCTGGGGCCGGATCCAGGTCAGCACCGGCCAGTCGACCACCGACAAGGACGGCGTGGACACCCTCACCGTCGAGGCCGAGGTCGACGGCGTCGAGACCACCCTCGTGGGCACGGGCAACGGCCCGATCTCGGCCTTCTTCCACGCGCTGCAGGGCCTGGACATCGACGCGCGGCTCCTGGACTACACCGAGCACACGATGAGCGAGGGCGCCTCCGCGCAGGCCGCCTCCTACATCGAGGTCGCCATCGGCGACAAGGTCCTGTGGGGCATCGGCATCGACGCCAACACGACCCGCGCCTCCCTGAAGGCGGTCGTCTCCGCCGTCAACCGCGCGGGCCGCTGACTCACCTGACCGGTTGGTTTCACGCCCCGTCCGCCCTTCGTGGCGGGCGGGGCGCCCGTCGTTTACCGGCCAAACCACGGGTGGGTCATGGGCAGGTCTGGTCCTGGGTACTGACTCCGCATCAACAATGTGGCTAACATCACGCCTGCGCGGCAGTGTTGCCGGTGGGGGTACCTCCCGCGCCCTGCAACAGGCAGTGGGGGGTTACCGGAGGTGCGAAGTGCTCCCAGGACGGGGACGATACGGCCGAGACCGCCGAGTCGTGCGCGGAGGCCGGACAGCACGAGTCCTGGGCTCCCGTACGGTCTGGACGGGCGTCGGTGACGGCGAGTTCTTCTGCCCCGGCTGCGGCGGAGACCGCAACTACCAGCGTCTGACCGGCCGTCGGCGCTTCACCTTCCTCGGCGTACCGGTCCTCCCGCGCGGCGAGACCGGCCCGGTCGTCGAATGCGCGGCCTGTCAGCGCCACTTCGGCACGGACGTCCTCGACCACCCCACCACGACCCGCTTCTCCGCGATGCTCCGCGACGCGGTCCACACGGTCGCCCTCGCGGTCCTCGCCGCCGGCGGCACCCACGCCCGCCACACCCTGGAGACAGCGGTGACGGGCGTCCGTGCGGCCGGCTTCGACGACTGTACGGAGGACCAGCTCGCGGCCCTGGTGGAAGCCCTCGCCGCCGACACGGGCCGTCTCTTCGGCCCCCCGTGCGGCCCCGGCCTCGCCATAGAACTGCACGAGGCCCTGGACCCCCTGGCCCCTCACCTCGCCGCCCCCGGCCGCGAATCGATCCTGCTCCAGGGCGCCCGCATCGCCCTGGCCGACGGCCCGTACACCCCGGCCGAACGCGACGTCCTGACGACGGTCGGCGCGGCGCTGACGATCTGCGGGGAGGATGTGACCCGGCTGCTGGCGGCGGCGCGTACGCCGTCCTGAAGCGGGTCGCGCAAAGCCGACTCCGACTCCGACTACGTCAGCGCCTGCGGCTGGACCGGCCGGACCAGCCGGTCCCGATTCCCGCCACGTGCAGGGCCAGGAGCATCAGGCCGAGCAGCATGACGTTCGTGGAGGTGAAGACGTCGTTCGTCGAGATCTCGGCCGCGTTGATCAGAAACGCGATGAAGAACAGTACTGCTGCGCCTATACCAAGCATGGGACGGTACCTCTCAGGGTAGGACCCGGGTGCCCCATCGCTCGGTTCGTACTCCCGGGGGAGTAGTCCGGCCCTCGTGTCACCCCCGGTAGTAGCCCCGAACTCGCCCTCCCGCGCGACGAATCGGCCCCCGGGCGACGGAATTCTGGTGAGCGTCATCAAGAAACGGCGTCAGCCGGAAGTCCGGACGAGGGGAGGGCCCCGACATGGGGGCCAAGGGGTCCATGGGGACCGCAAGGACAGTGACAGGCGCCGCACGGCGCCGCCGAGCCGTGCCCTGGCTCGTGCTCGGGCTGTGGGTCGGGGTGCTCGCGATCGTCGGGCCGTTCGCGGCGAAGCTCTCCGAGGTGCAGCACGACCGGATCACCGACTATCTGCCAGCGAACGCAGACTCGACCCAAGTCGCCCGTATCCAGGACCAGTTGCCCGGCGGCGAGACGACTCAGCTGGTCCTCGTCTACCACCGCGACGGCGGACTCACCGCCGCGGACGAGGCGACGGCCGCCGAACAGGTCGACCGGATCGCCGGCGAGCACGTCCTGACGGCCACCCCACAGGGCGTACCGTCCGCCGACGGCACCACCCTCATGTACCCGGTGAGCAGCAACGAGCCCGGCACCGACGAGGACAAGCGGGACGCCCTCGTGCACGACGTGCGCCAAGTCGCCCATACCGAGGGCGGGTTGGACGTCGAGGTCGGCGGACCGGGAGCGCTCGCCACCGATGCCGCCGAGGTCTACAACTCGCTCGGCGGACCACTGCTCTACACCACCGTCGGCGTGGTCGCCGTCCTGCTGATCCTCATCTACCGCAGCCCGGTGCTGTGGCTGGTGCCGCTCGTGGTCGCGGGCATCGCCGACTTCCTGTCGATGGGTGTCGCCTACGGCCTCCACCAGGCCTTCGGCACCACGGTCTCGGGCCAGAGTTCGGGCATCATGACGATCCTCGTCTTCGGCGCGGGCACGGACTACGCCCTCCTCCTCGTCTCCCGCTACCGCGAGGAACTACGGCAGATCGAGCGGCCGTACGACGCCATGGTCGCCGCCCTGCGCGGCTGCGGGCCCGCCGTCCTCGCCTCCTCCGGCACGGTCGCCGCCGGGGTGCTGTGCCTGCTCGCCGCCGACCTCAACTCCAGCCGCAGCATGGGCCCGTTGGGCACGGTCGGCGTCCTGTGCGCACTGGTCGCGATGCTCACCCTGCTCCCCGCGATCCTCGTCCTGCTCGGCCGCCGGGTGTTCTGGCCGCTGGTCCCCGCGTACGGCAGCACTCCCAAGACGCGCCGGCTGTCGCTCTTCGCCGCGATGGGCAGCTCCGCCGGACGCCGGCCCCTGGTGGTCCTCGCGAGCGGGGCCGTGCTGCTCGGCGCGCTCGCCCTGGGCGTGCTGAACCTGCCCGGACCGGTCAAGCAGGAGGACGCCTTCGTCGACAAACCGGAAGCCGTCGCCGCGATGCAGACCCTGGCCGAGGCCTACCCCGACCGGGGCACCCAGCCCATCAGCGTCATCACCCCGGCCGGACGCGCGGACCGGACGCTCACGACGATCCGGGCCGCCGACGGGATCAGCGACGCGCAGAAGGGACGTACGGGAGAAGGCTGGACCGAGATCACCGTCTTCGCGAAGGACGCACCCCAGTCGGCCGCCGAGACGACCACCATCAAAGAGCTGCGGGACGAGCTGAAGGGCTCGTACGTCGGCGGACCGAGCGCCCAGCAGATCGACCTGGTCGACACCAACGCGCGGGACCGGTGGGTCGTCGTCCCGATCGTGCTCCTCTCCGTGCTGCTGATCCTGGTCGCGTTGCTGCGTTCGCTCGTCGCGCCGCTGATGCTGGTGGCCGCCGTGGTCGCGGTGTGGGGGGCCTCGCTCGGCATCGGCGGACTGGTGTTCGGGCCGCTGCTCGGCTTCGAGGGCACCGATCCCGGGCTCGGGCTGCTGTCCTTCGTGTTCCTGGTCGCGCTGGGCGTCGACTACGGCATCTTCCTCATGCACCGGATGCGCGAGGAGGCGCTGCGGGGCGCGGAACCGGTGGCGGCGGCCCTCACCGCGCTGCGGACGACGGGCGGGGTCATCGCCTCCGCCGGGCTGGTCCTCGCGGCGACCTTCGCGGTGCTGACGAACATGGGCCTCGTCCAACTCGTCGAACTGGGCTTCGTGATCGCGGTCGGCGTGCTCCTCGACACCTTCCTCGTCCGGACGTACCTGGTGACGAGCGCGAGCGTGGCGCTGGGGAGGAGGGTGTGGTGGCCGGGCGCCCTGTCCCGGAAGCCGGACCCGGACGCCGTACGACAGGAACGCCAGCCGGAACCCGTGTGAGAACGGTCGTAAGCGCGAGCGGGCGCCCCTCCCTGCCGGAGGGGCGCCCGCTGACGGAGGATGAACCCGTGCAGCCGACTACCGGAAGAGCGGCCCGTGTTGGATGGGGCGAGCGGATCATGGCCGCGATCATCCGCGACCCCCGCAGCGCCCCGCACGCGACCCGCAACGACGCGCTGCTGGCCCTGACGACCGCCGTCGCCGGTACGGCCATGGCCCTGCTCGTCGACGACGGCCGCCGCCCCGACGCTCTCGGCTGGACGCTGTTGCTCGCCCTCCAGGTGCCGTTGGTGTGGCGTCGGCGCCGTCCGATGCTGGTCCTCGCGGTGGTGGTGGCGCTGGTGGTGCCCTACCACGCGCTCGACAACAACCACTCGGCGCCGACCCCGGCCTCGTTCGTCGCCCTCTACACGGTCGCGGTCACCGGCCGCCCCCTGCGCACACTGCTGACCGGCACGACGGTCCTCGCCATCTCCCTGACGGTCATGCTGACCGTGGACACCAAGCAGGCGGTCGAACTCCTGCGCATCTTCGGCTGGATCATCGCCGTACTGTTCGTCGGCATCGACCTCCGCTTCTACCGCCAGTACATGTCCGCCATCGTCGAGCGCGCCGAGCGGGCCGAACGCACCCGCGAGGAGGAGGCCCGCCGCCGGGTCGCGGAGGAACGCCTGCGGGTGGCCCGTGACCTGCACGATCTGCTGGCCCACACCATCACCCTGGTGGGCGTCCAGACCTCGGTGGCCGCCCACGTCCTGGCCGCCGACCCGGACCGGCTGGACCGGACGGCGGTCGCGAAGGCCCTGGACGACATCGCCGAGACCTGCCGAACGGCACGCGGTGAGCTGCGTACGACGCTGGAGGTACTGCGGGAGGGCCAGGGCGGTGGAGACGGGCGCGGCCCGCTGCCGGGCCTGGCCGGCCTGCCCGACCTCGCGGAGACCGCGCGGCTGGCGGGCGCGAAGGTCGAACTGGCGGTCCGCATGTCCGAACAGATGCTCGCCGTACCCCCGGCGGTGGGCGCGGCGGCCTACCGCATCGTCCAGGAGGCGCTCACGAACGCCGTACGGCACGGGGGACGGGAGGATCTGACGGTACGGGTGCGGCTGTACGGGGGTGAGGGCGCCCTGCGGGTGGAGGTGACGGACGACGGGGCGGGGATGGGTATGCCTGGGGACGGCAGCGGGTTCGGGCTGGTGGGGATGCGGGAACGGGCGCGGAGTGTGGGCGGCACGCTTGATGCCGGCCCGGGGGAGGACGGGGGATTCACGGTGAACGCGGTACTGCCGTTGCCGGTGAACAGGGAAGACCGGGAGGGGGCCGGATGACCGCGATCCGCGTACTGCTCGCCGACGACCAGACGCTCGTACGGGCGGCCTTCGCGATGCTCGTGGAGTCGGCGCCGGGCATGGAGGTCGTAGGACAGGCGGGTACGGGCCGTCAGGCCGTCGAACTGGCCCGCAGCGCCCGCGCCGACCTGGTCGTCATGGACATCCGGATGCCCGACCTGGACGGTATCGAGGCGACCCGGCTGATCGCCGCCGACGAGGATCTGGCGGGCGTGAAGGTGCTGGTCCTGACGACGTACGACACGGACGAGCACGTGGTGGAGGCGCTGCGCGCGGGCGCGTCCGGCTTCCTGGTCAAGGACACGAAACCGGCGGAACTCCTGGACGCGATCCGCACGGTGGCGGCGGGAGAGGCCCTGCTCTCCCCGGGCCCGACGGCGAGCCTGATAGCCCGCCTGCTGCGCAGTGCCGAGGCGCCGACGCCAACGGGCGGCCCCGAATGCCTGACGGAACGGGAACGCGGGGTGCTGAGGCTGGTCGCACGGGGCCTGAACAACACGGAGATCGCGGAGACCCTGGGCCTGAGCCCGCTGACCGCGAAGACCCACGTCAGCCGGATCATGGGGAAGTTGGGCGCGCGGGACCGGGCGCAGCTGGTGATCGTGGCGTACGAGTCGGGGTTGGTGACGCCGGGGGAGGGGTGAGGGCGGCGGGGAGTGGCGCAAAGGGGTGCGGTGGGAGGGCGGGTACGTATGTTCCGTACGCGCTACGAGTGGTGACGGTCCGTCAGCGGAGTTACTGTCGGCTCGAGTTGCACGGGCACACCCCCCCCACTCCACTCCGCAAGGGAGAGCGATGACGCCCCTGAGCCCCCTGAGTCCCCTGAGCCCCTTGAGTCGTACGCTGCTGGCCGCCACCGCGGGCGCGGCGCTGATCACCGCCACCGGCCTCACCACGGCACCGGCCCAGGCGGCGGCCACCCGCTCGTACTGCACGTCGTCCGTCCCCTACACCGCGGGCCAGGGCGGCTACGACACCTACCGCATCCCCGCCACGGTCACGACCCGCAAGGGCACCCTCCTGGCCTTCGCCGAGGGCAGACACGACGGCGCGGGAGACAGCGGAAACATCGACGTGGTCCTGCGCCGGTCCACCGACGGCGGCTGCACCTGGGGCCCGCTGTCGGTGGTCGCGGCCGGGGGCGGTGACACGCGGGGCAATCCGGCGCCGGTGGTGGACCGGCGGACGGGCCGGATCGTGCTGGTGACGTCGTACAACTCCGGCGCGGTGACGGAGGCCCAGATCATGCGGGGCGAGGCGACGCCGGAACAGAGCCGCAGGGTCTTCGTCCAGACCAGCACCGGCGCGAGCGACGGCCGCCGCTTCACGCGCCCGCGCGACATCACGGCCCAGACGAAGCTGCCGAACTGGCGCTGGTACGCGACGGGTCCAGGACATGCTGTCTATTTGGAGAGGGGTCCGCACGCAGGCAGGATCGTCATCCCGTCCAACCACTCGGCGGCCCCGCCGACGGGTTCGTCGGACACGGGCCAGGAGTCCAAGTACTACGGCGGCCACGCGATCTACAGCGACAACGCGGGCCGCACCTGGCACTTGGGCTTCGTGGACGACTCGTACGACGGCCTCGTGAACGCCAACGAGACGACGGCGGCCCAACTCCCGGACGGCAGGCTGTACTTCTCGTCGAGGGACCAGAACGGGTCGATGCCCGGGAACCGGCTGGACTCCTACTCGAGCGACGGCGCGAAGTCCTTGGACCGCCCGTACACGGTCCAGCCGACGCTGAACGACGTCCCGATCGTGCAGGGGAGTGTGCTTCAACTCCGGGGCGGCTCAGGCGCGTTGCTGTTCTCGGGACCGTCGGAACCCACGGCGCGGCGGTCGTTGGCGATCTGGCGGAGCGGGGACGGGGGAGAGACGTTCACGAAGGTGCTGACGTTGTCGAACCGTCGGGCGGCCTACTCGGACCTGGTGCGGGTGGACCGGGGGATGGTGGGGGTGCTGTACGAGACGGGGGATGCCGGAACCTACGAGTCGATCGAGTTCCGGCGGGTGGGTGTGGGGACGGTGTCGTCAGGAATCGGCATCCCCGCGCCGTAACGCGTACAGCGTGGGGACTTGTCGGTTTTCCGGCGTCTCTCCGGGGGGCGTCGGGAACGGCATGGCCATGACGTAGAGCGTGCGGCCGTCCGGGCACGCCGTGGCGCCACCGCCGGCGGACAGGGGCTGCTGCCAGCGGGTGGTGCCGGACTCGAGGTCCAGGAAGGTGAGCGTGCCCCGGTCGGTGTGCTTCGCGGCGCGGGTGGGGACGCAGACCGTGCCGTCGGTCAGCACAGGCCCCTTCGAGCCGACGCGGGTTCCCATGTCGCGGCTCCAGCGGCGGCGGCCGGTGGCGGTGTCGAAGACCTGGACGAGATAGGAACCGGTCGTTTCCGGGGGCTCGTTGCCCCCGGCCAGGACTGTGTCGCCGGAGACGTGGAAGGTTCGTACGATGTCGATGCCGGTGTCCGCCTGCCAGCGCACCCGGCCGGTCGACACGTCGACGGCGACGAGGGTGCTGCGGTACTGGTCGCCGTAACGGCGGACCGCCGCGTACACCGTGCCACCCACCCGCTGGACGCTCAGCTCGGTGCCGACCGGCAGGTTCCCCGCCCGCCGCAGCTCCTTCCCCGAAACGGCGTCGAGAGTGACGAACGCGTTGTGTCGCTGGTCGGCGCTGCCGCTGCTGGGGCTTGCGGTCATGTGAAGTTCGCGTCCGGCCAGGACGGGGGCGCCGAGGAAGCCTTCCGAAGGGAACTTCCAGCGCAGTGCGCCGGTCGCCACATCCAGTGCCCAGGCCATCGACCCGTCGGTGAACACCCCGGAGGTGAGGTACACCAGCCCGTTCCCGGTCACCGGCGCCGACGGACCCACTGTCCTCGCGGGCAGCTCGGTGCTCCACCTGATCCGGCCGGACTGGGTGTCGAACGCGTGGACGACGGTCGGCGAGGCCACGACGGCGTCCCCGATCACCACGAGCATGACGTCCCCGGCCGGCGTCGGGGCGTAGTCGGTCAGACCGTCGACCTCGCGCTCCCAGAGCACACGGCCCGAGGACGCCTCGACACCGTTCACCACCGTCCGCCCGCCCGTGCGGACGCCGGTGATACAGACAACACCCGCGCCGAACACCGGGACGGACTGGCTGTCGAGGTCCGACAGCGCCTGCCACCGCTTGCCGCCGCGGGCCTGGTCCACCGCCATCACCCCGCCGAACCCCGACAGGTACAGGACACCGGCGTGCGCGTTCAGCGCCGAGGGATACACCTCGCCCAACGGCTCGGACCAGACCTCCTTCCACGGCCACTGCTCCGCACCACCGCCGAGAAGCCGCCAGGTCCCGACCCCGCCGGCCACGGCCGCGAGTCCCCCCGCCCCGAGCACCATGAACCGCCGCCGCCCACCGAACCGCCCCGGCACCACGCCATCCGCCGCCGCACCATCCGCCGCCGTCATCCCGCCAGCCGCCCCCGCCCTGCCCCGCCGCACGTGACCCGTTCCGGGGCAGCATTCTCGCGCGGCGGAGGGTGCTTGAAGAAGCACTTCAGCCAACCTGGTTGTCGTACCGTCAGCCCAACTGCACGACCGTGCTGTAGCCGCTGGTACGGAGTGTGCTGGCGCTGCCGATGGCGGTGGCACCGCCGTGGTACAGCAGCAGTGCCCCGGCGGAGTTGGTCGCCCAGATGTCGGGGTTGCCGTCGCCGGTGTTGTCCGGGCTGCCGTAGAGCTGGGGGAAGAGGGCGGGCGTCATGCCGGTGGCGTAGACGTCGTCCCCGTCCAGGCTGGCGCCGGACGTGCCCAGGCTGGTGAGGACCGTGCCCGTGCCGTCGCTCTCCAGGATGCCCTTGCGGAGGTAGAGGGTGCCGCCCGCGATGCGGTAGATCATGTCGGCGGCACCGTCGTCGTTGTAGTCGGCGATCGTGACGAAGTCCCGCGTGCCCCAGTCGGCGGTGGTCATCCGGGTCGCGGTGGTGAAGTAGCCGCCGCTGTAGCCGGAGAAGACCCAGAGTTCGGCGCCGCCCGTGCCACCGGCGACGAAGAGTTCGGGCTGGCCGTCGCCGGTGATGTCGCCCGCCGACTTGATCTCGGAGAAGGTGGTGGGGGAGGGGGCGTTGGCCGGGAGCCGTACCTCGATGCGTCGACTGACGTCGAGGCCGCCGTAGCCGTCGCCGGGGTAGATGAAGAGTCCGCCGTCGGGGGTGCGCATCACCCAGTCGGTGGCGCCGTCGGCGGGGGCGAAGTCGCCGTTGTGGGTGATCAGGGAGTACTGGGGATTGGTGGAGGCGCCGTCCCAGAGGTGGGGCGCGGTGTGCTCGTCCTTCAGCAGCTTCCAGCGCTCGTGGATGCCCCAGGAACCGGAGATCCACGTACCGCTCTTGGAGACCGCGGTGATCAGCAGGTTTCCGGCGGCGGAGAGGGAAGCGAAGTCGGGGGCGCCGTCGCCGCTGAGGTCGCCGGCGGCGTCTGCCTTGGTGCGTGGGGTGACGTAGAAGCTGTATTTGCGTTCGGGGGAGATGTTGCCCGCGGCGTCCACGGCCTTGGCGTAGAGGGTGTTGGGGCCGGCGGAGGGGGGCTTGATGCCCGTGACGGTGAGCGAGGTGACGGGAGTGCTGGTGGCACTGCAGGACTTCGTCAGGCCGTCCGAGGTGCCGCTCGTGCCGTTGGCGCAGACCCAACTGGCGGTGTTCGTGGAGTTGATGGAGTAGACGAACTTCACGATGTCGGTGTCCTTGGTGTCACCGTGGTAACCGACTTCGAAGGTGAAGGCGCCGGCGTTGCCGAACGGCTTGTCGGACCAGACCTCGCTGTCGCCGTTGATGTTGACGTCCTCAGGGAACTCCACCGAGCTGACCTCGGGTGAGGAGGGGAGAGTCGTGTCGTAGGTGAACCGGCACCACCTGGTACCGCCGCTGGGTCCCCAACTGCTGCTGGACTGGTCGTCCCAGGCACGCACCCGCCACTGGTAGGTGACGCCGTTGACCAGGCTTTCAAGGCTGGCCGAGCCGGTCTCGCCGTTGCTGATCGTGCTGAAGATGCTTCTCTTGGTGTTGTTGTAGTTGTCGGCGTCGTCGGTGCCGTCGCGCCCGATCTCGAACTCCAGCTTGGTGAGGACTCCGTCGGGGTCGGTCGCCTTGGCGCTGATGTACGGCGTGGTCTTGCCGAGCCGGATGTAGGGCTTGGCGCTGGTGTCGCACGAACCGGGCTGCATGTCGATCGCGGTCGGGGCGTTGGGCCTGCGGTTGTAGTTGACGTACAGCTGGGGAGAGCCGTTGCCCTCGGCCTGGAACTTCTTCCAGGAGTAGGAGTCCGTCTCCAGGCTGGTCGCGTTGGAAGTGGGGGCGGCGGAGGAGTTGGAGGCCACCAGACCGATGTTGAGGGTCGACCAGCCGTTGTCGGCGGCGTCCTGGGCGAGCGAGGTGATGGTGAAGTGGACGTTCGTGTCGGGGCAGGAGCTGTTGGACTTCCAGCCGTAGGCGAACGACTTGGAGGTGATCTTCCGGCTCCAGGTGGGCTGCTTGTTCCACGTGGTGCCGGAAGAGAACGGGCCGGTGTGCCACACCTGCATGGTGCGCTTGCTGCACGACCAGGAGTGAGTCTCCAGGATTTCCATCCGGGCGCTGGTGACGGTCGCGTCCTTGATCGACTTCTGGAACTTGAACTTGAAGAGGGACCGGGCGGTGCCCCAGGTGTCCTTCTCGAAGCCGACCCGGGCTTCCTTGGTGTCCTCGTTGTAGTTGGCGCCGTCGTAGAAGCTGGAGTTGGGGTACTTCTTGTAGACGGTGGTCCAGTTGGCCCTGATACCGACGGTGGAGGGGTCGAGGAAGACCGGGTAGACCGGGGCCTCGGCGGCCGTCAGGTAGGCGTCGGGCGGGGTGATGGCCAGGACGCCGTCGTTGTCCAGCGAGGCCTTGGCGGTGGTGGCGTGCGCGCCCTCGCCGGGGCCGTGCGCGGCGGGCAGCGCGAGTGTGTCGGTCGCGGCGGCTGGGACGGCGTACGCGGCGGGGTCGGCGTCGGTGGTGGGGTCGGCGTCGGTTTCGGAGTCGACGGGGCTGTTGTTCCAGGGGGCCATCGGGTCGTCCGTGCCCCCGTCCTCCGAGGCGTCACTGTCCGAGGAGTCGCCGTTGCCGGACCACTCCTCGACAACTTCCGGGTTCTCGTTGGTGCCTGTGGCGGCGTCCGGGTCGGCGGACGGGGTGTCCGTGTCGTGCGTGCCGGCCGAGTCCCACAGGAACGGGGTGGGAGAGACAGTGATCTCGTTGCCGTCTTTGTCCTTGCCTCGCATGACGTCGGTGGCGGCGTCGAGGGAGAAGGCGAGGGTGGGTGAGGTGAAGCGGTAGCGGGGCGGATCGGCGGCCAGCGCGGCGGCGGCTTCCGGGGTGTGGACGACCAGGACGTGGGTGTAGCCGGTGTCGCGTGCGGTGAGCATCAGATCGACGTCCGGGAACACGCCCTCGTACAGCGCCTTGTTGTCCTCGACGACGGGCTCGGGCAGCGTGCCGGGCCACTCGACCTGGATCTCGTGGCCTTCGGCGGTCATCGTCAGCAACGGGGTCCAGGAGGTGTCGGCGACCTGGTCGGCGGCCTGCACCGCGCGCTTGCTCGCCGTGCCGGTCGTCGTGCGGTAGACGGCCGTACGGGCACTGGCCACGGCGGAACTCGCCCCGCTGGCCCGGGCCTTGGAGGCCGGAGCGCGGTCGGGGTCGCCCGTTGCGAAAGTGACCGGGTAAAGGCTGTTCACGGTGGACCAGCCGGAGTCGCCCTGCCGCAGCGAGGTGTCGATCGGTGCCCATGCCCCCTTGGCGTTCTTCGCCCGCTGCGCCTGCGCGGAAACCGCATAGGTGAAGGTGCCGTCGGGGTTGGCGTACGTGGTGGAGAACTCGTCGGTCAGTGACGCGACTTGGACCTTCTTGCCGGTCTTGCGGGCCTGCCGCTGGGCCGTGTCCTCGTCGATCGGTTCGCTTTCGCGTTTGGTCCGGGCGTCCGTCTCGGACGATGTCCCGGACGGGCCGTCGTCGCTCAGGGCCAGGACGGTCGCACCGCCCGCCAGCAGCGCCAGCGCGAGTACGGCGGCGAGCGTGGCACGCCTGCGCCGCCTGCCGGTCGTCGCCTGCGGGGGTGTCGCTCCGGGGGCCGCCTCGCTCGGTTCGGCGGCGCTGTCGAGGTCGCTCAAGGGGCCCTTCTCCAACACTGATTCGGGGTTGCCCTCGGGTCCGGTGACAGACCGTACGAACGCGCGACGCGCTGTGCTCGGGCGGTTGGAGTATGAACAGGCGACCCCTACGAGATCAACACCCTTGTGGAGAGGGGAAACAGGCAGAGCAGAACGATGGGCGGCCAGACACGTTTTTTTGCCGCTCTTTGTTCAGATTTGGAAAGTGACTTACCTAACACAGCTTTATCTCGTCTTGACGTGGATCTTCACAAACCCGCAAGTTCTTCCTCATCGTTGATCGCCGTGTGCCAACGGCCTGAACGTTTCTGATGGTTGTGGATCGGGCTGGGGAAGGTCGGTTGGCCGTGGGTGGGGGGCGTGGGGGTTTGTCGTGGTGCGGCAGAGGTTCACTGGCGCGCAGGTCGTCTCGTGAGCGGTTGATACGTCGAAGAGCCCGGCTCGGAGTCGTCGCCGGCCTGTTCCTCGCCCTCAACATCGCTGTCCTGCCGGGCGCGGTGGCCCTGGGCCCGGACAACAACAACCCCCGTACGACAGCGGTCGAGCTCGACGAGTTGCAGGAGACGGACGCCCTCGTCCTGGACGAGACCGCGACCGGCAAGCTCGATGAACTCGACGGCGTCCCCTCGACCGACCCGGCCCAGCCGTACGAACCGGCGGCGGTGGTACCGGTGCCGGCGGTGACCGGCACCGATGTTCCGGTCGCCGGCCTGGCCCCGGGCACCACCGAGCAGGTCGCGGCCTCCACCGACGGCACGGTGACCGTCGGCGTCGGAGCGCCCGAGGACGCGACGGCCGCCGAGGCCGACGCCCTTGAGGGCGAGTGGACTGTCGAGGTCAAGCCCGAGGCCGAGGCGGTGGCGGCCGGCGCCCAGGGGCTCCTTCTTGAGGTCGACCCGCCGGACACGGCCACGGGCGAGGCGGTCATCCAGATCGACGCGACCCGGTTCGCCGAGGCGTACAGCGCGCAGTGGCTGGACCGGCTGTCCTTCGCCCTGATGCCCGCCTGCTACCTCACCACCCCCGACGAGGAAGGGTGTTCGACCGGCATCCCGCTGACCACCGAGGTCGAGCGCACCGCCGACGAGGTGACCGTGCCGGTCGGTGAGACGGGCGACGACAGCGGTTCGGAGACGGACCCGGGCGAGGACACGGCGACCGACGAGCCCGCCGAGGACGCCGAGACCGAGAAGCAGGTACAGGAGACGCTCCTCAACCTGACCGTGGACACGGCCGACCTGGCGTCGGTGTCCACGGCCACGGCCACCAGCGTTTCCACGGCCGCGAGCACCGACGAGGGCTCGGTCGACTCGGCCGTGTGGCGCGGCGGCGACCAGGCCGGAAGCGTGCGGCAGGTCGACTCTTCCGTCAACGGTGCGTTGGTGATGGGCACCTCCTACGGGGCGGGCTCGGGCGGCGACTTCGGCGCGACCCCGATCTCCTCGGCCGGTTCCTGGTCGCAGGGCGGTTCGTCGGGCGCGTTCACCTACGCGTACACCATGGCGGGCCCACAGGTCCCGGCCGGTCCCTCCCCGAACGTGACCCTGAGCTACAACTCCCAGTCCTCGGACGGCCGTACGTCCTCCACCAACAACCAGGTCTCGTGGATCGGTGAGGGCTGGGACTACAACCCGGGCGCGATCACCCGCACGTTCGTGGGCTGCGCGGCCGACACGGCGAACGCGAACAACGCGGGCAAGTTCACGGGCGACCAGTGCTGGGGCTCGTACAACGCGGTGCTGTCCCTGAACGGCACGACCACCGAGCTGGTGAAGAGCGA
>Ga0307513_10007228_pt1 | contig 14423 bp, 4 predicted proteins | sample 15_EM_MG_FD_202174 | JGI IMG/M metagenome (GOLD analysis project Ga0307513, IMG submission 202174) | Populus trichocarpa ectomycorrhiza microbial communities from riparian zone in the Pacific Northwest, United States - 15_EM | ecosystem: Host-associated > Plants > Roots > Unclassified | place... | reverse complement strand
TGGAGGTGAGAGGAGAGGAAGGGTGGCCGAAGTGGTTGAAGCGGATGCAGGCGGAGCAGGTGGAGATGCGGCAGTACGAGTACAGCCCGCTGGTGCAGGTGCAGGGGTGGAGCGAAGTGCCGCGCGGTCTTTCTCTGTTCGAGAGCATCTTCGTCTTTGAAAACTATCCGATAGACAAATCTTTACTTGAGCCGAGCAAAGGGACGGGCGTCGGAGCGGTGCGCTCGATACGCGCACCGCATTACCCGATGACGATCACGGCGTGGCCGAATCGTGAACTGACGCTCCGCGTCTCCTACGACAGCACGCGTTTCAGCAGCGCGCTCGTCACGCAGATGTTCGACAGCTTGATCAAACTCCTGACCGCTCTCTCCAAAGGGTTCGACGTGAAATTGGAAACGATCCTGAACCTGCTCGACGAATGGGAGCGAGAGGAACGCCAATCCGAAGAGAAGGCTCTGGAAGCCGTGAGATTTCAGAAGATGAAGAGCATGAGACGCAGGACAAACGTCATCGCCGCGCACGCGGATGAGAGCTTGCGGGAGTTGAAGGCCGTCTAAGCGAAAATTTATCAACCGCCGTTATTCAGGAGCATATTATGCAAAACGAAATCATCGAAGGCTTTCGACTCTCGCCTCAACAGACGCGCCTCTGGAAATTGCAGCCGCAGGATGGAAGCGATGCTTACCGCACGCGCTGTCTCGTGCTGGTTGAAGGCGAACTTGATAGAACGTCGTTTGATGCGGCGTTGCGAAACGTCGTCGAGCGGCACGAAATTCTGCGCACGACGTTTCATCTCCAAGAGGCGACGGCTGCACCGCTTCAAGTGATTAACGAGAGTGGGCTGGCGCTGGTGCGTGAATTCGATTTGAGCGATTTGCCGCCCTCCTCGCAACAGGCGCGCGTGGCGCAGATGTTTGACGATGCCAGCCGCGCGCCTTTCAACCCCGGCGACGGGCAAGTGTTCCGCGTCGATCTAATCACGCTCTCGACGGTCAGACAGTTCGTGTTGCTGACTCTGCCGTCGCTTTGCGCCGACGCCGGGACGTTGGTGAATCTCGTGCGCGAACTCGGCACGAGCTACGCGGCTGCGGCGCGCGGAGAGTCGCTCGCCGACGAGCCGCTTCAATACGCAGACCTGTCGGAGTGGCAGAATGAACTGCTCGAATCCGAAGAGACGGCGATTGGCCGACGCTACTGGAACGAACGCAGCGTTGACGAATTCACGACGCTCAGGCACGCCCTGTCGGGACAGGCGGCGGGCGACGCCTTCGACCCGCGCTCGCTCGCCATCGCCATCGAACCGGAGACGGCGAACCGTATCAGCGAGGTGGCGGCGAAGCATGGAATCACACGCGAGACGTTCCTGCTCGCCTGCTGGCAGACGTTGTTGTGCCGCATCACCGGGCGGACGGACATCACGGTCAGCGTCGCTTTCAACGGACGCCAGGCGGGCGAGTTGGCGGAAGCGGTCGGGCCTTTGACGAGATATGTGCCGGTGCAAACGACGGTCGGTGACGAGCAGCGTTTCAGCGAAGTGCTGGAGCAGGTGAGCGAAGCGGCGGGCGCGAGCGGCAAGTGGCAGGAATTTTTCTCTTGGGAACAGCTTGACGGGCAGCATGAGATGAATCCCGAAGCGACGTTTCTGCCCCTCTCGTTCAGCTACACACCGCGCGTCGAGCCGCAGGCAGTTGGCGGGGTCGTGCTCACGATTCAGAAGTTGTCCAGCGACAGCGACCGCTTCCACGTCAAACTCGCCGCCGTCGAAACAACGGATGGAATCGTCGCCGAGTTTCGTTTCGATTCCGCTCTGTTGAGCGAGGCGAGCATCGGTGATCTGGCGGGGCAGTATCGACAGCTTCTCGAAAGCGCGTGCGCCGCACCGGAGACGCAGGTCTGCAAACTCGACATCGTCAACGGGCAGGAACGACGGCGATTGATTTCGGATTTCAACGACACGCGCGTCGCCTATCCCGCCGACACCTGCATCCACGAACTCGTCGAAGAACAGGCCAGACGCACGCCCGACAACGTCGCCATCGTTTTTGAAGAAGAAAGTTTGACCTACGCGGAACTCAACGCGCGCGCCAATCAACTGGCGAGCTATCTGCGCGGGCTTGGCGTCGGGCCGGAAGTGCCGGTCGGCATCTGCATCGACCGCTCGTGGGAAATGATCGTCGGCCTGTTAGGAATTTTGAAGGCGGGCGGCGCGTATGTGCCCCTCGACCCCGGCTATCCGGCGGAACGTCTCAGCTTCATGCTCGACGACACCAAACTGCCCGTGCTGCTCACCCAGAGACTCGCCGAGAGCATTCCCTCCATCTGGGGGCACACGATATTTCTCGATTCCGAATGGGACGTGATCGCGCAGGAGAGCGTGGAGAACGTGCAGAGCGGCGTGACCGCCGACAACCTCGCGTATGTGATTTACACGTCAGGCTCGACGGGCACTCCCAAAGGCACGCTCCTTCATCATCGCGGATTGTGCAACCTCGTCCACGCACAAACAGCCGCCTTCCGCATCGACTCCGCCTCCTGCCTCTTGCAGTTTGCCTCGCTCTCCTTCGATGCCTCCGTCTCGGAGATCTTCACCGCCCTCGCCTCCGGCGCGCGTCTCTGCCTCGCGCCGTCCGACTCCCTCCTTCCGGGCGCGGGCTTGAGCGAGTTGATCCGCCGTCACGGCGTCACCACTCTGACCTTGCCGCCGAGCGTCCTGTCGGTTCTCGACCCGGACGAGGTGCAGGGGTTGAAGACTCTCGTCACCGCAGGCGAAGCATGCCCGGCGGAACTCGCACGCAAGTGGGCGACGGGAGAGACGCGCCATTTCATCAACGCCTACGGGCCGACCGAGACGACCGTCTGCGCGACGATGGCGGAGATTCCCGCCGACGTCGAAGGCGTGCCGCCCATCGGCAGACCGATGGCGAACATGGAAGTTTACGTTCTCGACCGTCACCGCGAGTTAGTGCCCGCCGGAGTCGAAGGAGAGTTATTCATCGGCGGAGCGGGACTGGCGCGCGGCTATCTGAACCGACCGGAGTTGACCGCCGAACGGTTCGTCCCGCATCCGTTCAGCACGACGCCGGGAGCACGCCTGTATCGCACCGGAGACACGGGACGCTACCGCAACGATGGTCAGTTGGAGTACGTCGGGAGAGGAGACGCGCAGGTCAAGATTCGCGGTTTCCGCATCGAGTTGGGAGAAGTGGAAGCGGTGCTGCGTGAGCACAGCGGAGTGGCGGAAGCGGTCGTCATTGCCAGAGAAGATGAGGGCAACCGTGAGAAGCGGATGGTCGCCTATATCGTGAGCAACGGGGCGGCAGAGGAGTTGACGGTCGGAGAGTTGCGCAGCCACATGAAGCGGAAAGTGCCGGAGCACATGATCCCGGCGGGGTTTGTGATGCTGGCGGAAATGCCTCTGACGGTGAACGGCAAGATCGACCGCAAAGCGCTGCCCGCGCCCGAGCCAGTTCGGCCTGAGTTGGAAGAGGTGTTGATGCTGCCGCGCAGCCCGGTCGAGGAAGTGGTGGCGTCAATTTGGAGTCAGGTGCTGGGCATCGGGCAGATCGGCATCAACGACAACTTCTTCGAGTTGGGCGGCCATTCGCTGCTGGCGACTCAAGTGATCTCACGCCTGCGCGAAGCGTTTCAGATTGACGTTGCCTTGCCGACGCTATTCGAGTCGCCGACGGTCGCGGGATTGGCCGTGTGTATCGAGTCGGCGCAACGCGCGGCGAAGGGCTTGAATGCTCCGCCGGTGTTGCCCATCTCGCGTGATGGTGAACTGGCCTTGTCGTTCACGCAGGAACGTCTCTGGTTTCTCGATCAGTTGAACCCCGGCAATATCGTCTACAACCTCCATCGCTCGTTGCGGCTCAAAGGCGCACTCGACGTGCCCGCGCTCGAAGCGACTCTCAACGAGATCGCGCGTCGCCACGAGATTCTCCGCACGACCTTTCAGACCATTAATGGAAAACCGTGTCAGGTCATCGGCGAGGAAACGAAGTTCGATCTTGAAGCCGTTAACCTTGAGATGTACCCGGAGGACGAACGCGAAGCGGTGGCTTTGAAACTCGGCACGCAGGAGGCGCGGCGACCGTTTGATCTGGCGACGGGGCCGTTGCTGCGCGTCAGCCTGTTGCGTCTGGAAGAGGAAGACCACGTCGTGCTCTTCACGATGCACCACATCATCTCGGATGGTTGGTCGATGGGCGTGCTGATACGTGAAGTGACGATGTTGTATGAAGCGTTCGTGGAGGGTCGCCGTTCGCCGCTCGCGGAGTTGCCGGTTCAGTATGCCGACTTCGCACACTGGCAGCGCGAGTGGCTCAGCGGTGAAGTGTTCGAGACGCACCTGAACTATTGGAAGCACCAACTCGACGGGATCCCGGCGGCGCTGCCTCTTCGGACCGACCGCGAGCGCACGGGCGCGCAGAGTTATGAAGGCGCGCGTCAATTTTTGACGTTGTCGAAATCCGCGAGCGAAGCGTTGAAGACGATCAGCCGCAGCGAAGACGTGACGCTCTTTATGATGCTGCTCGCGGTGTTCAATGTCCTGCTCCAGTATCACTCGGACAGCGACGACATCGTCGTCGGCACGGACGTCGCCAATCGCAGCCGTTCCGAAACCGAGAGCGTGATCGGTTTCTTCATCAACCAACTCGTCCTGCGCACAGACCTTTCGGGCAACCCGACGTTCACGGAGTTGGTGAAGCGCGTGCGTCAAGTCTCGCTCGAAGCCTACGCCCATCAGGACTTGCCTTTCGACAGGCTCGTGGAAGTTCTGAACCCCGAACGCAATCTGAGCCACAATCCTTTGTTTCAAGTGATGTTCGGATTCCAGAGTTTGCCGCCGCAGAAGCTTGAGTTGTCCGGCCTCACTCTGAGCGGTCTGAGCGTCGAAAACGAGAAGACGGTCTTCGACCTCGCGCTCTACATGTCCGACACTCCGGCGGGACTCATCGGCACGTGGACTTATCACACAGACCTGTTTGAAGCCGCGACCATCACGCGCATGTCCGAGCACTTCGAGACGCTTCTCTCGCGCATCGTCGAACAACCCGACATCACTCTCGAAGAACTTCAAGCGCATCTCGCCGCGACCGACAGGGAACGCGACGATGCCAAGCGCAAAGAGTTTCTCGAAAATCGCCGGAAGAAGCTGAAGAACGTCCGGCAGAAATTCGTCTAAGACAGCGGCGCGCGTGCCCGGTTGGTCGAACGCGGAAATGTGAGGATTGAAAATGAGCGACATGGAATATCGCAATCAAGACATCAAGCAAACGTGGGCTGCGAGACGCAAAGCCGTCCAGCCGAAGGCGATCAGTTTGCCCGCCACGAGCGCGGCGGTGGTGGATGGCAAGCGCGGCGCGACCACGCAGGACGTGAAGCGCATGTACGAGCAGTTTCCTTATCCGAGTCCTATCGTCGGCGACAGCTTGATCAAAGATTTGTCGAACGCGGTCGGCTTCCTGCTGCCGGAAGCGGAGATGGCCGGACGCAAAGTGCTCGACGCGGGCTGCGGGACGGGACATCGCATTCTCGCGCTCGCGCAGGAATACCCGCGCGCCGACGTGACGGGCGTTGACATGACCGAAGCCTCGCTCAGAGTCGCGCGCCAGATGATGCAAAAGCACGACATCGGCAACATCACTTTCAAGCAGGCGAACCTGCTCGAACTCGCTCTCGCCGAGCGTTATGACCTGATCACTTCGACCGGCGTCATTCATCACCTCACCGACCCACAGCAGGGCTTGAACAACCTCTCCGCGCATCTCTCGCCCGACGGCGTCATGCTCATCTGGCTCTATCATCCCTATGGCGAGTTTGTGCGTCTGCTCAACCGCGAGTTGGCGATGATGTTGTGGGGCGATAACCGCTCTGATTTTCAGGAAGGCACGAGCATCATGCGCGAACTCGAACTGAGTCTTTCGACGCAGCAGTACGGGACGGAAACTTCCAACCCGCTCGAAGATGATCTGAGCAAGCCCTCCATCAATGTCGATGCTTACCTGCACCCGATTGTGAAAGCCTACAGTTTCCAAAAGGCCATCGAGATGCTCAAGCAGGCGGGCGTCGATTGGATCGCCGTCAACGGTATCAACCTCGACGGGCAGAGCAAGTTGATCGACCTCGAAGGCGCGGGCGACGACCCCTTCTTCACGATCAACGACGAAGACTTGTTCGCCACTTCTCACCTGCGCGACAAGTATCGCGGCTTGAGCAAAATTGACAAACTCCGCGCCATCGAGTTGAAGCTCCGCCCCACGGGCTTCAACATCGTCGCGGGCAGAAATCGTTCGTTTGAACGATGCCACGAGCGCATCAGCCGCAATCTCGTCGAACTATAAAAATTGCGCCTGCTGTTGATGAATCGCGCGGAAGAGAAGATGATGAAAAATATCGACACCGCCAATGCCGGGCCGCAACGGTCGAAGGCTGCCGCGCGCAAGTCCGTGACGCCGAAAGTCATCAGCGTCTCGTCGCGGAGCCTGATCAAGGCGCGAACTCTACAGCCCGGCAGTTTGCTGCCCCTCGTCGTCGAACCCGCCGTGCAAGGATTGAATCTCCCGGCGTGGGCGCAAAATAATCGTGAGTTAATAGAGGGGCAGGTCCGGAAGCACGGTGCGATTCTCTTTCGCGGTTTCGACATTGATTCGGCGGAGCGTTTCGCGGAATTCACGCAGGCCGCTTCCGGCGACCTGCTCGAATATCGAGAGCGTTCATCGCCGCGCCACGAGGTGAGCGGCAACGTCTATACTTCGACCGACTACCCGCCGGAGCAGAGCATCTTTCCGCACAACGAACATTCCTATTGTCAGACGTTGCCGTTGAAACTCTTCTTCTGTTGCGTCGTGCCCGCGACCGAAGGCGGCGAGACGCCCATCGCCGATTGCCGCAGGATTCTTACTCGCATCCCGCCGAAAATCCGCGAGCGGTTCATCGAGAAAAGATGGATGTACGTGCGCAACTTCGGGCATGGGTTCGGCCTGCCGTGGGAGACGGTTTTTCAGACCAGCGACAAACTCGCGGTCGAAGCTTACTGCCGCCGCAACGATATACAGTTTCGTTGGAAAGAGAACAATCAACTGACGACGCGGCAGGTGCGCCCGCCCGTCGCACGCCACCCGCGCACGGGAGAGATGGTCTGGTTCAACCACGCGACGTTCTTCCACGTCTCGACTCTTGAGCCGACCATGCGCGACACCCTGCTCGACACCTTCGCCGAAGAGGATTTGCCGAACAACACATACTACGGCGACGGCTCGCCTATCGAACCGTCCACGCTCGACGCGTTGCGCGAGTCGTATCAGCAGGAGTTGATCTCGTTCACATGGCAACAGGGCGACGTGGTGTTGCTCGACAACATGCTCACGGCACACTCGCGCCGTCCGTTTGCGGGCGCGCGCAAAGTTCTCTTCGCCATGACCGATTCATACACGCGCACGGATTTCTAGTCTTATCGGTTCAGGCCCCGGTTGCCGCTTTCAGACACCGCACATCGACGCCGCTTTCGCGGCACACGCTTCACACATCGCCAACCATAAGTCCGGCATCGACTCATCTATTGAGATTGCCCTTTATCGAATACCGTCCCGTCGCAATTCATCATTGAGGAAAGGCAGACGCATGCAGAATCAAATCATCGAGGGTTATCAACTTTCACCGCAGCAAAAACACTTGTGGGTGTTGCAGCAATTCGACTCGAACTCCGCTTATCGCGCGCAATGCGCCGTGTTGATCGAGGGACCACTCGACGCCGAACATTTGCGCGCCACCGTCGAACAGGTTGTCAACCGTCACGACATTCTGCGCACGACGTTTCGCTCGCTGCCGGAAATGACGACCCCTTTGCAGGTGACGGCTAATTCCGGCATCGCCTGGGGGGCGGCGCAGGATTGGACGACGCTCGATGCGTGTGAGCGTGAATCGGCGAGCCGTGCGCTTTTCGATGAGATGCGTGGTTTGTCAATCGACCTTGAGAGCGGTCCTTTCCTGCACTTGTCTCTGGCGGCGGTCGCGCCCGGCGAGCACATGCTGTTCATCTGCCTCCCCGCGCTCTGCGCCGATTCGATGACGCTCAAGAATCTGGTGCGCGAAGTCTGCCGCGCATATCGCGCCGGGACGACTGACGAAGTCCCGGACGAAGAGACGATGCAATATGTGGTGGCTTCCGAATGGCTGAATGAATTGCTTGAGTCCGAAGACGGCGAAGATGGCCGCGCCTACTGGCGCAAACTTGCGCAATCCGCGCCGCACAATTTGAAGTTGCCGTTTGAACAGCAGCCTTCGAGCGCGTCGGAGTTTAGCCCCGCGTCGTTCGACTTCGGCTTTGACAAGGAGACGACCGGGAAGATTGAGTTGCTCGTCAGGAAGTACCGCACATCGACCGCCGAGTTCCTGCTGGCCTGCTGGCAAGTGTTGCTCTGGCGTCAGAGCGGCCAGACGGAAGTTGTCGTCGGCACGGCGTTCAACGGGCGCACGGACGAAGAGTTGGAACAGATGTGCGGGCCGCTCACGAAATACCTGCCCGTGCAAAGCCGCCTTCATGCCAACACACGCTTGCCCGAAATCCTGAAGAGCCTGCGCGCGGCTTTCTCCGATAGCTTCACCTGGCAGGAGTGCTTTACGTGGGAGCAGTTCGCCGCGAAAAATGAAGGCGTGTTGGCTCAACCCTTCGAGCCGTTCTGCTTCGATTTCGAGGAACAAGTGACCGCCGAGACAAGCGACGGCCTGCGTTTCTCGATGCAAAAGCTGCGCACGCACGTCGATTGCTTCAAGCTAAAACTCTCCTGCACGCGTCACGCCGATGCGCTGCTCGCGGAGTTTCATTACGACGCGGCTCTCTTCCCGGCAGACGATATTCGGAAACTCTCAGCGCAATTTGAAAAGTTGGTCAAGAGCGCGGTCAGGAACCCGCAGGAAGCCATCAGCCGTTTTGAATATCTCGGCGATGCCGAAAAGCAGCAAGTGCTGGTCGAGTTCAACGACACGAAAGTTGACTTTAAGACGAACAAAACCATCGTCGAACTCTTCGAGGAACAAGCTGCGCTCACTCCGCTCGCTACGGCTTTAGTCTACGAGGACACCTCACTCACCTACGCTGAGTTGAACCGGCGTGCTAACCAACTGGCACACTACCTCATCGGCGCAGGTGTCAGCACCGACTCGCTCGTCGGGGTCTGCCTGCATCGCTCGCCCGAGATGGTGATCGCACTGCTGGCGACGCTCAAGGCGGGAGGAGCTTACGTCCCACTCGACCCGGAATATCCGCACGAACGCATCGCTTACATGCTGCGCGACACAAGGGCGACAGTCTTGTTGACGCAGCAAGAGTTGCTCGCACAGTTGCCGGAACATGATGGCCGCGTAGTGTGTGTCGATGCCCAGTGGCCGGAGATAGAGAAGGAGAGCGCACAGAATCCGGCGGTGACAGTCAGCGGTGAAAACCTCGCGTATGTCATCTATACGTCAGGCTCGACGGGCACTCCCAAAGGAGTCATGATCTCGCACCGTGCTATCGCCAATCACATGCTCTGGATGAGTATGGAATTTCCGCTCACGAGCGAGGATGCGGTCTTGCAAAAGACGCCGTCGAGTTTTGATGCCTCCGTGTGGGAGTTCTATGCACCGTTGCTGAGTGGCGCGCGTCTGGTCGTGGCGAGAGCGGGCGGACACCGGGAGGCGGATTATCTGGTGGAAGTCATTAAGAGAGAAGGAGTGACGGTGCTGCAAGTCGTGCCGTCGCTGCTGAGGATGTTGCTCAAGGAGGAAGGCATCGGAGAGTGTCGGAGTCTGCGCCGGGTGTACAGCGGGGGAGAAGCCTTAGGCCGAGAGTTAGTGGAAGAGTTCCACGAGCAGTTGATAGGGGCGGAGATATACAACTTGTACGGGCCGACGGAAGCCACCATTGATGCTACCTGTTGGAGATGCGGGAGCAACGAACAGGAGCGCGCCGTGTCTATCGGAAAGCCGGTGGCGAACACGGAAGTTTATATTCTGGACGCCGGGATGGATTTGGTTGGTGTCCGGATGAGCGGGGAGATTTATATCAGCGGCGCGGGATTAGCGCGCGGGTATGTGGGTCGCGGAGAATTAACGGCTGAGAAGTTTGTGCCCCATCCCTTCAGTGCGCGAGAGGGTGCGCGTTTGTACCGGACGGGTGATCTGGGGAGATGGCGAGAGGACGGACGCATCGAGTTTCAGGGTAGGGTCGATCATCAGGTCAAGGTGCGCGGGTTTCTGGTCGAAGTCGGAGAGGTCGAATCGGTGCTGAGCCAGCACCCTTCGGTGAAGACGGCGGTGGTGGTTGCGCTCGAAGGCGAGGGCGGCGAAAAACGTCTCGCCGCTTACATCGTGGGCGACGCGAAGCAGAACCTCTCGATTGAAGAGTTGCGGCGACATCTCAAGGAGAAGTTGCCGGAGTACATGGTTCCGGCGTTCTTCGTGATGCTGGACGCGATGCCGCTCGCGCCCAACGGCAAGATCGACCGCGCCGCGCTTCCGGCTCCGGGCACGGAGCGTTCGGATTTGGTCGGCGCATACGAGGCTCCGCGTTACGACGAGGAAGAGGTGTTGGCCGCGATCTGGGCGCAGGTGCTCGGCGTCGAGAAGGTGGGCATCCGCGACAACTTCTTCGCGCTCGGCGGCGATTCGATTCGCAGCGTCCGCGTCGTGTCGATGGCGAAAGAACGCGGCTTGAATTGCTCCGTCCAGCAGTTGTTCGAGCACCAGACGATCAGCGAGTTGGCGCGCGCGTTGAGTTTGAACAGCGGGAACGCCGTCGAGAAGGTGCGGCTGGAAGCCTTCGGCCTGCTCTCGACCGAAGACCGGCAAAAGCTGCAAGACGGTTTGGAGGATGCTTACCCGCTGACGATGCTTCAGCAGGGCATGCTCTATCACATGGAACTCACGCCGGACACGCCCATCTATCACAACGTTAGTAGCTGGCATCTGCGTGCGCGGCTTGAGCCGGAAGCCCTCCGCACGTCTGTGCAGAGAGCGGTTGACCGTCATCCGAATCTACGCACTTCGTTCGACATCAAGACCTACAGCGAGCCGTTGCAGTTGGTGCATCGTGAGGCGCAACTACCCGTCGAGATAGACGACCTGCGCCATCTCGACCCCGACGAACAGGAGCGAGCCATCGCCGCCTACGTCACCGCCGAGAGCAAACGGCCTTTCGACTTCTCGCGCCCGCCGCTCCTGCGTCTCCACATCCACCGACGCAGCGACGAGACTTTCCAATTCTCGCTGACCGAGTTTCATCCGATCTTCGACGGTTGGAGTTTGACTTCGACGCTGGCCGAAATCTTCAACAACTATTTCGCGCTCATCGAGAATGCCGCGCTGCCCATCGAGCAGCCGCCCACCGCCTCTTTCCGTGATTACGTGCAGATGGAGCGGATGGTGTTGGAGTCCGAAGAGTGCAAGCAGTTCTGGGATGAGACACTGCGCGATTGCACGCCGCTCGTGCTGCCGCGTTGGCCTTCGCTCGTGCAGACGAACGGCGCGCGCATGCACCACAAGCCTTTCCAGATTACGGGCGAGACGCTCGACGGGTTGAAGCGGCTGGCGAAACTCGCCGCCGTGCCGATGAAGGACGTGCTGCTCTCCGCGCACGTCAAAGTGATGAGCCTCGTGAGCGGCCAGACGGACGTGCTCACCGGCTTATCGGCCAACAACACGCGCCCCGAAGACGTGGACGGCGACGAGATTCGCGGCCTCTTCATCAACACCCTGCCGCTGCGCATGAAGCTCGCGGAGGGGACGTGGGTTGACCTCGCCAGAGAAACCTTCGAGGCCGAACGCCGGATGCTGCCTTATCGCCTCTACCCGCTGGCCGTGTTGCAGAAGAAGTGGGGACGCCAGCGTCTGCTCGAAACGTCGTTCAACTATGTTCACTTCCACTCCGTCAAGACGCTGTTCGAGTCGGGCAACGTCGAGATCGTCGGGCCGGGCAACGGCGTCGAGTTGTCGAGCTTCACGCTTCAGGTCAATTTCTCTCTGAACCCGATGCTGTCGATGCTCAAGATGGTGCTGAGTTGCGACGGAACGCAACTCTACGACGAGCAAGTGACCGCCATCGCCGATTGCTATGTCAAGACTCTCCACGCGATGGCGCACCAGCCGCATTCGAGCCACACCGCGTTTCAGCCGCTTGAGATGGCGGCGGAAGCTGAAACGAGCGGCGTCTTCGTAGACCTGCCGAAAGCCGTCGAGTTTGAAGATAATTTTCTCTTCTAGTTTTAACCCGGCAACAACTCTCGCGCCCTCCGCTCGACCCGCCGGGTCGCCAAAGGAAACACTATGAATCAGTCGATTTTACTCGTAAAGACGCCGTTTTTCTCTCCGCTGACGCCGCCGCTCGGCATCGCTATTCTCAAGTCTTTCCTTGAGCAGCACAACTACCCGACCACCTGTTACGACTTCAACGTGGATGCCGAGTTGTGGGGCACGCATCACAAATATTTCAAGACGCTTCAGCAGTTGGAGGGCGTCACCATCAACGACGGCTACTCGAAGCTCTGGTGGATTCTCAACGCGCACATGCTGGCCTACGCCAACGGAGCCGACGCGGCGACCTGCGCCAGGACGCTCGACAAAGTGATTCCGATGTACGGCATCAAGCACGACGAGAGCACGATTGAAACTCTGCTGCCCATCGTCGAGAGATATTTCGCGCGGCTGGAAGAGACGATTGACGAACTCAACATGTCTGAGTTTTCCGTCGTCGGCACGAGCACCTACAGCACCTCGCTCGGCTCGTCTCTCTTCTTCCTCAAGAAGATCAAGGAACGCTTCCCACACATCAAGACGGTGATGGGCGGCGGCATCTTCGCGGATGATCTCGCGCTCGGCTCCGACAACTTGGCGACCCTCATCGAAGAGTACCCCTTCGTAGATCATATCGTGCTCGGCGAGGGCGAGATGTTGTTCCTCAAACTCATCGAAGGCGAACTCGCGCACAAACGCGTCATCACGCTCTCCGACCTCAAAGCCGGAAGCCTCGATATGAAGGACGTGCCCGTTCCCGACTTTTCGGATTTCTCACTTGAGAACTATTACCACCTGACGATTGAGGGCGCGCGCAGTTGCCCGTTCCAATGCAGCTTTTGCTCCGAGACGATCCAGTGGGGGAAATACCGTAAGAAGCCGATGGGCGAGTTTGCCGATCAGGTCGTCGAACTCGCGGAGAGATTCAACAACCCCTCTTTCTTCATGGGCGACTCGCTGATGAACCCGTACATCGCGGAATTTTCGAGCGAGTTGCTGAGCCGGAACGCGAGCATCAACTACGACGGTTATCTGCGCGCCGACAAGCCCGTGCTGCACCGCGACCGCGTCAAGCAATGGGCGCGTTCGGGACTCTATCGCGTGAGACTCGGCATCGAAAGCGCGTCGGCACGCGTGCTCGACATGATGGACAAGATGACCACTCCGCAGGTTATCTCCGACGTGTTCAAATCGCTGGCGAACGCGGGCATTCGGCCCACCACTTACTGGATCGTCGGCTTCCCCGGCGAAACCGAACAGGACTTTCAGGAGACGCTCGATTTCATCAAAGAGAACCATCGCTACATCTACGAACTCGAAGCGCATCCTTACTATTACTACCCCTACGGCCAGATCGGCTCGCGCCTCTACCAGTGTTACCCGCTCTACCCGCAAGAGGTGACGGACATCATCAAGTTTAAGGTCTGGGAGATCATCGACAGCAACCCCACGCGCGAGGAACGCTACGACCGCCTGCGCCGCATCTCCGCGCTCGCGTCGGAACTCAACCTCCCGAACATCTACACGATGTCCGAGCGCTACGAGGCCGAAGACCGCTGGCATTCGATGTACCCGCTCGCCTCCGAGATTTACGAAGGCACGCGACTCAACCGTCCCGCCGCGCAACTGCCCGACAAGCCTTTCGCGCGCTTCGAGCAGGCGTCCAGCCGCACCGTCGCCGACGATGCATCGAACGCAAACCCGGTACTGTGCTACCGGACGACCGTTGCCGCCGCGCTCGACGAAGCGACGCTCACAGCGGCGATGCGGCAACTGATTCGCTCCTGCGAGATGTTGCAGGTCAGTTTGGACGGCGAGAATTTTGTCCCCGCGCGCGAAGCGGAAGATGCGCCGCAGGGCGATGCCGCGTTGGTCACATCGTTCGCGCCGGGCGAGGCGGAGGTGGAAGACCTCAAACGCGAATTGTTTGAAAAGTTCTCGCAAGAGATGCGGCCTGAGCGCGGCGCGTCGGTTCGTCTGGCGCACATCAAGCACGGCGATGCCTCGCACGAGCTTTTGCTGTTCGCTCATCGCAGCATCGCCGATGGACGAAGCCTCACGCTCCTGCTTGAAGACCTCTTCCGCATCTACGAGCAACTCTCCAACGACGTGCCCGTCTCCCTGCGACCCGCGCGCCGGTCCTACCC
>Ga0307513_10007226_pt1 | contig 14423 bp, 13 predicted proteins | sample 15_EM_MG_FD_202174 | JGI IMG/M metagenome (GOLD analysis project Ga0307513, IMG submission 202174) | Populus trichocarpa ectomycorrhiza microbial communities from riparian zone in the Pacific Northwest, United States - 15_EM | ecosystem: Host-associated > Plants > Roots > Unclassified | place... | reverse complement strand
TAGCGTTCCATTCAACGCTTAGGTTTTACGAAACGCAACATCCAACTTCCGGGTACGTCTCACGTGTGAGAAGTAATAGGGGACGGTCAATCCCCGAGGTTCGGACACACTGGATTATTAATTTAGGTACAACTTGATGGTAGCTGAAATGAACCCTGGTAGCGAAGGTGACAATCTTACGTTCCTTCCGACCCAGACCCCAGACCATGAAAATGGGGCGTTAACGTTATAGACGATGTCATTTATACTGGGTCCGAAAGAATTTAAAAAAGGCGCCACACATTTCACAGAGTACAGGAACTCGTAGCCTAATCTAATCTTTGAACCCGACCTGGTCGGCTTTCCTGCCCATTCAGTATTCGTGCTTTGTTCTCAGTAGCCAATCGCTTACGAGACCGAAGAAGTGGACAGACGTTCGCTCATGTCATCGTTTACAATGGAATGGGGAAGACAAATAAACCCACTAGACTGGAATTTTTTTACAATTCGAACATGTACCGCTGCCATTGGCGAAACGGTCGTTGGTATACTACAAGCAACAGTGAAAAAAAGAAAAAGAAAAAAACAAAGGACAGCGAAGGACAGTCGAACGGACGAACGAAAACGGAAAGTGGAATCTACGTAATGTACTCGAACATAGTGGCCATAGTTATTCAAAGGCGATTTTCAAGAAATGACTGATTGATTTGCGAGACACGAGCGAGATGAGCATGTTGAGACATGAGCCTTCAGAGTCTAGTGTACACAGACTTGGTTTAGAGAAAATTTCGCTGGTTCTGGACGACGCGCTTCTCTCCCATTTTCGGGTACAATTTTCTGGTAGCGATATCAATAAGAATGAGCATTGGTATACGCGTTAGGCCCGGGTGCGTAAGGTGCAGACGTATTGATGTCAGAGGTGGCGGGATCCCATGGCTGGGGCGGTATCGTGAACGATATCTCCATGGCCCGTTGAGCCCCGAGGTCTTGATCGAACCCCGGATGGGCAGACATTGGCACTGGCGCGCTCATTGGTTGAACGAAGCCTGACGGATATGCCGCGAGGTGGTCTTGCCCAGATTGATCCCAAGTGCCCTGCGTAGTTGGGGTATATGACTGCACTTGAGGCGGCATGGACTGCACATCCGACTGAAGCTGTGGCTGGGTGGGATAGCCTGGTATTCCCATACCATATCCTATCCCTCTGGGTGCAGACCCTTGCTGCGCGTGTGTGTGGTGCGCCTGTTGGGGCATTGAAGTACCGTGAATGGGCTGAGGTGGATATTGATACACTATAGCAGGTTGAGGACTGACACCAGTCGACGACTGGCCCGCCTGGTACACAGCAGGCGTCGCACGTGCAACCGGAGCTGCATACTGTGCGTCGTCGAACGCGACCGGATGGTCTGGCGTATGGTGGTGCGGGTGCATCTGGGTTTCCGGCGGTGGTGGGTAATTGTCAGGAGAATGCTGTTGCGACTGCATGCCGGGGTGCTGGACATACGACGGGTTTGCGAAAGACTGGACAGCAACTGGCGTCGAATAGTGACCCGGCGTCGAATACTGCGGAGCCTGCTGTGGGGTAGGCAAACTGTACTGAGCCGTGTGATATGTCCAAGTGTCCACCGAAGCCGATGGCGCAGAGATACCAGAGTGTGGGATATAGTGCGTCGCAGGAGAGGGGGCTACAGAATTGCTGACCGTTCGGACACTAGCCGTATCGACCCGCAGTTGGGGATGCATCTTCGGAGGGACATGTTGTTGCGGCGTAGCAGAAGACGCACCATGGCCATAATACTTGCTAGTGGATGTGAGGGTTTGTGTGCCCTGCGGTGTGGGAGAGACGTAGGGCGTCGGGGTCTGCGTGGGATCCTCGGGAGCACGAACGATATCGGATGGGACTTCAGCGAGCTCTTGGTGATGCCGCTGCCATCCGATGGGAGCATTCCCCTCGACTTTAACCTGCCGTGAGGAACCTTCAGCTTGATGTCCCCTGACGCCGCATCCGTTATTGAAACTCGCCTCGCCGGTCACATGCTTTTCCTTGTCCCGGTTCCGGACGGTGAATACAGAACCCACAGACGCTCGATGTCCAGGTCCAGGTCTCCCACGTTCGTGTTCATTCTCTGGAGTCGTCACCTCCACAGGTTCACTAGCACCATGAACACCGGTCTTGTTCTTGCCCTTCTTGAACTTCTTGGGGGGTGGTGGATGGTCGGCACCTTGTCCAAGTGCCTCCATGCCCGAAGAGGCGACACCTTCATTCTCCGTGTCGTCGGAGTCAGACAGCCCAGGTTCTGCAAGGCCAGGTCATTAGCGAAAAACAGGTCCACCAGCACGAGACGGTTATACCATACCTACGACCCAAACACCGCCGTAGCCCTCCAAGTACGGCACAAGAAGGCCCTGATCGATCAACTCGGCTTCCTCAAATTCGCACCGCTTGCGTTTAGTTCCCGCAATCGGGAGATCGCTCGCGAACCCGCTCTCCACCTTCAGCAGAAGCGTCTCGAGCACACAGAGTGGCGACGACTTCGGGAACGACGGAATGACGGGGGCCTTGCGATCGATTCCCCGCACCCACTTCTCCACGTCGGCATAGATCCTCACACACTTCGCCAGGCCCTCCTTCGCACCCTGCGCAACGCTCAGCCCCCACTCCGGCACATCTTGCTCGTCGTTCTCCAGATCCTCGTCCTCGTCCAGCTGCTGGTACGGCACAGACGTGGCGAGGTACCCAAGTCGAGCAAAGGCGATCCCCGCGTGGAAGACGTTGCGCAGGAACGCCTGCGAGGAAATGGCGAGCGGCATTTTGGCCTTGATGACGTGCTGCTGTACGTTGAGCGCATTGACGAGCTTCTTGGCGGCTTCGAGGGTCGTCCAAATAGCCTCCGACTTGGGCTCCCAATCAGGATCGTGCTGTACCCAAAAAGCACAAAGCCACTCATCAGTCAGTAACCCACCCACAAAAACACGATAGAAATGACCCCTCACCTGCTCCCACCCCTTAGTCTCCCTCTTCAAAAGCGGCAAGTGCCACCTCAGAATCGCACTTTGGACCATGACCACAAGCTCGCACTGCTGGGCGATCATCTCAGGGTGGCGCAGACACGCCTCGCCGTTCTTCGACATGCGTCCCTTGGCCACCTTCTCACCCGTGATCGCCGACACGCCGCCGTGCGTCCGCGCGACTTCCTCAGCGAACATCTTCGACTCGTCGAGTGCCATGTACCCCGGGAGGCCTGCGAGCCACTCCTTCAGCACTGTCCGCTGGTGCGACGCGTGCTGCGCGGCCAGCTGTGTCCCCGAGACCGGCAGGTCGAAGTCCAGGGCGGGCGCAAGCGCCATCGCCACGCCCACCCTGTCGGACACAGGTTCGCCATCCGAGACCGATCCTCTCTGGGCACCAGCGTGTGTACGGAGGTGCGCATGTAGGTGCGAATGCGAATGCGAATGTAGCTGCTGAGGCTCCTCCCCGTCCTCCATCATCTGCATCTGCGTCATGCGCGTCGTACAGCTCTCCACGGTGCTCATCATCCGGTCCCGCTCGTCTTTCCGCCGCGCATAGAGCACCACCTGGTCGCCGTACTTGATCAGCCGCATCAGGCGCGTCCGCATCGCGAAGAACGTGCTGCAGAACCCCGCGTTCTCGCCCACTGGCGGCACCTTCTCAATGCTCGTCGTGTCCGGGCTAAACGCGCGGTCGTCCACCTCGGCGGGCGCGCGCGCCGTGTAGTTCACGTCTTGCAGCGTCGGCGCCTGACCAAGGATTTCGTTGACGATCCTGCAAATGGGGACACGCAAATCGCATCGTCAGTTCGCGTGGAAAGACCTAGAGGGTGCGGGGCGGTAAGTACTTACGCATCGTAATAAACCACAGCCGCGGCCAACCGCCTCCGCTCCTCCTTCTGCCACAGCGTCATCCCCTGTTGACCCCACCGCACAGAAACCTCATCGGGATCGCTCAGGAGGCCAACCGCATCCGCCGCGATGCGCACACCCGCCATGACGCGCGCAAGCAGCTCCCCGATGCGCTCCTCGCGGACGCCATCAAGCACGCCCTCGGCATTGTCCTCGAGCTCTCCGCAGAAGAGCAGGAACAGCACTTGGAAGAGGCCCGCGAGCACCTTGTCCGTCCCCAGGCTCGGCTGCCCATCCTCCATCGCGCGAGTGCACTCCAGGTAGCCCGACTTCTCGAGTGCACGCAGCGAGACGACGAACATCCTCGTCGGGTCCGCGTCAGTGATTCCTGGCGTGTTACCCGGCGCAATCCCAGGGTGGTGGGGGGGGTGGTGTTGGTGGTAACCATCATGCCCGTTCCCGTGTCCGTGTCCATGTACTTGCCCATGTCCGTGGGCATTTGCAGAGCTCGGGGAGGTGGAGGTCGGGATCGGCAGGCCCTTTGCGCGGAGTTCGGCGCGGTGCGCAAGTGCGCCGACCGCGAGCCCGGCCATCGTTGCCGCGTACATTGCGAGCGTCGGCTCCTCCTCGTCCTTGTATACAGCCTCGGGGCCCTCCTGGTCCATCCGTGCGGCGAGCTGGGCGGCCCAGGGCTGTCCATCTGGCTGATACGTTTCCAGCAGTCGACATCGCGCCTGGAAGCGCTGAAAGTGGCAGAGAGGGTGGAGAATGAGGAGGTTCTGGAGGGCCGGTAGTAGGACGACCGATTGCGTTGTGGCGGGCGGGAGAAGGGTGAGCATTAACGACGTAATCTTCGGCGTTTGGTACGGGTACGCCGTGTTGTTATTGCTGCTATTGTTGTTGCTACCTAAGCCCGTAGTGCCCGTGGAGGTGGTGGTGGCGGTAGCATAGTCGGGCGGTAGAAAGGCACGATCCCACGCGCCTGCCGCTTCCGCGAGGACCTTCTTGCTCTTGACAAGTTTCACAAATTTGGCGATGGCAGATGTGGAACGGGACTCGAGTGGACGCAGGGACGAGGTAGGCACCTTGAGGGCAGCGAGCCAGGCGAGAGTAAATTCGTCTAGCGGGGTCGGGCGCGCACTCATGCCCGCTGCGGTGTAAAGGACCGGTGGCGGGGGAGGAACGAGGGCGAGGGGCGGTAACCGTGCTTCGAGGGCGGCGATGAGCATCTGGGTGGACTCTTTCCAGTTTTCGAGCATGAGTGTGCGATTGTGCAGCGACTGGACATCTCTGTGATCGGTAAGGTGTAGTGTCGGTTACGTTCATTGGCCGCAAGCGAGTGAGGTCAGGAACGTGCGGAGAAGGAAGCGGGGAAACGAGGGAAGATCAGTATGATGGTGAGGCAAAAATGACATAGAAGAATTTAGGGCGCTCGCTTGGGTGCCGACCTGGACTTGTAGGACAAAGAGGCAGGGGCGAAGTGGGCAGCGGGGCAATGAACTTACATCTTTTCCGAGGCGCCTGGAGCGTAGACACACCGCTTGAGAGTGGAACGTTTTGTACATTGGTTGCAAGGGAGCTGGATAGGCGGTCAGAGGAGGCCCACGCTTGAGAGAGGAAGAAGTGGACAAGCGGGAGTACGCACTCTGCGGTCGCAGCGCAACTTGAGGCGTTTGCACTAGAATGTAGGAGTTGATGTGTTAGTTGAGTACGCAGAAAGTTGGCGGAGATGTGCGCGGAGATGGAGCGCCCACGAACCTCAGAACATACGAGTGTGACACGGGACCGCGCCGTGGATGAGCTAGAGCGCCGATATAGAAGCAGGAGACATAGGACAAATAGAAGAGTTGCGTGTGCAAATTGCGAGAGATTTAGCGCGGACGGGCGGGCAGAGGGGGCGAGATCGCGTTTTTGAATGAGCGACGGCGTCGAGCAGAAGAAGAAAGGAGAAAAATACGGACGAGTTGAGATGTTTGGGTGTAGTTGACTGAGGTTGTTGTTGTGTAGAGGGCTGATGTTGGGGGCCATCGTTTGAAGGGCCAGAGTTGCTCATCGCTCGCACTGTCGGCGGGCGAGAGAAGGGTGACTGGATCGGAGGGTGAAATTGATGGGTTGTAGAGAAAAGAGGGGCCCAAAGAGGCAAGGGTTAGCGAGGAGAAAAGCAAGGATAGGGCACGGTCCAAGGTCGAAATGGGGATAATGGGGATAGTGGACGTAGTGAGGACCGGGAAGCTAAGAGTTAATAGTAGGAATGGGTTGTTGAGTGAGTTGTGAGTGAGTGAATGGTGAATGATAGCCCCTGTGTGGGTCATCTCACACACAAAGGTACTCACCTCACGCGTCGCACGACGAAGCTGGGAAGGCACTCTCTACTCACGCTCTTACTCTTCGTTCCTAGTCTTAGCCATTTACAGCTCCGACGTTCTCGGCATGTCCTCCTCCTATCTATCATATCTACACCTACACCTACACCTCCGTCCCATTCCGGACCTTGGCTTCTCCCGCTCACGTACCACGACCACTCACTATGACAGCCAGCCGGTCTTGATATGTAGTTCAATGGGCCCTTGTGAGAGTTTCAATATCTCCATTGCGAAGAACCAGCCAGAACCCAGAACACCCAGAACAGACTTTAGAACCCACCCCTCGCATCCGTATTTCTCTATTCCATGCGCCTGATATATTCATCCGGTCTATTATACATTACCGACCAGCTTCCGTCGTCCCCCGGTAATGACCCTGCAAATCGGCCTTCTACTGACATACTCACCACCCGCTCGCCGCACTCAATCGCTCACGTCATACCCGACAGAGAATGTCGATGAGAACGCTGTTGTCTCCCTATCCATCGACCAAGTACTCTAACGCCATAGTCCCAGCCTTTTAAAACTGCCACTGGCCCGGCTTGATTGGACCACTCAAGATCCAGTCTCGCTTAGGGCTGCAAAATTGATAATACTGATACAATAGTCACGATCCATATCATACACACCCCTCTCACCTCTCACCTCCGTGCACCAACGGCAAACACGGGGGCTGATGACAGTTGTATGAGACGTCGTTTGGCAGGCTTGGCGGGGTTGGCATTTATTTTATATATACTACACACTACGCTAACCGTTGGGGGAACGATCACGACACGTTTGATGAACAGCCGCTAGCTGCGCAAACTCTTTCCCTCGGAAGGCTGCAACCCCCGAGGACGACGACCAAAAAAGTATGCGCAGGGCGGGCTTCGCGATACAACTAAAACGCCCGAACGACGAGCTCCTTCTTCCAGGTAATCAACAACCAACCCGACAGCGGGGAGAGTCAGCCCGTACCCTATCAATCAATTGCCCACCAGGTTTCCGTAAGCAGGTCTCCATCGAATGTGTAGGCGCTTCCCTCTCATCCGCATCCATCCTTCCGTGCCATGAGGATCATCCGCACGGCCAGCAGAACCCAAAAAAGGGGCACGCGTTGCGCCCCGCCACGACAGTGGCGGGACGCTCGGGGCGCGTATGTATGTACGTACATAACGTTGGTTGGAGAACACACGTGGTCCGGTTACAGCCATTACAGCCCTGGTCTACCCCTGCGTGAACATCAATGCGCTGCTAGCTCGCCTCTGCGTTGGTCCTCACCTCAGGCTCAAGTATTGTGAATACGTTTGGGATATCCATTACGTCTGTTGGTCCATTGAATAATAAGGGTCTCAGCCTAGCATTTACGTATTGTGTACCCCTAACGGTACGTCCTGATCCACATGACCTGACACTGCTCCCGAATGTCACAGGAAACGGTGGCCACGTCCAGACCGGGTCGTCGAATGCAGGGACTCCAACGGCTCCGCACATCGAGTCATCGAGTGAGGACGCCTGCCTACCTCCGCCCGCGAAATTCCAGACCTGGCCTACAGTGTTGCACGCATCTTTTTTCTGTGAATTAGGCACCAGCGTTGACCGATAGAGGGTGCCTTTATCGATGTATTACGCTTCTCAACGTTAACAGTGAGCAGGCACGGCAGTTTTCGTTCTTCTTGATCTTCTCGCGTACATACATTGATAAATGGATCCAAGCAACCAATAGAATCCTCCACCCAGACTTGTTCCTTCAGCACAACAAAGCATCAAATCACGCTACCACTTCCTTCAAAAACTCCAGCGTGAACTTGTTCACTTCATCAGGCCGCTCGTACGTGATCCAGTGCCACGCCTCGACCTCTTCAAACCGTGCGTTGATCACGCCCGCCGTGGCGAGGTACTGCATCAGCTTCAATGCGAACTCCAAGCACGTCGGGTCGTATTTCCCGCGGATGAAGAGCACCGGCAGTGTCGGTGGGATGCCAGGGAATGTCACTGAGCGGGTCGTCAGCGCACTCGTGTGGGCGGAGAGCGGAGGCGGACGGCAGGGACGAAAGAAGCGGACGATGGGACGGTAGGGGAGGAGGACGTACGCTCGTCGATGGTCCGCCGGGCACCGTCCCTGTACCAGTTCAACGGTCCCGTCATCCTCCCCGCAAGCTTACTACGGTAATGTTCGTACTCCTATATATTTTCAATTTTTTTAGGCAGCACCATGAGTGCCCACTCACCTCGGGGGTCAGCACGATTGGGAGGTTGGGGTCCACCAGCGTCTTCCCCGTCACGGCGTCGCCGATCTGCGTACTGACAACATTGAGCCCGTCCATCGTCGCCTCGGTGATCGGGACTTGCAGAGTATTGTCTGCCTTGAGTGCCTGGAATGCGATATGCAGGGTCCTGTCGGTCTGGGTCGCATGGCGCGCGGTTAGGTCGTTGCACACGGGACAGGGGAGATCGAGGATAGACGTACATTCGCTTCGATGTCAATCGTCGACTGCGGGTCTTCGAAGTAGATCTGGTATCCAAAGTCCTTGAATGGCCGCTCGATAACCTCGCCCGTGGGCAGCGGCAGTGCAGGGAGGACAACCAAGTGCCGTGCGTCTCGCGGCGAATCATCACCCTCTGGCGGTGGCGGAGACAACATATAAGGGATCGAAAGGCTGCGCACGAGTCCATTAGGAGCGGGTTCAGGAAACGGATAACATGCGCCCGGTCGCGTACAGAATGAGTGCGAGCACATTGCCGTCGCGCCCGTGGTACGCCACGAACCGCTGGGCCAAGAAGGACCCCCAGTCGTGTCTGTGTAATATACCGTGAATACTCAAGCCGGGCGGACGAAAGGACACAATTACCCGACAACCACGATCTTCCAGTCCGCACCAAGGGCCTGATCAAGGACCTGCTTCAAATCTCCACTCATCTTCTTAATGTTATACGCCTTGGGGTCCTCCGGTTTATCCTGTCCCCGCGCGCCGATCGTCAGTCGCAGCTCGCCACAGGACGAAATCGACCACGTACCGTCTCCCCGTAGCCCAGGCAATCGGGCACGATGACGCGGTACCCTGCGGCGGTCCATGCTTTGATCTGACGGCTGTAGGAGATCGCGAGGTCGGGGAAGCCGTGGAGCGCGAGGATCGTCGCGCGGGTCGCGCCCTGTGGCTTCTCGTCGATGAAGCTGTAGGTGTATCGCGAGCCGTCGTCGCGGGTTGCTGTTGCTGTGCCACGGTTGAAGGTGTCGAGCGGCATACTCGGGAGAACTGAGCTGGTGGAGTTGATCGGTGCGCAAGGGAGAGGGGCCAAGTTATCAGGGGACTGACTCCGTCTTCTGCACGTCGGCCGCACACCCATGACTCCGCAAGCATATGTATACGTATACACGCGCTGTTGCTCTCGTGAATGTTTAGACTTTATGTATTTAAGCTACTACTCTAGCTACAAACACCCCAACGGGATTCGACCGTATGCCTATTCCTTTTGAACACAAGTACATCGTACTGTTGAGAGCTCCCATCGTTGACAGACCGAGAGCACCTGTTATTGACGTATAGGTCTGGTGGCACTACTCAACGTTCAAAACGTTCAGCAGTGACCAAACACGGCAGATTTCATTCTTCTCGATCTTCTACAACTAGAACCAACAAACCAACAACCCAATGAATCAATGAACCCTTTCACTTAGACACATTCCTCCAACGCAACAAAGCATCAATCACCTCCAATTGCCTTCTCATGTATCTCGTACATATATATACTATAACTGTTCTATTGAGGCAAACTAGATTCTTCTATGATGCCAGTTTGATACCAGGGAGCTGATGGGCTATCAGCTCATGCTTCCAGCAGGGCCTGCAAGTCACCCAGGCTCTGTAGCACATAGTCCGGAACAACCTCTTTCACATAGTTAGAGTGCCCAGGCGTGACCTGCTCAGTCGACGTAACTCCTGAAATGAGAAAAATGCAACGTTGAGCGGGCTGGAAGAAAGGGAAGAAAGAGGCCGCACCGCTAAGCACCAGGAGAGTAGAGACACCCCCATTCTTGCCAAACTGGATGTCTGTATCGAGTCGGTCACCAATCATTATCGTTCGTTTGGGGTCAAAGCTGTGCCTGTGATGGACGTGTGAGAACGACATTTCAAGAATCGAAAGCAGTGAGAATTAATGCGGCTTGAGGGACGGAGTCATCGTGGTTGGGAGAGCGTGGGCCCGATAAGAGTTTGGCTAAGCAAGCAACCACTCACTTGGCCTTGATACAGTCAAGCATGGTTGGCCCGGGTTTTCCTATTGATACCGGGTCCCTCTTGAGCGCATATCGTAGTGAAGCGCTGAGACTTCCGGCACCCGGCAACAAGCCTCCTTTAACGGGATATGTCGAATCGGTATTGGTGGCTAGGAACAAGCACCCTTCGTTCAACCGCAGATACTGGAATGCCTTCGAAAGCTTTGTGTAGTTGATATGCGTGTCTAAGCCACAGAGTACCGCGCCGATGTCGGGGTCGTCTCTGAAGTCGGAGAGCAAGAACGGCTCCAGCGTATTGTCTTCTGGAGCAGTACCACCAGCGTAGGAGATACCTTCTGACGCTAACTCTGCCTCCAGACCCGCCATGCCGATCACGTAGACTTTCTTGTTGCGAGGAAACTTTACAATGGTGGAAAGGTAAACCGCTGATGCATACGCGGATCCAAATATTTCGTCCTGTACTGGCGATTCAGTGGCTTGGTCGTATTAGAGACATACAGATTTTTCCTTTTAATTGTTTTACATGTGCGTGACGGAGATTACGTACCACCTCGGCCTGAATCCCCAGCTTATCAAAGTTGCTTTTGTACTCCTTTCGTGACTTGGTCGCATTGTTGGTGACGAAGATGACGCTCTTCTCTGCGGCTGCATCAGCGGTTGCCGATATTCGCAAATGGCAAGCCCACGCTTCGATCGGAGATATCCCAAGACCTCTGTAGCTCCTTGAATGACGTGGTCTCCATTCCAAAGCACGCCATCACAATCGAATAGGAAAGTATCGTATTCCTCGATCAGTTTGGCGTACTCGACACGGTCTTTGAGCCAGGTAGCCATCTATTACAGGGTGGAGTTTCGTAAAAGCGAGTATAGTTCGCCCGAGAACCGTTCGATTAGATCAATGAGATGGAATGGAAGGACGGTGCAGGAGCCAAGACGCGAACTCGCGCGTAAAAACGTGGAAGCCTTTCCGAAACCATGGTCTCATGGTGGTACACTGTTACACAGTTCGAACCTATCGGATTATTGGTGCTTGCGGCCCTTTGTTTTACCTTATGAATATATTCCGATGCTCAGCTTTGAGGTGAATCAACGAACCCCGAGCGACCAAAACCGAGAATGGAAGCGACTTCACGAGAATCTGGAAGATTTCTGATAGGTATTTTCAGACCAAGGGAACGCGGCACCGCAGGCGTGGCTAAATGCATAATTGGAGAACGGAGCAGCACAGCCTCCGATTTTGGTTCTAGAATCAGGAGCGTAATGACAGACTACCGTTTATTCAGTGGCGGTGGGGCCTATTATCAAGGATGCCACGAACTTGCAGGCTCCAGTACGTAATAAGAACTGCGTGCAAACCCAGTGGCATTGGTGGAAAACCTAAGAGAGATAGAAGGTAGCAGTGAAACTGGTCTAAAGTACTAGTATCAGCGCCATGCTTCAATCGGACTCTGTGAATGCCGCGAAGGCGATGGGCGTTATTGCAGCCGGGGCTTGTCACAATGAAAGACGAACCCGACAGACGCCTACAATACTCTGACAACACGCATACCCGACCACGTGTAGGTCAATGAATAGGCGGGTCCCTGACGCGCAAATCAATACCTTCCACAGAGTCGGCTTCCCGTCGCAGAACACAGACGGGCCGAATAGAAGACATAAGAGGCGGGTGTTTAGAGGCGTAGGCTGGTATATTCAAACGAGGGGGACACGTTATCAGCGCCACACCGGCTTGGCGAGGTTGTCCAGGGATATGGAACCTCAGGTGATTAATAAGGGGGTGGATGCAATTTGCTTTTGGAAGAAGGAGAGAAACGATTCAACGTCAGAGAACGTTTGTCCCCTGTGAATGGTGGCCATCTCGCTCGATCTCGTCAGTAAGTGTGAACATGGCCGTAGACGGGTTTCAATGGGCGGTGGAGATGAGTGAGGATTAGGCTTGGGGGTAGCTGCAGAGTGTGGATCAATGAAAGGTTGACATTGTAAGCTGGAATGATAGTTCTTTTGTGCTAGCCAATTTCAGTACCAGGGTGAAACATACACGCTAGTGAGGATGTGGATAGGTAAAGGACAGTGCCCCCCTTTGGTTGCCTTCCTGGTTACATTGGCTGGACTGTGTCCGACTTGTCTGAGTTTGGAAGGTGGCAAGTGGGTAAAGACACACTCGGACTCGCCAACGAATATGGTGCAGAAGAGCCTCACCAACGCGCTGCAAGAGCTTTCGACTTTCCGAGTGCGAGGCCACCGCAACTCCGTCGAGATTGTTCAACAGGGTCTCTTCGTTCTCGAGCACAGAGACGGCGTCAAGAAACTTGGTGACGAACGTAAGGACGAGCCTAGTAGACATATGGCCATTAAGCTGATCATTGTCTTACATCCTAGTATGGGACTTCCTCGAACAGCTTGCCACGGCTGCGATTGATATTGGCCAACTCGACCTTGCGAATGTGCGTACGAGGGTGGTCCACAACGCGTATGACGTTTATACTTAGACTTAATACTCTTAGGACTGCATAACTCGACTGGACGAGCACTTTCCGAACTCACCCCGCGTCGAGATCCTGCGTGGACTTTGCATAGAGGCAACGGATCTGAACCTGGCCTATAAATATTATGCCGAGATACTGCAGACAGATGGATCGAATGCAGTGCGTCCTTGATTGCCTTCATGTGTTCAGGTCCTCTACTCGACGCTAACTTTCAACTCTTTGTAGGCAGCCTGGAAACGGCAGATCGTGATTCTACGAGACCAGAACAAAATTGATAAGGCTGCTGAAGAGCTATCCTCGTTTCTCGACACATTCTATTCCGACTTGGACGGCTGGATAGAATTGGCGGATCTTTATGCGTCTGTTCATCAGTACGCGACCTTGTTACACTGTTTCTCTGGACATTCCGCTGATAATTAAACGCATTGCAGGTATGGTCACTCGCTTCAGGCTCTTTCGCATGCAATGCTCATCGCACCTCAAAATCCCTTCCATGCCCTTCATTTTGCGGAGACGGCTTATACGGCAGCAGACGTCCCCTTAGCACTCAGCTACTTCCTAAAGGTTGTTGAAATGAGTGAGGATGACTCTGGTGTCATCTCGAGAGCTTGGTTCGGGGTGAAGTTGGTACGTCCCCAAAAATATTGTCATTCTTTGTTTAGCAAAGACTCACCACTGATCTTTCAGTGTACGAGGCACCTGTTGTCTTCGTCAGCCAAGTCATCCGAGTCTGAAGCAAAAGTTCCGTCCACGAAGAATCTGCAGCTCTTGGACCAGCTCGCGACCGAACGGTTATCAAAAGTGTATGCTGGCTCGACTGTACCTGGGCGTCAAGCAACTCTGAAGTGGCTAGCAAAGTCATAGACTCCTCGCGTAGTGGGGGAATGTACTCCACGGGGTCAGGTACCAACAGGAGGGACCTTCCTATTCTATTGGACTTCTCTACAATATATCACTCTGCTTAGAATCCTTCCTCTTTGTAGGTGATGGAAAGTAATGACCATGCATCGTGGTGGCATTTCTGAAACCCACGTATCGAATATGGTTAAGCAACCTCGGGGATCCAAGTAAGTCGCCCCTAACATTCAGATTCAACAGTCGGTTGAGCGAGTTGAAGACATGGCCTCCACCTTGTCCTCAGAATGGAGGGCATCTCCAAAGTGATGGGTAGGGATGATCAAGGGGCCTTCTATAGTGCTGACAGACTACGGGACGAAAGCCTTGATGTTGCTGTAGCAAATACAACCACTAATAACTGGGTCCGCGGGAAATACTTGATGCAATCGCGTTTCACTGCTATGCCCTTCCAGTCCACCTCACTGGTTCGAGTCCAGCCTGGGAAAATGAGAGAATTCCCTGAGGAGATATGGTTTGGGTATTTATTTATTTATTTTTTGGTTGGGGGAAGGGGGGGGAATGCGTCATGCACATTAGCGCTCGTGCGCCGTGTATGGGACTCCGGAACGGCTTGCCGATGGGTCAATCTACCCGTTGGACATTCTGCCGATCCAACCT
>Ga0307513_10007225_pt1 | contig 14423 bp, 6 predicted proteins | sample 15_EM_MG_FD_202174 | JGI IMG/M metagenome (GOLD analysis project Ga0307513, IMG submission 202174) | Populus trichocarpa ectomycorrhiza microbial communities from riparian zone in the Pacific Northwest, United States - 15_EM | ecosystem: Host-associated > Plants > Roots > Unclassified | place... | reverse complement strand
ATCATTACTGCTTGTATATCATTATTTAATTGTTATTGCCAACCAAGTCGCTTGTCTTATTGCTTTTTTTTTTTTTTTTAATTTTTCAACATTTCTCTCTCTCTCTCTCTCTTTTATTTTTATTTAAAAGAAAAGGACAACTTTTAGGGAACCCAAAGTTGAGTTATGACAATTGACCCGTTTTTACAATGCTTACGATAGAATGACTCGTAAGATACTTTAGATAGTAACCTTGTAAGGAAGAAAAAGGATAAAAAGATAAGATAAAAAACTTCAATGAGGATATGTTGATTTACCAAAACAAAAAAAGTGGTTAATCCTTCTCAAAGTGATATGATATTCAAAGGTATATCCAAGCATGATAGATTTAATAAAATTTGTTAAAAATAAGGGTTTAAAAAGTGCATACAAAAGGTGATAGTGCCAAAAGCACTATTAAAAAAAGATAGGGGCTAAAAAGTACACTATCCAAAATGTAAGGGCTCAAAGGTGCACTTAGAAACTAATAGTGTCAAAAGTACTATTCAAAGGAGAAAGGGGCTAAAAACACATTATCTGAAAATCAAGGGCATAAAGGCGCACTCAGAAACTAATAGTGTCAAAAGCACTATTCAAATTAGATATGGGCTTAAAACACACTATTTAAAATACGAGGGCTTAAAGGCACATTTAGAAGAAAATAGTGAGAAAAGCATTATGTAAAAAAGACAAGGCTGAAAGGCACGCTATCTTGAAGGCGAGGGCACAAAGACCTACTTATAAGAAAATAATGCCAAAAAATACAATGTAAAAAAGATAGGGCTCAAATGTGTGCTATTTAGAAGGCGAGGGCTTAAAAGCACACTTAAAAGGTGATAGTTTTAAAGATGTTATCTAAAAGTAAGTGGTTTAAAAGCGCATTGAAAAGGTGATAAAATGAAAGATATTGTTTAAAAATGAGTGGCTAAAAAACGCACTTTAAAAGTGATAAAATAAAAGATGTAATCTACAAGCAAGTGACTTAAAAGCGCACTAAAAAAGGTATGCTTCAAAGTTGCATTCACATAATCTCATGATCTCATATTTTGAAAATTTGACATCATTTGCTCTTGTATCAATATAAATTGAACCTTTGATGGATTTTCTTTGCTGGAATTTTTTTTTGAATCCATCAAGTATTATTTCGTTGGACTACCTACAAGGATCAAAATGTGATGCTTTAGGGTTAATATGCATGAATTTTTACCTGAGAAATAAAGGTCCCCTTTCTTCATGGATTCTGTCTCTCAAAACTTTAATCTCTGCGACATGTTTTCACGACTTCTCTGTTTTGGTCTACTCAAACTACAACTAGTAGATTTGATCTCTAGGAAAGGGATGCTTATTTTATGAGCTTCAATGATCTTTGTTTATCCCATTATCTGGGCACCTTTGTCTCATCAATTGTTAACTTTCAAGGCTCTCCTACTTATCATCATAATCATATGTGTACCATTGCTAGGGTGTCATAACCTTCACTTAGTATTCACCATACTTTCTCTACAATAGCTTTCTTAGCTATATCTTGAGTTCTTAAAAGACATTGGAAGATTTAAACAACTTGCTTTCTATTTTTTATCTTCTTAGAAAAAGAGTTGTGTAGCCAGTCCTGTTGGGTTTCTTGAATTGCCACTAGCTTGATCATGCACCCAAGTACTTTATCTTGTTTTTTTGCTTGGGTTTTCTCAAGGATGATGTTATACAAAAGATGTTTGGTTCTTACAAAAGATCGATATCATAGAAAACCTTTGGAATCTTAAAGCTGTTTCCAAATGCAAAAACCATTTTGATGCAAGTTTAAAGCAAATTTGTTTCGAAAAGAACTCAAACAATTCCCGTGGACATGGTTTCATAAAGGTTGAATGTATCAACTTGAGAGTTTTAAAGAAATTGTTTTTTTGAAGTACTCATTTTACTTGTATGAATATTAAAGTATGGGAGAGCATTTACTACTAACCCAAGTTGCTTGCTTTTGATTAGAAAGGACTTTAGTAGTCATGTAATGTAGGCTTTGCCTTTTGGTTATGAAAGAAAAAGATATTTATAGGATCAAAAGGTGTTTAAAGACTCTTAGGACTAAGGACCATTATCGCTCATTCATATGCCTTTATTTTTTTTCTTTATTTTGGTTGATGGCCTCCCAGACATTAGGATTTATCTTGTAAAATGATCTTGGATTATTTGGATTTGTTTTCTTCATTTGATTTGGAGCATCATCACCATCCTCATCATTTTTCTGTGCATGGCATGCTCAGCCTCTTTGAATATTTGAATCTCTTTGTGCCTTCCAGTTTCTATTTGGGCACTTTTGATCTTTCCATTGATAATTGAGGATCATTTTGTATAACTCCAAGGCCATATTTGAATCTCTTTGTGCCTTCCAGTTTTGTACTTACTTCCAGTATGGAGTGTGATCCAAGTCAGGATTATTTTGCAAGAATTTTTTTTCATTAGGCTCAACAAGGACTTGCAAATGATATTTTTCAAGTATTGTGAAAGGATTATCAAAGATAACCTTTCATCATCTCAAACACATGCATTTATGATTAGTAAGCTTTTCTCTCATCCATTTTAATTAATTGGACATACAAAATAGTTTCCATCAAATTAAATTATGCATCATTATTCAGCCAACTAAAACTTAGCTTCAAAGTTACTATGAATGAGTTTTTGTTTATTTTTCAGGTTTCTAAGTGTTTGTTCACCTCAAGTAGGAGATCACTTGAATTCTCAAAACTCATTTGTTAAAAACAAACACCAATTTGGCCTCTGAATTTGTACTAAAAACTTTGATTTCCCAAAAACTTTTGATTGAATTTTGTTTTATCTTTTACAAAAACATGTTTTTTAGCTTATGAGATCATGTAAAAGGCTATTCAGAATTTTTTAGAGTTTATAAAGAGGAAAATACTCAAAAGAATTTATGGCCAAACTTTTGATCCTTATTGATTTATTGATTTATAGACTTAGGTAAATCATTCATGTCAATTTTGATCAAAATCAAGGCTCCTCCAAAAAAGGCTTTCTTCACCACATATGGTCCTTTATAGTTTGACACCTATTTGCTTTGATCTTCTATTAGAATTGGTAAGATCTTCTTCAATATAAGGTGTTTTTTTAATACCCTTTGTCTGACACTCTTGTTGTATGCCTTAGCTATTCTGCTCTAGTATAGTTGGTGGTGACAAATTGCTGCCAATTTTTTCTCACTAATTATATTGAGTTGCTCAAACTTTAACTTCGCCCATTTTGATTATTCTAGTTATGTATCCTTTAGAATCTTTACTGATGGAATCTCTAATTGTAAAGGTATCACCGCCTCCATTCCATATACCAAGAATAAGAGGTTGTACCCGTAGAAGTTCTAACTGTAGTGCGGTATGCATGGAATACTTATGAAAGCATCTTATGCCAATCTTTGTAGGTGACTACCATTTTCTGGATGATCTTATTAAGGTTCTTATTAGCTGTCTTGACAACACCATTCATCTTGGGTCTATAAGGAGAAGAATTAGAATGCTTAATTTTCTACTTGGTACAGAGTTTAGCAATCAGTTTCCTATTAAAATTTTAAACGTTATCAGTTATCAATTATATCGGCAAGCTGTAATGACAAATAAAATCCTTCTCAATGAATTGTCTATGTTAGAGGATAATACTTCTTCAAATATAGACCATTGATCAATCGATAATACATCTTTCCATCATGATTTGCTAGATGATATGCACATCTTTTTTAGAACTTTAACATTAACATATGAATGCTTCTAGTTAGGGGATTATTTTTTGTATTTTGGATTTTATGGCCTTCCATCATAATTTGCTAGATGATATGCACATCTTTTTAGAACTTTAGCATTAACATTTGAATGCTTCTAGTTAGGGGATTATTTTTTATATTTTTCGATTTTTATGGTCAATTAGAAGTATGGCCTTCCATACGGAATCACTATTGAGAAATTCTTTGATCAAACATGTTTATTATATGTCTTTTAACTTTCCTTTTATATGCTAATAAGTGATCCAATTCATGGCATTTTACCTTATCCAATTCCTCTAACTCAACTACCATAGCTAGTTTATTTTTTGAATTGTTTATTTTTTTGAATTGTTTATGTTACATTATGTACCCTTTCTAAGTGATTGTAATTTGAGCTTTATAGGTAATATGGAATCATGGCCATATGTTAGGGTAAATTATGAGGTTCCTAAAAAAGTCTTCTATGAAGTCCTATATGCCCATAATACTATTGATAAGGCATCATGACAAGCTTCAGGATTATTTCTAAACAATTTTGGAGTATTGTGAGTAAGAGTTTTGTTGGTCGATTTTGCTTACTTATTGGCTTAGATATAATCATGAGTAGAATGGACTCTTGAATCCATACTTATGTGCGATTTTCTTATCATCTTTCCTAGTAAATATTTATTCTTGGTAAGTAGTAATAGTTTATAGGAGTTTAAACCTGTGAATAATTATTTCCCAAATGAATTTGATCATTGTTTCTTAATTGATCGATCGATAAAGAATAGCTTCAACCCATTTAGTGAAATAATCCATAATTGCAAGAATATAATTATGTCCCCTTGATGAAGGTGGTTGTATTTTTCCAATATTTTTCGTTACCCATCTTCTAAATAGCCATGTTTTGACCATTGCATTAAGCTTGTTTGATGGTACATACTGGATTGGGCCTAATTGATGGTATTATTAACACCTTTTTATAAAACTAATGATATCTTTAGTTATACCATGCCAATGATAGCCATGGTTCATGATTAACTATCTTATCTTAATTCTAGATTGGTAAGCTCTATATATTCCCTCATGAACCTCAAACATGACCAACAAGATTTTCAATAGTCCTAAGCATTTGAGTAAAATATTAGTCTTATATATTATGTATAATATATATTTGTTAGGGTAAATAATTTGCCATCTTTATTTTGAAAGACCTTGAAACTTTTTATGAGGGGTCTTGTCAAATTTTGTATTTCTCTCTCTCCAATGCTTCTAAGAATCAAGAGCATTAGAATTGTTAAGACCTTCTACTTGTAATTGGTAGAAAGTATAAACAACAATCTCATTGTTATTGCTTTAAATATTTTTTTTCATGGAATCTAGATTGCTTTATTCATCATGACAATCTATTTGGACAACAACTTTGATTGATCGATTGATAATCTTCACAGGGATAATGTCATGATTATTAAAGAAATTAAGATAAAAAAAACCTTCTAATGTTTGTGGCCATAGTATAGTATAGAATTAGGATGAGATATTCACGCTTATATTCTCCAGATAACTAGTTGATAATAAATAATGAATTCCCAATTATTATAATTGATTGTACTCTTAACTCCAATAATTTTTTTAGGCCTATTATTAAGACCTTATATTTAACTTGATTATTTGTGCAAGGAAAATCAAGATAAAAGGACAAGGTCACTTTATGACCTACAGGGGATATATGACCACCGTTGCACTAGCTTTGTTCTTAGTTTTCTATCTATCAAACCATACTTACTATAGAATAGGCTCTGCCATGATAATATTGAGATTTTGTTCCAATTCATGGTCAGTGTGCAATGTATGGGTGATTAGCTAAGAAATCACCTAAAGTTTTTTATATGGCATACAAAATTTTCCATTACAACCTTTTAAAAAGGATTTCAATAGCATATATTTAATTAAACTTATTTTACATATTACATCAAAATTAATTGATCACATATACTAACGTATCTTAACTCAAGTGAAAAACAAAAAACAAACATAATTTCTCTATTAATGCATATCTTTCTTCAACCTCTATAAGCACGCGATTAAGGTAATACACAATCTATTCATTCCCAAAGTCATTTTCTTATTCCAAAATGCTATAAATTGACCCATCTACTCCTAAAACATATAGCTTTAATGGCTTTCCAAGCCTTGATTAGGTCAATACTAAAGGTTTAACTAAATAAGTTTATATGTCTTTAAAAGAACATTATTGCTTTTTAGTCTATTGATACTCATTAGATCTTATTTGTTTTCAACAACTTAGTAAAAGGTTTGATATTCCTATAGTGTTTTAATGAACCTCATTATAAAATTATTCTTGCTATAGTTTAAGGGAATACAACGCCTAAATACCTTGGTATAGGGAGATGATACATAACCATACATGTAACTCCTGGGCAAAATTCCTGTACTTTGATTTACTTTTTTTTTAAATAAGGGAGATGAATAATTAAATAAGTAAATAATAATAATAGAAATAATGGAAATCAATGGAGTAGAAATTATTATCTAAGGAGGTTAATGTTGGACAAGGATGAAATTGAATAAGTCAAACTTTTAGGCCAAATGGTTTTAAAACAAAACAAGGAAGTCCTTAAATGAAAAAGGGGGGAAAACTTGTATATATATAAACAAGTGAGGAGTGTAAAATGAGCCATGATGGCCGGCCATGTTAGGGCTTGAGAGGGAGAAGAATTAAGTGAAATTTATCAAAGTTCATCCAAAATTAATTCATAAAAAAAAGGAAGAAGATAGAACTAGTGATTAAAGTTTGACTCAATTAATTCCAAAATTAGGAAGGGTTTGAACAAGAAAATCTCAAAAGGGAACAAGGGATTTTTTTATAAAGAGGGGAGGCATTGAGAGGAAAATAAGGGGGGAAGGAGGAAAGAAATTTGTGGGGTGATTTTAAGCTTTCCATCTCTTATTTCTTTGAATTAAAAGGTAACAAATCCTTTCCTCTCAATTAAATTGATATATTTAGTATGTTAAGATTTTATTCAATTGTATTAGTGTATAATTATGGTATGAGTTGTGAGGTTAAATGGGTTAATCTATGAAATTATGATGAATTAATGTTTAAATAAATGAAATAATAGTGGGTAATGTTTTAATTTGTGGAATTGAAGAAAAAATAATTATGAATTCTTTTGAGAAGAGGTTTCGGCCTAGAGAAAGAAAAATGAATGAAAATATTGAATCAATAATTAATATTGATAATGAAGGAATTATATTAGTGATGAGTTAATATTGTTGAATGATAATTAAATGAGTTATGTGGTAATATTGATGATGAAGAAATTATATTAGTGATGAGTTGATATTGTTGTTTGATAGTTAAATGAGTTATGTGGTAATATTGATGACGAAATAATTATATTAGTGATGAGTTGATAAATGAGTTGTGTGGTAATATTGATGATGAAAGAATTATATTAGTGATGAGTTGATATTGTTGTTTGATAGTTAAATGAGTTGTGTGGTAATATTGATGATGAAGAAATTATGTTAGTGATGAGTTGATATTGTTGTTTGAAAATTAAATGAATTATGTGATAATGTGTTGATGAAGTAATTAAATTAACAATGAGTTGTTTTACTGGTTTGATAAGTAAAGTGGTTTTGTGGTGATGTTGTTGATGAAATAATTAAATTGATGACAAGTTGATTTTGTTGAAATAGAATTTAATTGGTAATGAAATGAACCTGCAGGAGTGGGCGATGCTACAGGAACCACTTAGCAGACAGGTTCAGCTAGCAGGACGTAAACACCAGGTACGTGTTTAATACCTTGAATACTTTTCTCTGAACTTTAGATATTTAAATTGCCCTCAATCAATGAAATTTTATGTGGAATGCTGATAGATTTTCCCATGATAATTTATTCTAAAAATGGAAGACTTGTGAGCCAGTTATCCTGGTATGAAACTGGTGCCCTGTGAATGGGCAGCTAGTGGACCAGCTCTCCTGGTATGGAACTGGCGCCCTGTGAATGGGCAGCTGGTGGACCAGCTCTCCTGGTATGGAACTGGCGCCCTGTGCTGGTGGTCCAGCTGTACTGGTTTTGAAACTGAAGTTCTATGATGTGGACAAGTTTAGTTTTTAGATTATTGATTTGTGAATAGTACTTGGAAGATGATAGTAAATATGGAAATTTTTGTGAGTAACAAATGTATATATATTAATGCAAATGTAAATGCTCTAATTGACCGTGATTATCTTTTAAATCATTATACAGATTCATCTCAATACCGCACCTCCTAGTAGTTTTAGAGTCTACTTCTATTACCAATAAATCTTTTGGATATGTAAATTGTTGATAATAACATTACTTTCTGTATATTTTGAAGATTATAATGTTGTGTATGTACGAACTTAAATGGATTAGCTTATTTAACTTGTACTCTATTGTGTAATTATTTTCTAATTATAATGGTGATATACATATAAGCATGTAGTTGATATCATTTGTGTTAAACACTATTTAAAAGATTATATATGATTGAAGGAAGTGTATTAAATCTATAATCTATGGTTTGTGTATTATGGGTAACATAATAGCTAGACTAGTAGAATGCTCTAAAAGATAAGGCCATAGAAACACATTTTGAAGTAGAAGTGAGTGATCATAAAGGATTTACATTCATAAATATAATGTTCATCCTACCATGTTCCTTGAAGCCAAAACTGCCTAATTGTCTAATTTGGATAGTGATTGTGAATACAACACAAAATAAAAGATAGAGATTATTGAATTCAACTAGTTAGAGCTAGTGGTTGAACAATAGCCATGACTTAAATTTCTTGAGGCAATAGTAGTTATAAGTCATTATTTAAGCCTCTTTACATCACAACAAATTTCAATAATGTACTAGTAAAGAGAGTCCTAGTTGATAATGGTGTCTTATTTAACATTATAATCTTAACTGTAAATGCTAAGGTTAGTTATAACAAGGATGACATGATCTTATCAGAAGTGGTTTATACCATATTCTATATAAGATATAAGAGACACTATGAGGGTGTTATAGATGGATCTAACTATTAGGTCCAAAATCTCTAGCATAGAATTTTTTTTATGGTAAAATCAAAGACAAGTTACAACACCTTGTTAGAGCAAGATTAGATACACACTAACATGTATGTTCCATCATTCTTATATCAAGATTTAATTTTTTGGTTACTAGATGGATCAACTAAAATAGTTAATGTAAATGATAAACCATTCATGGTTAATTTAGGGATGGTAGATCCATGGTTATATAATGATGATGCAGGTCCAGTCTAGTCAATGAACATGGATAATATAGGTCACCGTATTTTCTTCTCAGTGAAAAGAAAGTACATATAAGATGAATCACAACATATTTTGCTAGGCCAAATAACTTATAATTAGAAGGGAATGGTTAAAAATTTGAAATATATGATTAAACAAGTCATTACAATTTAGTTACATGTTTTAAGGTTTTTGATGAAGCCCATATAAGTGTTGGGTGGTAAAATAGAATTTGTTCAATAAAATCAAATTAAAACTATCAATTGATCTTGCTCGATATGATAAGTCTTCCTCTATCACCATCAAAGATGGATGATGGATAGGCTGAAGTTTAGGAGATGTTAATTGAAATAAACTTGGGAACTAAAGACAAGCCTAGACCAATCTTTATAAGTGCAACTATACCAAAAAAAACTTCATAAGGAATCGGAGACATTGTTACACACTTAAAAAGATTGTTTTGCTTCATATTATGATGAAATGCCTAGTTTAAATATAAGTTTGGTTAAACATTATTTACCAATCAAACCTGAGTTTAAGCCATATAAACAACTTGTGTGATGAACGAATCTAAATGTGATTTATCATGTAAAGAAGAAAATAAAATAACACCTAAAAGATAGATTTATTAGGCCAAAAAGATATGATGATTAGATATATAGTATAGTGCCACCATGACAAAAGAATATCAAATTAAGGTTATGCATAGATTTTAGAAATTTGAATCTTGTAACTTTAAAAGATGAATATCCAATGTCAATGGTTAATATATCGATCGATATAAGATCTAGCAAAAAAATACTCAACTTCATGGATGGCTACTCTAGCTATAACTATATCTTCATTACAAAAGAGGATATTTCCAAGATTGTTTTCAAATGTCTAGAATACTCAACTTCATTAGATGATAATGTAATTTTAGTTAAAGAACTTCTAGTGGAACATGACAAAAAGAAATGAACTTGATCTTCTAGAATATGATCAATAATAATATGGAGGTTTATATTTATGATATCATGGTTAAGTCAAAATCAAAATCCACTCACATAAATGAACTAAATGTTGTCTTTGAATGAATGCTGATGCACAACCTAAAAATAACCCCTTTAAATGTGCCTTTGGTGTGCAAGCATGTAATTTTCTATGATTTTTAGGGCATTTGTGAGGCATAGAGATGATGGTGTGTTGTCACAGGCAACCAAATACAAAACCTAGACTCTTAAAAATACATACAGTAGTGCGAGTAAGGATTATTCCTTCAAAGAATATCTAGCCTAGTTTTGTGCTACGTGAACAATACAAGCATATACGGTTGCATTTAATTTAATCGACTATTCTTTCTAAGATTTATTAATTTTTAATGCAACAAATCATTTAACCCTTAGTTGCTTCACAAATTAGAGAAATCAAACAATATGGATTTGATATCTAACCTAGCTATAGATTGCAACAAATAATAAACTAATAGGCCTCCTAGCAATTAAATAGAACAATTATAAAATAAGCACAAAAAAACATTTCAATACTCAAAGCATAAATTCAACAATGCAAACAAATTAGATCTCACAGTTTTATTGATTCTGAGGCTTTCGTTTTCTTTTAGCAAATAAAATTTTAGTTACATAGTACCATGATGAATATTCGAAGAAGAAAAACAAAATAAAGAAGAGGGAAGAGGGAAGTGAGAAGTCTGATCTTATCTCTCCCTTTCTTTTTTACACCTTTTTTTCTCTTTAGAAGCCTATACAATCTCCTAAAAATACTCTCAATATTATTCTCCAATAATAACCATCAAATCTAAATAGTTAATGAAATTATTAAATAATAAAATAGAATCCTAATATAACAAGGAAAGTAATGTCTTTAGCTAGAATTCACACACCAAATATAGAAGTTTCTGAAAATAAATCACTTCATAATAGATTTGCATGACAAAGGATGTTCTTGCAAATTGGCAGTACAAGTGCAACAATATTATGCCTCATTTTAACCTCAAAACAATTAGTATCTCTAAAAAATCAAAACATGAAAGTTGTAGAGTTGTTTCTTATGGTTCAATAGAAGTATGAATAATTTCAATCAGATTTCAGATGAGAGAGTTATGCCTAGATTACAAAGTTGTGTTGAAATTGTTCATAATTGTCCAATTAGCTTTGTTTTGCCCTTAACACCTCCACTTTCATCCTAAATTGAAATATAAAAATAATGAGTAAATTAAGGCTCCAAATAAGTATAAAAGACTAAACATTATGGAATAAAAATATGACATTTTGTGTTCTCCTCATATGGATAAAAGTAAACATTATGGAATAAAAATATAACATTTGGACAATGTCATTTTTTCAATCTCATTTCTAAATATAAGAGACGTTGGTGATTGTTAACAATTTCATCATCAAGTTTGGATGATTTCTATTATGACTAGTGCTTATTTCAATCAATTTTAGCTAGTCTTTTAAACCTAAATGTTTTGGTATGTAGTTGAGTTACTACTTGCTCAACTATGCCCCCTAAGTCTTCACTTTTTGGAAGAAACATGCCAAATGTATGAAACTTATACACTTCATTATAAGGCATATCATGAGCTTGTTGAACCAACCTTGTTAGATTTTTTATGGTTTATATTCCTTTTTTCAATACTAGCATCCATGACTAACTTCACCTTTTATCATTGTTGATTAGTCCTTACCTTTTACTACTCTTTCTTTCTAGGAAGTTTATCAAGCTTGGGAGTAGACATAACTATAGTAAATTTAGAGAACATATTATCATCCATTTTCATTTTCATGTCCAAAAAACAAATGCACATAGATTCTAGAGTCTTCTGAATTTGGTTCTAAAAGACTACACAATTATGAATGCCATGTTTTTAAAAGTCATGCCACTTAAAGAACTTCTTCTCTTGAATTTTGTTGTCAATAAGGATAGTGTGATTTCGAAGAAGTTTAAATCCCCCCCTTTTATGTATCAACTAGTTAAAGCTTTCTTTAGCTTTTTTATGTTAAAAGAAAACTTTTTATTTTTTTTTACTACTTTGGTAGCCTTTGCATCTTTGATATCGGGGTTAGTAGTTTTTTTAGGCTTTCTTAATGATATAATCTTAAACTATCTTCCATCTTTTACTTCTATAATCAATATGAACTACTATTGGACATCCTCAAACTTCCTAAAAGAGTATGAATCAGTAAATAAGTGTGCACTCACAACATTGTCTAAATAGTTAATATGATATGTCCACCTCAATGGTTTCTTTTCTACCATTTTTGCTACCATTTTCTCAAAATGAGTAACATCATTTATAAGAGTGTGGATATATAAGTACTTGGTGTTTATGAATCTTTTCCTTATGTTCCACTATAGTTTTTTTTAATAGTAACTTTATGAACTCACACTTAGTTATAGCATAACACATGTCCTAAATCACAGAGCATAATTTATGTACCCTTTCTTAGATCCTAGAAAATTTTGGCTAAATCATGTAACATGACCTCTGGATCTATCCTATAAATGTTCATGGAAAGAAATTTCCATCATTTCCTAAATGTTAATTGAGTTGAGTGGAAATGTGGATAACCAAAGAAAAGTTGTTCTGGTTAATAATGAAAAAAAAAACTCAAATTTATAAAGAAGGTTTGATGCATCATTGTCGTATTGGTTAGTGAACTTGGTGACGTTCTCCTATTAATTTGTTATATTTCATAGATAATTGCTTGAAATTTACAATATTTATTCCTCTAGAGATTGCATGCAACCTATCAATCCAGTTATGTTATGGATGATGGTTAGTAGAACTTTTTATTTGTCCAATTTCTACCCTTCTCTCTCTTAAATGTTATGTTAGTTATACTTTATCTATCCCTTTTTTTTTTTTTTTTTATCAATAATAGGTGGTTATTATGTAAAGGGATTGAGATTTTCTTATTGTAACACATCCTATATGGCATAGAGTTACCTAGTAGAAGCTTGTTGGAAGGAATATAAGTTTTATGAGGCCAAGTAATTGACTTGTGGTTATTAGTGGTTATCACACTCAAGTTGGAATATATTTATTGTTATGTCTGTCACACTAGGAAGTACCCTTTTATATAAGGTATATTCATTCCAATCACCCCTATTAGAGTGTTTGTGGTCATAAAACTCCTAAAGATATGCCTTCTAAGTGTATATGCTCATGGGTTACAAGACCTATTCTAATGCATCTCATTTTTATCTAAGCTAACTAATCAAATATAATATACATAGTTCCATTGACCACCACGATGTTGTTGTTGTAGGTCATATCTTTTATGTTCTCTTCTCCATCTAAAGAGCCCTTCAATTAGCACTAGAGAGATTTATAAACTGATAATAAGATGTTACTTAAAGTGCAATCATGGTTGGTTGGATGGAGTTTTCCATAGCTGGTTATGACCATCATATGATGTCATCAAATCCGTATATATGATATGTATATGGTTGTGTGTAAAGAACTTATACATTAACATGTCTATTTGTTGTTGGTGGTGATGACCCTATTAGAATCAATAAAAATATGAGAGACTGCTAGGGGATGCTAAGAGTATGTTCAGTTGTAGTTCTATGTTGTACGGGTGAATTAGGCAATGAAGACTCATCTTTGAGCATGTGTGATACTAGTTGATCCACTAATATATGAGAAGAATATGGATTGTCAGGCCTTTCATTATAAAAAAGCTAACATTTCTCCTTTGCTTATACTAATTATTCATCTAATATATAACTTTACCTGTGTTTTACTTTAGAGGAATAACTATTATCTTATGAAATAGTTGAATCTTTGTCTTATAGAGCATACCAATATGTAAATCACTTTGATATTATTTTGAATAATAGACTACCAATTAACTTTTTTCCTTATAAGGATTAAAAAAATACTACACAATAGAAACATAATCCTAAGAAAAGACAAGTAACAACCTCACAAAATCAAGCAGAGTGTAGGGATCTAAAACCTTGAACCTTAAGTAAAGGCTATCAACTCTATAACAACACCACACAAGGAAAATGATATGTTTATGAAGAATGAGAGAAATTTGTAAAGAAAAGCAATAAAAACTCTCTAGAGGGATGAATAAATAATTTTTTATTGAAATTATATGTGTGGGGCTTGTCATCATTCATAATAACTAGGGGTGTTCACGGTTCGGTTCGGTTCGGTTTAGACTCAAAAAACCAACCGAACCGAATTACAGTATTTTTGTAAAAAATTAACCGAACCGGACCGGAAACCGGTTCGGTTAAATCCGGTTTTTTTAGGAAAAAACTGGGAAACCTAATCCCATCATATATGGGTTTTTTTTTTGTTTTTTTTTTTAAATTGGCTTA
>Ga0307513_10007224_pt1 | contig 14423 bp, 17 predicted proteins | sample 15_EM_MG_FD_202174 | JGI IMG/M metagenome (GOLD analysis project Ga0307513, IMG submission 202174) | Populus trichocarpa ectomycorrhiza microbial communities from riparian zone in the Pacific Northwest, United States - 15_EM | ecosystem: Host-associated > Plants > Roots > Unclassified | place... | reverse complement strand
CAGGATCCGAGAGCATGTGTCGGGAAAGTGCTTCGCACTTTCGCCCACCATGCTCCTTTCTGCTATGCCTTGCTTCCTCATAAATCCTGCCCAGGATTTACCTTCCACTTAACGCGGAAGCTGCGAGTGCCGTCAAAGTGGACTATCGTATCATAACACTTCGAACCTGATAGGAAGGGAATTTGAAGCAAAGCCCTGCAGTCTAGGAACATGAGCAAAGGCTGTAATGAACAATAGCAATAGCTTCGAGAACACTGCAGGTAATGTACCCACACGACCAGTTTGAACTCCCGTGGCAGGTAGACCAATCTGATTTGCCTCCTGGATAGTTCCTTTTTCAAATGGCAAACTAGACCGCTGACCATTCCTTGTATGAGGTGCACTACATCGAGGTTCCCTGTAAGGTCGTCAAAACCTCATATAACGATAGTAGGTATTCCGTCAGATTGAGCGTACATCTGGAAATTGGCGTACATAGGGCGAAACGAATCAAAATGAATTCCCATGAATGACTCGTGACGGCAGCCCGGTTTCGAATTCAGACTAGTCACTACGTATATGGACGCAAGTTGCGGACTTCGTCAAAGCTACCCGTTCACTGCAGCATCTAGGGACGATGTGAAGATGTACTTCTGACCTAGAGGCATGTTTGTCCAAACTGCGTTGTTGCTCAGTTTCGAAGCCTCAACGTTGGTCGGCTGTGTACGACTCGTCGGCGGGAAGCCTGTCAGACGGTGGGCAGAGGGCGGACTAACGAAATACGGAACGTCTTCTGAGTCTTAACAACTTGTCAAACAGATGATGAACCTCAGGCCACTCAGTTTATACGGTGTTGCTGTTTTTTCTTGAACTTGCTCGTCCTCCAACACTTCATTCTCCTTTCGCGTTGTGCCACTGCCCCCCGAATCCTGAGTCTTACACCCTCTGCCGCCTTCCTTCTGGTACAAATTCTCGCTTTCAGAAGGCTCTCTTTCCTTGAAATGGGTTATCAACTTCGTGATGGAGGTTGCAGGATTTGCCATCGGAGTAGTCGGTCTCGCCGGTTTATACAGCACTTGTATCCAGCTGCTCGGACAGATCGAAAGCTCTCGGACAGACTATATCGCCCGCGATCTCCACACGTTGCATGCTCGGCTCTGCACAACAAGACACCTACTCAAGGAATGGGGTCAAGCAATAGGTCTCGACTCTAATGGAATCCCAAACTCAGAGATTCATAACCCAAAGCTCGCCGATGCTGAGAAGCGAAAGGTATGCTTGGACCCCCTCATTATGTATCTGTGCTCTAAGAGAATCACAATACTCCAATGCACACGCTCGACCTTCCAGAGCTGCAGGGTCATCACCAGCGGACCATCGGTTGTGGAGTTCAATGTTAACTCCATGATATAGGTTTCTGGCATGTATGAGAAAACAAAGGCGGATTGTTGCAGCCAAGGTGTGCCAAGGTTGGGTAAATCATGTTGCGAGTACAAGCATCTACTCCATATAACAGACATAAAATATTGGTGACCGATGCCAAATATCCCTTTCGAGAGTTAAGTACATACTTACTTAGTGTGGCTCAGAGATTTCCGCTCACCCATTGTGGGGTCAATGGACTCCTATTCGCGTCGGACGTATCTCGTGTATTGTCCTCGTGCGACATGTGTACAGAGGTAGACTACGGTAGTGTAGGTGGGTGTGAAGGCTGGACGGCTTGAAGAACGCCGTCCCGACTCCAGGGCGAAGAGCCGATGGGGATGCGGGCGGATGAACCCCATTTCCATCGACTCTTCTCTACCGATAGTCCTGGTGATGGGTGGGTGGGTCGAAAAGTGGTATATGAAGGCGATATGCCGACTCGAAGTGGATAGTGTGAGTCGAGACTCGAGAGAGACGGGAGATGGTGAGAGCCTAGAAGAAGGTACAGATAGGGATAAACGAGACGTGGCACTCGTGTACACAAGAAGACACACCCGAGTGATGCGGTCACTCGGATGTTTCCGTTATTATTAAAGAAACTTGTCGTTATAAATAACTAACAAGTCACCGGATCACCCTCAAGCGCCCATCAACACGGATCTTGCGGGGTTGAATTTGTGCAAACCATACGTAGCTATGAAGACCGTGCCTCGGTTCGCGTTCAACTCCACATCACGGAGGAAGAATGGAAACATTAAATTCATGGAATGTGCATTCTTTTATAATTGAATAAAACTTTTTGGATTCGATCGCGAGCTGCGCATCACTGGGGGTCGCGCGCTTAAGCCAGGCTGGACGCTTGAAAAGTTTTTAAACCGCAATATCGGAAGGGATTCGGGATACCTCAGTTTGAAGGAACCCACTGATAAGGCTGGGTCATATTGCTCGCCGGTGATGTTACTTCGAACGTTATGGCCGCCTAAATAATCAAAAAAATTACGGGTGAAAAGACGCCATTTTTAACAATGGAATGTGGTTTTTAAACATGTTAGATTGCTGTTAGAAACCTGCACTGCACAATATAGGTCGAAGTAATGGAGATGATGCACAATTTGATGTGCAGACCGGCTCGGCAACCAAAGTCCAAGAGTCGAAATCAAGTCGAAACAGAGCCAAAATACCTATAACATATAGCTGTGACATCCTGAAAGGCAGCTCTTAGTTATGTGAGCCCTTGAGGTGCAGTTTATGGTCCACAAGGTGACAGGTAATATGCCATGCAGTTGCCCCTATCAGATGTGGGTATATCACAAGTATATCACAGCAGTAATTCGACCCCTCCGTGTTAGATACGTTACTAACATGTTCCTAACATTGAACTAACAAACAGAACCTACACACCCATGCATCCACGTCCAAGTCCGCAATGAAAATCGTCGGAGGTGTGAAGCACCGAACGTATTGACACAACTGATCTGGTCCTTAATTAATCTCCTTAGTCGACAGTGGACACATTTATTGCCGAACACGTCCCGATCAACGTCAAATCTACTTTATCACCCGCCGCTTTGCTCCGTTTGAGTACAATAACGATACATGGTTGCCTGTCTTTTTATAGCTGTTCACTCGCAGTCCATGGACCTGAGTTTTATGTTCCCAATTCCCCAACATACATAGGTACATATGTACTCCAGTTGTACTTCACCCGGTTGGTTTGACAAACGACCTGGAATCTGGAATCTTGACTAGAGTACAGTAAGATAACATCCAACTTTCCACATGAGAAAGGCGGCAGTGAGTATAAATAACGAAATGTGAGCAACTTGAAAACGAAGGTTGACAGGATGTGCTACTAAGCAAAGTTCTGAACCTCTAGATTTCGCTGTCAAGCCAAACCCTTCAGAAGATGAAGTGTGTTGGATGAATTTAAATAAACAACAACCGCAAAGCTTCCCAAGGTATTGATAGTTCTACATCCAATTATGCAGGTCGAAAATATATTCGATCCTTTCTACGCACCACATTTTTCACAATGGTTCGCGGAACTAAGTCGAATGTATATTCGATCCCTCCTACCACATCTTCGCAATGGTTTGCGGGGTGGTCTACAACTCTGCGTTGGTCCGACGAGCTTGTCTGGAAATTGAAGTTGACAGTGGAGCCTCCAGAATGCATGTGGATCCGGATTGACAGAGCTGCATGTTGTAGCACCAGCTGAACGCAAAGGATTGGATTTGTGTACTGCACCCTGCAGGTAATTTTGTGATGTCATAACTCGAGAGACGTTGGAAGAAACCGAGAAAGGGCCTTCATCTGGATGTTAAGTTGTTAACGTTTGGAAAGAATTGACAGGGTTCGTGATAAGCTGTAACTCCACTGCTGGACTCATCAATGCATTGCATTTGTCTGCCTTGGGCTGCAGGGAACACTTTTATATAAAATTTATTATTTTCGCGTATGTATATGAATCACTTGAGCCCCTTTGACCCTCAACTCTACTGCAATAAAACTGTCCGGATTCTCGCCAATCATCACAGCCGTTTCTCTGATGCACACTGACTTCCTTAAATCCATCAGTGCCACAACCGTTCTCGATCGCAATTCATCTTCCGAATATCTCGCCGCAGAAATGAAGAAGATCACCAACTTACCCATTAGATTCCTTTTCGACACAATCTCTATCGATAGCACACAGAAAACTGGATTGGACCTCCTTGTGCCAGGTGGTCAAATGGTCATAGTACTCCCGCCCTTGGTAAAGGCAGATAAGAAAGTAATCTTTCACGCGTTTGCAAGTATTAGTCTTCCATACAACATGGAGCCTATCTGTGGACCGCTTTACCACGAAAAACCTTCTAGGCTTGTGGAAAGAGGTATCATTAAGGTGAGGGGGTTGCGTTGACTTCTTATCTCACAAACTAACTGCTTGGAAATGTATAGCCGAACAGGGTGGTGTTGCTACCGAATGGTCTTCAGGGAATTCCGGAAGCGCTGAAGAGATTAGAATCCGATTCGATCTCGAGGCTCAAACTTGTTGCTCATCCCCAGGAAGCGGCATAGATGGATATCAATGATCGAGGCCTAGATATCAGTATGTCAATCACGGGCCCCGGTAGAAGTCTAGAAGTAGCGAGAGATACCGCAACGTATAGCAAAAATTATCTTTTTAAGCGAGACTCGATGTCCCTTGCATGCTTCAAATAAGCGCCGGGACCTGAGCATCTAATGAATTATCCAGATAAACTTCAAAAATTGTTTAAACCTACCGGGGATTTACAGAAAGGGCATACAAAATAACTTATTTCGGGGGAGAAAAGCCTTGATGACAACGAACTGACCTTCATGGGATGACCAACCCATGACAACATTCAGAATGCACTAAAAATAGACTTGCAGAGAAAGCTAGGGCCAACATGAGATGCACGGAGATAGCGAGCACTCTTGGCCATATAAAAAATCGATAGGTTCTCCGCTGAGTCTGCTCTGAACCACAAAATGTCTCCAGCCAAACAGAAAGCCTTGCTCCTCAACACGAAAACAAAGGAGTTCGCCATTGGGAATGTCGAGGTCTACAAACCCAGACCCAGTGAGGTTCTCATCAAGGTTCAGGCTGCAGCATTGAACCCAGTGGATTGGAAGATCCAAAGAAGTGTCGAGTTCGGGGGTCAGTTCTCTGAGTATAAAATTATCGGCGAGGACATCTCTGGAGATATCGTGGAGGTGGGGGAAGGAGTAACAAAGTTCAGGGAAGGGGATCGAATGTGAGTAATTCTCTATCTTTGCAGTAAAATATTTGAGTAATCGAACCCCTTCCAAGCTTCGCTGAAACGGAGTTCGCAAACACTCATGGAGGCTTTCAGCAATATGTAATTTCATTGGCCAGTGTCGTAGCCAAGGTGAGGAATCTTATAAGCCTTCAGTTCAGTCCGTGATGAACACACAAACAGATTCCCCCTGGCGTTTCCTATGATGAAGCCGCCACCATTCCCTTGGCCCTTTCAACATCATACGTAGGCCTACACCACCACGTTCCACTCGGACTTGGGATCCCAGCACCCAGCTCATTGACAGAAGGGAAGGTTTCCGAAACCCCTCTCGTAGTCCTTGGAGGTGGAAGCTCGGTGGGCCAACTGTGTACGCATTTTTTTTGAATCCCTCCGAGTCGCTGAAAATGTCATCTGTTTAATTCCTTAAATGTAGTCATCCAGCTGGCAAAATTGTCAGGGATCTCACCGATCATTACAACAGCATCACTGAAGCACACTGAGCACCTGAAAGCCATTGGATCAACAAATGTTCTGGACCACAACCTCTTATTTGCAAGTATTTCACAGAAAGTTAAGGAGATCGCCAAATTGCCCGTCCTTCGTGTTGTTGACGCCATTTCCTTGCCAACCACCCAAAAAATGGGGTTGGCGCTCCTAGCTTTGGGAGGCCATCTGGCTGTCGTGCTCAGACCGACGGTTGAGGCGTCTGAGGGAAAGACGGTCATTTGGCTAGCGGCGTCCTGAGAGATCCAAACAATATTGAGATTCTGGAGGACCTTTATCAAAACAAAGCCTCGGTGCTTGTGGGAAGCGGGGCAATCCAAGTGAGTTTCAAGACTCTTTAATAGTCATGTAAAGGGTTTCTGAATTTTCCATTCAAGCCCTTGCGTCATGAGGTCCTGCCAAATGGTCTTGCAGGTATTTCAGATGGTTTTGCGAGAATGGAGGCGGACCAAGTCTCGGGAGTTAAGCTCGTTGCTCACCTACAAGAAATGGCCTGGGAAGAATTGACGTAGAAAGGAATAACCTAGATCAACTCAGGTGGAAGTGAGATGAGCCCAAGAAAATAATATGTATCGTTCTTTGTCACCAAGTATGCTCAGGGGCTATGGTGATGAGCCTGGCTCGGCTCTACCCCCGGAAATCGCGATTTTGACGGATTCTGCTGCGATCCAATAGTGACCAACTGGCGACGTACTCGCGAACCGATTCCGAGCGCTTCTGAGCATTTGCAACCGAATGCAGTCAGTTGCGATCCACCCAGTAAATCCGGATTCTGGAAACACCGCCGTGCATGACCGGTGGTTTTGCATGCCGGCGGTTTCCGAGTCATACACGTGCCACAATCGTGGCGGCTCAACTTCCTCTGGGGCTGACAACTGTAATTTACACAGGTAATTTACAGTAATTTAATATTTATTAACATCTGTCTGGGAGGGCTCAGTATATAACGTATTTATTGTTGGGTCAGATATACGAATTCTGACAATGGTTAACTGCCAGCCTCTGTCAGCTCGGGTTACCCTGTGCAGGTGTGTAACTCACAAGGCGGTTGAGGGCGCTGTTTCATCATGTTAGTTTACCAATTCTTCGTAGTTTTTACTTCTTGTATATTGGGCATGATTCATTGGTACATACATTTGACAGTGGATAACACACCGCAACCCCTAATTCAAGGGCAATGTTGTCATTACTCACCAATTCCTTTATCCCATCCGAATTATTTAAATAATGGAGCGCTAGACCCATTAAGCGCTAAGGCGAAATGAAATGGCAGTAATTATTTGTCGATGTCAACTACAAATAAAAAGAGACTACAAATTTTGTTAACGGGCGATCAACAGCCCTATTGTGGAAGTCACGAGAGACCAGCGGGATTTGCCGCCATGCTTTTGATGGCGGCAAAGAATCTGGGATATGGAAAAGACGCCGTCCTCGCACAGCGTCTGCACGGCGGCAACACCCGAAATAGAGCACGTGCTGTTCTTTTTTCTTTTTCTCAAGTTCCTCCTCCATCGACAATCGACATGCTATCTTGCCGCTGCCACGCTCCCTTGCGCGGCCTCTCCTATCTTTATATATGCGATACCTCCTCTAATTTTAATTTAAACAATTACGACACTTACGACAATTTCACGACCTTTGGTAACCTTTGACCATGGGACCTCGACACGATGTCAATGGTCCTTGTTCATGTGGGAAATGTGGGGGGCAGCTACAAGTCAAGCTCGCCAAGGGTGGCAACTTCCCTGGCCATCATTACATTCATGTATTTATTCGTCATCACTAAGAAATGACGTCCAGAGCTTATCCCAATAGTGTATTCCATGCAGCTACCACTTCGTCTTCCCCAAGGCCGACGTTCCTCATTCAGCAACTCTTTCCTCACCTCCTGTCGCCCAGGGCAACGTCTCCCAATCTCGAACCATCGACTGCAAAAGAGAAGGATGCAAGCACTGTGGGTGTATACAATGTTTGCGCCGCATGTGCAAGCAATGTTGCATTGCGAGTCAGTCTGGGTGCAGTCTCCATGCCCACAGCTACGCGCAACTATCCGCTAGGCAGCGAGGAAAACTACCAGAACCCCCCTTGGTACCTCAGGCCCCCGAATTCCCCCTTGACCCCTTCCTTCGCACAATCTCACACAGTCAGTCATATCAAGCGCCTCAAACCCATACCCCTCCCTCCTCTTTGGCCTCTTTCGACAGCGAGGAGAAACGCCAGTATGACGCTGCTCTTGTTGCATCACTCCAGCCCATGGCCACCGACCTCTACCCTTCCACCACTGCCGAGCATCAGCAGCAGTATGCTGCAGCCATTGCCGCGTCCCTTGGCTTGCCTGACACACCGCCATATCAAGCATCCACATCTTCTCAGCCGCCCACCCTTCCTGATACTATCTCTGCTGCAAGCGCGGGTCCCTCGCAACCTGCTATGAAATCACGTCCGTCGACCATACCGTCAACCAAGGTTCGCACCATCCCCTACCATCTGCCCAACATCAAGCAGCATTTGAGCAAGGACTGGATGCGGCTACCGGAAGACAAGACGAAGAAGCCAAAGCGGGTTAGAATCAATCTTGACAACCGCTTCTCTGTTGTATTTTGGCATGAGGTACGTTGATCATCGTTCAATTGTTTTTTATATAACTAACATTTGCAATACTTGTAGGACGGAAAGGAGCCGACGGTTCGAGCGATCCATGAGTGTCCCGTGTGGCCCAAGTGGATACTTATGGATGCTAGAGATATTTGCGAGGAGCTCGACATTCACGCCACCCTTTTGGAGTTTTACGATATGCGGAGCTCCCAGTGGATTACATGTTCTCTCTCCTACCCTCACGACGTCAAAAGGGATGGGTATCTCTTACTCCGGCTCCTGAAAACCTCATGCCTCGACCTCGACAAATACATCCAGCAAGCAAGTACCAAAGCCCCCCATCTCCGAAATAACATAGCTGGTGAACGTGCAGGTGTTAGGCGGAAGCTCCAACAATGCAAAGTAGAGCCCCCACGCTTTCTTGTGAACTTATCAGATGACGACACCGATGAAATTGAGTTTGTTGAGTCTCTGAGGATAAAGCGGCATGCTGAAGATGCGGTGGATCTCAACCGACCATTGCAATGTCAACGTTCTCAGCTCGCAGGCCCGAGCACCCCTCGTTCCCAACCTCTTTCCTTTGCCTATCACGATACTCCTGTACCTTTCTCACCTTCCCCACCAATCACGACCATCTCCCCGCGACCTGCATCTTCTCCTTGCTCCCCATTCTCACGTTCATCATCAATTACGACCATGTCCCCACAACCTGCATCACCTGCATCGCTCGCTGAAGATATTTATGTACCAGATGAAACCAGGTGGCCCGATGGGATGTATGCAATCGATATGGCTCGAGGCTTTCACCAGGTTGACCAAGGAGGGACAAGTGTCCTTAAAGCTCGTCTCTTTACTGTCTTTGGTCGAGAGATACCAATTTCAACTTACCATGATCAGCGTCGCCGCTGGAAGGCTTTAACGCAAAGACAACGCGATGAGCTCCAAGCTGCTGGTCGTGTTCCAGCTGGTCTATGGTCCCGTGTTCCTAAAATGAAGAAGTAGCTTTGCTCTACTGTACAAACTTGTTATGTATTACTTTACTCTCTCCTAGTTTTGTATCTTTACTTTCATTGTACTCGCATTTCTGAATTGATTGTCGTTGTAGCTCTAAGATAAACATTTAATTTAATTATATAACACGAGGGTTTCGACCTTCACTTTCCAGTTTCTTCAAATGCGCAACATTCCTCCGCCTAATCATCTCATCAAGAAAGAAGTCGAACTTGTCGGGCAGCATTTCACGGACAATAGAATGATATCCCTGCAGCCAGGCATTGATCTGCTCGGCAACAGATGTATTGAAGAACCATTTTGCAAAGTCATCGAGGAGCTCCGGAAACTGAATAGGGTTGCAATTCTCTTGACAATATTGGTGCGTTGTCTGGTGCTTGTTCAGGAAATGCCAGATGTCGACACACATTCCGATACCTTCAAACCAGGGAAAGCTCTTCTCTGCTTGTTGACATGCAAGGCAATTGGTGTCGTAGAATATGTGCTTGGGCTTTTTCACACCTGGCACCGAAAAAGCATTCTGGACCATCACCTACTCAAAGCGTTAACAATGGGAGATTATTGCTTGATAAGAACAGGGGACATACAAGGAAATTGGATACTGCTTCCACTCCAAACATCGTAGCATGCGCAAAAATGATTCCGCAAGGACGTACAAGTGTCTGTTCATTGTGTGTCCTTCTCGAAAACTGGGCTTTTTCAACACGATTTCCTGTAGCTGACTTGGATGGACATGGATCCGATGGTGAAGGAGCATCTTCATCCGAGGTGCCTACGGTCCCTGGGTTTGCTTGACTTCGAAGCTGGATTGCATTTGTAATTTTGTCAACCTCAAACCACTCAATGGTCGTCTCTTCGACATCCTCTACTTGATCTATTTGCTGGGTCCCGAGTGTGTCGACTGGCTGAGAAGCATTAGTGTTTCGGAAGCGCTCTTTGAGTATAAAGTTTGAGGTGCCCTTCTCCTTGTTCTTCCGCTCGAATTCTTTATGCACAGGGTTAGAACATGTCTTCGAATCGGATCCCGTAATCAGCTTGTCACACTGAATGATTGCGCAGACGTTGTGTTGGTCAAAGTGGGTCTTGCAGTATCGATGTCGGTTATTCTGCAGCGGCTCACGACAAGCAAAAGTCGCGCAACATGGGCAGCCCATACTCAAACCATCTCCAACAATAGGATGGCATGAACCTATTCTCCAGCCATCATGTTAATGAAAGTATGGTGTTCATTTGATTAAACTCACGAATTTCGCCATTCTCAGTTTCATACTTCCTGAAGCACTTGTCGCATGCATGACCGACGGCGTCAGGTTGTCCATTCAGTACAATATCTTTATTCCGTGCTGCCATCGCTTCCTTGAACCTGTCCTTCTGTGCTCCAGTGTGTGGAACATGGAGCCGTTGGCGTGCGCGAAGTTTGTCTTCTAACAGGGAGACAATGACGAAAGCATCCCAGACATGCTCGGTTGTCAGTTCCGACCCGAATTGCCAATCAGTGCCTTTGAGAGAGGCCTTCGCGAGGCTCATTTCGTATGATTTTGCTGCATTTGATGCCGAAACCCTGTCATACGAGTCAAAATACAGACTTGGAAAAGGTCACATAAACTTGCATACCACGCAATGACCATGTTGTTTATCCACATCTGAATCACAGTGTTCTCTACAAATTGGTGTTCGCCAACCTGCACATAAAGTGGGACTTCTTGATGGTATGTCCGCTCTCCGCTGTTGACGCTGAAGTTATTGTGATAATCCGTCAAACAAGCTGTGAAGCAACGAAGAGGTCACCAAATGTTAGACGAAAGACAGAAAGGAAAAACAACAAACTTACTAGGGCAACTCAGATCAACAGCGTAGGCAGCCTGTACACCATTTGCGAGTGTGTATACAACCACTTGCCAGGGTTTTTCTTTCTTCAATGGCTTTGTATTCGGACAGCTATCTCTTGTACATGTAACTTCCGGCAGATAGATCGAAAGCGCAGCTGAGTGTTACATATAGGTTAAGTATATCATCTAGGGGAAGGTAAATTCAAGTACTAATACCCCGAGACCATCCAAACTTCCTGAATGCATCGTAGTCTTCACCAGTCAATGCAACCATTTGACAGTCCCAGATATAGAACTTCAAGATATCCCAGCTGTCCTGAATGTATTCTTCGTCAATCTCCAGAGCATCACTCAAGAACCCAGCCACACTCGATGACAAAACTTCAGGCGGCACGCTGGGATCAGTTTGATCAAGTGGTTGGGGCAGTAAAATGTCATTTTTGAGGTGACCAATGAGTCTCGCATACTGAGATATGTCGTTCAAACTAAGATCTCGAAGGATGTCATGTTCCTGTAACTTTACGAGAGCTTTAAAGATACGCATTGCAGGTGCATCTTCCTCACGTTTATTAATATTGATTTTGGCAGGAAATGATCACGCGCAAGCAAATTTGGGGGTTGGTCAGCATATCACGCGATCTCGGGATCGGCCGCCGTTCTTTGATGGCGTTCTGCACGGCGTTCTTTCCAATTCACGGATGCCCTCGATGGCGGTGTTTCCATGTTCCAGATGCCCTCGATCCGCCAGCGCTCAGTTGCGATCCGGTTGCGATCACGTGCGATCGACTTGCGAGCGCTTGCGACAAGTAGCGACGACTAGCGATGACTTGCAGCGACTAGCGACGACTTCGAACAACTAGCGAGGACTAGCGGCTACCATTTTCAACCATTTGCGCCTCGGTATGAAGCTCCGAAACTCCCCATTCTTCGGATTTTTGTATGTTTCAAGTTCCTACTAGTGTCATTCCACTTTCCTAGTTTGTTTTTCTTATTGTTCTTGCTTTCCCCTTTCGCATTTTTTTATACTTTCTGTGCCTTATTTTACATATATGCATGTACACTACACTATTCCAAAGTCAGTTACTCAGAGAATACATCCCCACTTCGTTTAGCAGCTCGCATTTCGTTCCCCTTTATCCTGCGCACCTCGGCGCAACCCCCCAACATCCTCAATAACCTCCGCTCCTGCTTAGAACCCGACCGCAGCAACGCGTCCCCTCATACGCCTGCAAGCGCCGTGTTTTATTTGTTTTGGGCACGACCAGCGCAGTGTGAGCGCATCAATGGTTGGGCGTTTTCACAATCAAGATATCATGATCATTAACCCTCTCCTCGCACACCCCAGCTGACATACATACTTGGCCGTTGACATGATACTTCTGCACCAGGGAAACGCCAAGTTATTGCACCCTGTAAATTTCTGTTCACAATCCCGACGAATACCTATCCGCGGATACCCACAAAAAGCATGAAAAGTAGTTAACGTGCCTTGCACCCTGTAAACTTCTGTTCGCCCAATCGCGGCGAAGTCCGCGGGTGCCAGCTGAGAACAGGAATGGACACACGCATCGTCCTGTAGGGACGACATCACTGAGGGGTACATTGTCTCCTCAATCCGAATTTCTTTACCGCTAACGTAGATCTTTGGACAGTGTGACGGGGCAGCGGTGTGAGCATGGTACCGGTAGTGTTTGTATGCGGTCTGAATGTCGAGATGTGAGTTACTACATTAATCAGTGTGGGGATAGGAATGGTGGTTTTTTTTTTTTTGAGAGAGAGAGAGTTGAGAGTTGGAGTACTTATCGTGCGGTCAACCCAATACCAAAAATGACCAGGGCACCCTCGATCCCTATCTCTAATGGAACCAACCTTCGTTAGGGACTATTGCTATCAAAAAACTTCGAACGTGATAAAAAGGGGATTTGAAGCCAAGACACTTTAGGAACATGAGCGAAAACTCACAAGTTCTTTACTACTATTTCTGCCAGGGTGCGCTTTGAAACTTAATGTGAACAATAGCTTCTAGAATAGAGGTAATGTAATATACCCACACGACTAGCAACTCCTGCAGGTAGGACAATCTTGTTCGCCTCCAAGTCCAAAATGGCAGGCCGCGGGTTAGGTATACCGTAAGTTGACTGTAAGTATCGCTCATCCCCAGTAAGGGAACAAAGGTATGGCTGTATTCAGATCCAATAACGTTTGAAACACAGGTTACTTCTACCCAAAAAGCATGGTTGATGACACCGAGCATAGTATTTCCATAAGAATTTGGACAAGCAGTTGAGCGTAGGGCGAAACCAAGGCGAAACGAATCAAAAACCAATTTTCCACGGATGACTTGCAACAGCATCCATCCACACCTTTCCGGTGTACAGTGACTACCTTCGTTCCTGGACAACTTACAAGAGAACAGAGCAGACATCCGGGAGTTTGGGCGCAAGTTGCGGACTCCATCAAAGCCACTTGTTCACTGCCAGCATTACCCGTGGGGGACGTGGGGATATAGGTCTGACCTAGAGGCTCGTTTGTCCAAATTCCGTCGTTGCTCAGTTTCGAGGCCTCAACGTTGGTCGGCTACGTACGACTCGTCGGTGGTAAGATGGCGGGCTAACGAAATACGGAACGTCCTTTCAACTGTCAACAACATGTCAAACAGATGATGACCCTGGAGAACTAGTCACCATTGCCGCAAGCCACTCAATTTATACGGTGTTGATCTTTCTTGAGAGTATATACTTGCTCGTCCTGCAACGCCTTGTTTTCCTTTCAGTCCTTCTATAGTTGGGTTGACCTCACGAAAGGCGCAACTGCCCCACGAATCCTGAGTCCTGTGCCCCCTGCCATCCTCCTTCTGTTACAACTTCCCGCCTTCAGAAGGGTCTCTCTCCTTGAAATTGGTTATCAACTTCGTGATGGAGGTCGCCGGATTTGCCATCGGGGTCGTTGGTCTCGCCGGTCTATACAGCACCTGTATCCAGCTACTCGGACAGATTGAAAGCTCTAGGACAGACTATATTGCCCGCGAGCTCCACACGTTGCATGCTCGGCTCTGCACGACAAGACACCTACTCAAGGAATGGGGCCAAGCAATAGGTCTCGATTCCAATGGAATCCCAAACTCAGAAATTCATCACTCAAAGCTCGCCGATGCTGAGAAGCGAAAGGTGCGCTTGGACCTCCTCACTGTGTATCTGCGCTCTAAAAGAATCACAATAGGTAGCCTTTTGTATTTTGGCAAGCGTGGAGCGCTTGTTCGAGAACATGGAGAAGCTGGAGAAGTACGGGCTTGTGCTAAAGAACGTTTTACTCG
>Ga0307513_10007223_pt1 | contig 14424 bp, 14 predicted proteins | sample 15_EM_MG_FD_202174 | JGI IMG/M metagenome (GOLD analysis project Ga0307513, IMG submission 202174) | Populus trichocarpa ectomycorrhiza microbial communities from riparian zone in the Pacific Northwest, United States - 15_EM | ecosystem: Host-associated > Plants > Roots > Unclassified | place... | reverse complement strand
ATGGTGCGCGCGGTGGACGCCGAGTGGGGGGTGCGCGTCGCGCTGCTCGACCTCTACCGCAATCCCAGCCTGCGTGAGCTCGCCACCCACCTCGACGGCCTGATCGCCCCCGCCGCCGCGGAGCCGGCCGACGCTCAGCCCACCCGGCTGCTGCACCGGCTGACCCGCGGGGGCACCACACCGACCGTCGGCACGCTCGTGTGCCTGCCGTACTCCGGCGGCCAGGCGCTGTCGTTCGAGCCGCTCGCCGCCGCGCTGGGGCCGGGCTGGGACGTCCATGCCCTGCAGGCGCCCGGCCGGGACTGGAGCAAGCCGGACGAGCCGCTGCTCTCCTTCGACGAGCTCATGACCCGTTGCCTCGCGGAGGTGGCGGACATCCCCGGCCCGCTGTACCTCTACGGCCACTGCCACGGCTCGGCGATGACGATGGAGCTGGCCCGCCGGATGGAGGAGGCCCAGCTCCCGCTGGCCGGCGTCGCGGTCGGCGCGATGTTCCCGATGGCCCGCCTGCCCGGGAAGGTGTTCGACTGGTTGTACAGCCGGTTCCGGGTGGACCGGCTGGTGTCCGACCGGGCGATCCTCGACGAGATCCGCGCGCTCGGCGGCGGGTTCGACGAGTACGCCGATCCTGCCGAACGAGCATTCGCGATGCGGTCGGTGCGCCACGACGAACGCGGCTCGGAGGACTTCTACGCCCGCGCCCTGCAGGAGCAGGACCGGCCGAAACTCGGCGTCCCGATGCTCAGTGTGGTCGGGGACCGGGACCGGGTGACGGAGCTGTACCAGGAGCGGTACCTGGAGTGGCGGCACTTCGCGGACGACGTCGAGCTGGCCGTGATCCCGAAGGCGGGGCACGGATTCCTCAAGCACCACGCCACGCAGCTGGCCGGCGCGCTCTCCACGTGGGCCGGGAAGCGGGTGCGCGCGGGCAGGCCTGTCGCCGTCGCGCCCGGACCGGACGGCCCGGCGCCCAGCCTGCGCCGCTTCGGTGTCGTCGCCGCCGGACAGTTCGTCTCCCTGGTCGGGAGCGCGCTGAGCCAGCTCGTCATGAGCATGTGGGTGTTCCAGCAGACCGGCCGGATCACCGAGTTCGCCTTCGTGGCCGCCGTGGCCCTGCTGCCGGGCATCCTCGTGGGTCCGATCGCCGGGGCGGTCGCCGATCGGTACGACCGGCGCGTGGTGATGCTGGTCAGCGACGCCGCCGCCGGGCTGTCCACCGCCGTCCTGACGGTGCTGATGCTCGCCGGTGACCTGCGCATGTGGCACATCTACACGTTGTGCGCGGTGACCTCGCTGGCCTCGGCCTTCCAACGGCCGGCCTACGTGGCCGCGATCTCGCAGCTGGTGCCCAAGGCGTTCCTCGGCCAGGCCAACGGGATCGCGCAGCTCGGGGTCGGTGCCGGCGCGCTGTTCGCGCCGATGCTGGCTGCGCCGTTGCTGGCCGTCCTGCCGATCCCGGCACTGCTGCTCATCGACACGGTGACGTTCCTGTTCGCGGTGATCACGCTGCAGTTCGTCCGCTTCCCGGACCGGACGTTCAAGCGCCGGGAAGAGACCGTGCTCGCGCAGATCCGCAACGGATGGCGCTACATCACGAAGCGGCCGGGCCTGGTCTCGGCGCTGTGGTTCTTCACCGTCGACCACATCTTCTACACAGCCGGATTCGCCCTCATCGTGCCGCTCGTCCTGATCGAGCACGACGTGGCGACCCTCAGCGCGGTGCTCAGCGCCGGCGGGTTGGGCTCGCTGCTCGGCGCGCTGGCGATGTCGGTCTGGGGCGGAACGCGGCGCCGGATGCACGGCATGATCATCTTCATGGGCCTCAACAACATCGCGTTGATGGTGATCGGCCTGTACACCGAGCCCTGGCTGCTGATCTTCGGGATGTTCGCCATGGCCGGAACCGAATCGGTGATCAACGGGCACTGGATGGCCATGGTGCAGACGAAGGTGGGCCTGGACCTGCAGGGGCGGGTCCTGTCCATCTTCATGACGTTGATGATGCTGACCATGCCGCTGGGGTACGCGTTGATCGGCCCGCTGGCCGACCACACGTTCCAGCCACTGCTGGACCACGGCGGTCCGCTCACCGACCCGCTCGGCTGGCTGCTGGGCGTCGGCCCGGGCCGCGGCCTGGCACTGGTCATCGTCGCGGCCGGGCTCGTCCTCACCGGGTGGGCCGTCCGCGGCTGGCTCAACCGGCGGCTGCGGTTCCTCGAGGACGACCTGCCCGACGTCGTCCTCAGCGGTGACATCGGCGACCGCGACGCCCTGCAGCGGGCGGCGGACGCCACCCTGCAGCTCGCCGCGGGCCGCCGGGAGCCGGCCCGCGCCGGCGTGGGGTGAGCGGCCTCCTACAGGTTGATCATGTGGCCGGCGAGGCCATGGATGGCCTCCTGCAGGCCTTCGGAGAGCGTCGGGTGCGAGTGGACGTTGCGGGCCATCTCGTGGGCGGTGAGGTCCCACTTCTGCGCCAGCGTGAGCTCGGGCAGCAGCTCGGTGACCTCGGGGCCGATGAGGTGGCCGCCGAGCAGCTCGCCGTAGGTGTCGTCGCTGATCAGCTTGACGAACCCGCCCGGCTCGCCGATGCCCTGCGCCTTGCCGTTGGCGGTGAACGGGAACTTCGCGACCTTGACCTTCCATCCGCGCTCGTCGGCCAGCTCACGCGCCTGCGCCTCGGTGTAGCCGAAGCTCGCGACCTGCGGCGTGCAGAAGGTGGCACGCGGCATCATCACGTACTCCTCCGCGCCGAGCGGCATCGTCTCGGCATCGGCGATCGTCTCCGCGGCGACCACGCCCTGCGCCTCGGCGACGTGGGCCAGCATCAGCTTCGCCGTGACGTCGCCGATCGCGTAGACGTGTTCGGCGTTGGTGCGCATGTGGTCGTCGATCGCGATGGCACCGCGCTCGGTGAGCTCCACGCCGAGCTTCTCCAGGCCGAAGCCCTCGACCCGCGGGGCGAACCCGATCGCGGAGAGCAGCTTGTCGGCCTGGATCGTCTGCTGCTTGCCGTTCTGCGAAACAGTGACGCCGACGCCGTCGCCGGACTCGTCGACCGACTCGACCTTCGTGGAGGTCAGGACGTCGATGCCGTACTTCTTGTAGCGCTTCGCCAGCTCCTTGGAGACCTCGATGTCCTCCAGCGGCAGCATGCGGTCGAGGAACTCGACGATGGTGACCTTGACCCCGAAGTTGCGCAGCACGAAGGCGAACTCGACGCCGATCGCGCCGGCCCCGGCGATGATGATGCTGGCGGGCAGGTCACGGGTGAGGATCTGCTCCTCGTACGTGACGACCTTCTCCGAGAGCTTGACGCCGGGCAGCATCTTCGTGGTGGTGCCCGTCGCGATGATCACGTCGTCGTAGGTGACCGTCTCGGAGCCGCCGTCGGACAGGGTGACCTCGATCGTGCCGGGCTCGACGAAGGCACCACGCCCGTCGAACTCGGTGATCTTGTTCTTCTTCATGAGGAAGTGGACGCCCTTGACGCGCCCGTCGGCGACGACCCGGCTGCGGTCGAACGCCGCACCGAAGTCGAACGACACGTCGCCGGAGACTCCGAAGAGCTTGGCCTCATCGGTCATCAGGTGCGCGAGCTCGGCATTGCGCAGCAGCGCCTTGGACGGGATGCACCCGACGTTGAGGCACACACCACCCCAGTACTTCTCCTCCACCACAGCGACGCTCGCGCCGAGCTGGGCAGCGCGGATCGCCGCGACGTACCCACCGGGACCTGCGCCGAGAACGACCACGTCGAAGTGCGATGCCATGGCCGCCACCCTAGTGGGCGATCTACGCGCTCCGACGCGGGTGGCGGTGACCCGAGCACTGCCGCCTCGGTCGTGACGCGCGTCACCCCGGGGAATCATGTGAGCGCTCACGTTGTAGATACTAGCGAACGCAACAACTGAGCATTCACAGACTTTGAGGGAGCACGACATGACCACCGCGACCCGTATCCCCGGATACCTCGCCGGCACCTGGGACATCGACGCCGTTCACTCGACGGTCGGCTTCTCCGTCCGGCACATGATGGTCAGCAAGGTCCGGGGCACCTTCACCGCGTTCTCCGGTGAGATCGTCACCGGTGAGAACCTGGAGGACTCGCAGGTCACCGCCACGGTCGACGCGACGTCGCTCACCACCGGCACCGAGGCGCGTGACAACCACATCCGCTCGGCCGACTTCTTCGAGGTGGAGAACTACCCGACCTGGGAGTTCCGCTCCACCGCGGTCCGCCAGAGCGCGCTCGAGGGCGAGCTCACGATCAAGGGCGTGACCCGCCCGGTCACGTTCGACCTGGAGTTCTCCGGCTTCGGCCCGGACGCCTACGGCGGCACGCGCGCCGGCTTCGAGGCCACCACGGTCATCAACCGTGACGACTTCGGCGTCGACATCAAGATGCCGCTCGAGGGCGGCGGGCTGGTCGTCGGCGACAAGGTCACGGTCATCCTGGAGATCGAGGCTGTGCTCCGCACCGCCTGATCCCCTTCCCGGATCCCACAGGGGCCGGCACCTGTCGGTGCCGGCCCCTATCGTGGTCGTCGTGCCCTACCGGGAACAGCGGCCGCCTCAGGCGCTGCACGGGGCCGTCGAGGGCGTCTGGTCGCTCGACGTCCCTGCAGGCGTCGTCCTGCCTGACGGCTGCATGGACATCGTCTGGAGCAACGGGCGACTCCTCGTCGCCGGCCCCGACACCGTTCCCGACACCCGCCCGCGCTCCGGCGCAGCGGCCGGCGTTCGTTTCCGGCCCGGCGCGCTACCGGCCCTGCTGGGCGTACCTGCAGTCGAACTGCGCGACCGGCGCATCCCACTGCGCGAGTTCCTCCCCGCTCTCGCCGACCCCGCCGTCGCCCGTCTCGAGCACGGCGACGACCCCATCGCCGTCCTCGTCGACGTCGCTCAACGGCTGCCCGGCGGACAGCCGGAGCCGTGGCGGGTCGGCGTGCTGCGCGGCGCGGCCCGCGGCCACGCCGCCGCCGACGTGGCCGACGCGCTCGGCTGGACCACCCGCACCCTGCACCGGCACTGCCTGGCCGCGTTCGGGTACGGGCCGGCCACGCTGCGGCGGGTGCTGCGCTTCCGCCGGGCTCTCGCTCTGCTGCAGGCCGGCGCGGCACCGGCCGACGTCGCCGCCCGCGCCGGCTACGCCGACCAGCCCCACCTCTCCCGCGAGGTGCGCGAGCTGGCCGGCGCCACGCCCGCTCAACTGAGCGGAGTGAACAGGTCCACGCCCGTGCCGTCGGGGTCCACCACCGTCGCGTAGCGCTGGCCCCACGGGGCGTCGAACGGTGCGATCGCGCTGCCGTAACCGGCGTCGACGACGCGGGCGTGCAGTGTGTCGACCGCAGCCGCATCCGGGCAGACGAACCCGATGTTGACCCGTCCCGGACCGGACGGGATGGGACTGTCGGTGAAGGAGCGGATCACGGCCTCGGTGTCGAAGCCCAGGCGCAGCCCGCCGGGCAGGGACACCTCCACATGCCCCTCCCCGTCCGCCTCCGGGGGCACGTCCAGCCCGAGCAGCCGGTAGAAGGCCAGCGACTTGGCCATGTCCGAGACGATGATGCCGATGTGGTCGAAGCGTGGGTGGGTCATGCGGGACACGGTAGGAGCTCGGTGCATTCCGGGTCATGAACGGATCGGACAGCCGCGGCTCTAACGTCGATCGCATGCCCGTACTGCCACCCGACGGCCGGTCGCTCGTCGGCTCGACCGTCCGCCTCGATCCGCTGACGCTCGCCGACGCGGAGGCGCTCCTGCCCTGCTTCGCCGATCCGCGCGGCTACGCCCAGGGTTACGTGATGCACGACCGGCCCACCGATACCGACGCGATGCGAGCCCTGCTCACCGCGCGGATCCTGCGGCCGGGCAAGGTGCCCTACACCGTCCGCGTCGGGGATGCGGTCGTCGGCACGTCGTCGCTGATGGACGTCGACGTCGCGAACGAGCGGACCCACATCGGCTCGACGCTCTACCACCCCGACCGGTGGGGCACCGAGGTCAACCCGGAGACCAAGCTCCTGCTGCTCGGGCACGCGTTCGACGACTGCGGGTTCGGCCGGGTCAAGATCCAGACCGACGCGCTGAACACCCGGTCCATCGCGGCGATCGCCAAGCTCGGCGCGACCCGGGAGGGCACGCTCCGCCGTCACATGCGCCGCGAGGACGGCACCTTCCGCGACACCGTGGTCTTCTCGATCCTGCGCGACGAGTGGCCTGCGGTGCGGGAGGGCCTGCTCAGCCGGATCGCCCGGGCGGCAGTGTGAGATCGAGGGTGAAGTAGCTGCTCAGCGGATCGTCGGTGTAGTCGGCGAACGGCGGGCAGGGCTGGAAGCCGTGCCGGGCGTAGAGCCGGCGTGCGGGAGCGAAGAACTCCTCGGACCCCGTCTCCAAGGAGAGTCGGACGAGCCCGCGGGCGCGTGCCTCCGCGAGGATGTGGCGCAGCAGCTGCCCCGCGATCCCCTGCCCGCGCCGGGCGGGATCGGTGCGCATCGACTTCACCTCGCCGTGGCGCGCGTCGAGCACCTTCAGCGCGCCGCAGCCCACCAGATCGTCGTCCTCGCAGGCGCTCCAGAAGGTGATGTCGGGCGCCCGCAACGCCGCCAGGTCCAGGGCGTGGACGCTCTCGGCCGGGCTCAGCTCGTGCATCTGGTCGAGGTGGGCCTGCAGGAACGCGGCGACGTCCGAGCCGCTCAGGTCGTCCACGGCGATCTTCATGTGCTCCCCCACCACGCACGACGACGCGCCCGGTGCACGAGGCACCGGGCGCGTCGTCGCGTTGCTGCTACAGGTACTGGCCGGTGTTCGACGCGGTGTCGATCGCGCGGCCGGTCTCGGCGTTCTTCCCGGTGACGAGGGTGCGGATGTAGACGATCCGCTCCCCCTTCTTGCCGGAGATCCGCGCCCAGTCGTCCGGGTTGGTCGTGTTGGGCAGGTCCTCGTTCTCGGCGAACTCGTCGACGATCGCGTCGAGCAGGTGCTGCACGCGCAGGCCGGGCTGGCCCGTCTCGAGCACCGCCTTGATCGCCGACTTCTTCGAGCGGTCGACGATGTTCTGGATCATCGCGCCGGAGTTGAAGTCCTTGAAGTAGAGCGTCTCCTTGTCGCCGTTGGCGTAGGTGACCTCCAGGAACCGGTTCTCCTCCGTCTCGTCGTACATCCGCTCGACGATCCGCTGGATCATCGCGTCGATGCACGCCTTGCGGTTGCCACCGAACTCGGCGAGATCGTCGTCGTGGATCGGCAGCGTGGAGGTGATGTACTTCGAGAAGATGTCCTGCGCGGCCTCCGCGTCGGGACGCTCGATCTTGATCTTCACGTCGAGCCGGCCCGGCCGCAGGATCGCGGGGTCGATCATGTCCTCGCGGTTGGACGCGCCGATCACGATGACGTTCTCCAGGCCCTCGACGCCGTCGATCTCGGCGAGGAGCTGGGGCACGATCGTGGTCTCGACGTCGGAGGACACACCTGAACCGCGGGTGCGGAAGATCGAGTCCATCTCGTCGAAGAACACGATCACCGGGGTGCCGGCCGAAGCCTTCTCGCGGGCCCGCTGGAAGATCAGGCGGATGTGCCGCTCGGTCTCACCGACGAACTTGTTGAGCAGCTCCGGGCCCTTGATGTTGAGGAAGAAGGCACGACCCGAGCTGGGGTCCTCACCGCGGAACGCCGCCACCTTCTTCGCCAACGAGTTCGCCACGGCCTTCGCGATGAGCGTCTTGCCGCAGCCGGGCGGGCCGTAGAGCAGCACACCCTTCGGCGGGCGCAGCTCGTACTCCTTGAACAGCTCTGCGTGCAGGAACGGCAGCTCGACGGCGTCGCGGATCTGCTCGATCTGGCGGAACAGGCCACCGATGTCGGAGTAGTCGACGTCGGGCACCTCCTCCAGCACGAGGTCCTCGACCTCGGCCTTCGGCACCCGCTCGTAGGCGTAGCCGGCCTTCGAGTCGATCAGCAGCGAGTCGCCCGGCTTGAGCGCGACGAAATCGGGGACCTCCGCGTCGAACAGCGGCGAGGCGAGCCACACCACGCGCTCCTCGTCGGCGTGCCCGACGACGAGCGCCCGACCGGCCAGGCCGTCGGCCGTCGGCTCGGAGAGCACCTCGCGCAGCGCGCACACTTCGCCGACGCGTTCGAAGTCGCCCGCCTCGACCACGGTGAGCGCCTCGTTGAGGCGCACCGTCTGCCCGCTCTGCAGCGTGCTGGACTCGACCGCGGGCGAGACCGCGACGCGCATGCGGCGACCGGAGGTGAAGACGTCGACCGTCTCGTCCTCGAAGCGGCACAGGAAGACCCCGTAGCCGCTCGGCGGCTGCGCCAGGCGATCGACCTCCTCGCGGAGGGCGACGAGTTGCCCGCGGGCTTCCTTGAGCGTCTCGGTGAGCTTCTCGTTGCGTGCGGACAGCTGCGCGAGCCGGCTGGCCGACTCGGCAAGGCGCTGTTCCAGCACGCGCACATGACGTGGGGATTCGGCAAGCTTGCGCCGCAGCAGCGCTACTTCCTCCTCGAGGAAGCGGAGCTGAGCCGCGGCCTCCGCAGGCGACAACTCACCGCGTTCACCTGGATTGCCACTGCCGGGACCGTCGTAGGGGTTCACGGCATCCTCCCTCCGTGTTCCGTTTCCATACGGTACCTGCGAACGGGCTGTTCATCCGTGCGGCGAACCGGTGATCCACCACTCAACCGGTCGGCACCTTGACGCGGGAGGGGTGTGGCTGATGCGTGACGGCCGGGTCGGCGGCCGGAGCAGTCATCCGCCTCGCACGGCTCAGCGGCTGGTCGGACGGCGTTGCTGCCGTGGCGGAACGACACCCTCGGCAAGCCTGCGGGCCGTCACGAGGAACGCCGTGTGGCCCTGCATCCGGTGGTCGGGACGTACGGCGAGCCCGACCACGTGCCACGGTCTGACCAGGCACTCCCATGCCTGCGGCTCCGTCCAGCACTGCTGCTCGCGCAGATCCTCGACGAGCCGTGAGAGCTGCGTGGTGGTGGCGACGTAGCCCACGAGCACCCCGCCCGGAATGAGCGCGGTGGCCACTGTGGACAGCTGCTCCCATGGCGCAAGCATGTCCAGAATGACCCGATCGACCGGTTCGGCTACTCCATCGTGAGTATGAAGATCAGCCACCCGCAAGGTCCAGTTGGGTGGCTCCTCGCCGTAAAATATCTCGACGTTACGCCGGGCGTGTTGCGCGTGGTCGTCACGGATCTCGTATGACAGCACGCTTCCCTCGGGTCCGACGGCCTGCAGGAGCGAGCAGGTGAGCGCTCCGGAGCCCGCGCCGGCCTCCAACACCCGCGCGCCGGGGAAGATGTCGCCCCACATGAGGATCTGGGCAGCGTCTTTCGGGTAGATCACCTGCGCGCCGCGCGGCATCGAGAGCACGTAATCGGCCAACCGGGGACGCAGCGCCAGGTACGGAGTGCCGCTCGGCGAGTGCACCAGGCTTCCCTCCGGCTGCCCGATGAGGTCGTCGTGGCGCAGCCCGCCCCGATGCGTGTGGTACTCCGCGCCCGCCTGCAACGTGACCGTGTAGTGGCGGCCCTTCGGGTCGGTCAGCTGGACCCGGTCGCCCGACCGGAACGGGCCGCCCCGGGCACGGGTGGAGACGGCATGGGGTGTTGCTGCAGGTACGGCGTCGGGCACGCCGACACGCTAGTGCCCGGCCGGTAGCGGCCCGTCAGCCGGCCGTGTCGATGTGCCAGGCGCCCCCTTCGCGGACGAGGCGGGCCGTGTGCGCGCCGCCCGGGTTGCGGTAGGCGACGGTGGCCCGGTCCCCCAGCACGTCGACCGTCGACACGGTGACCGCCGCGTTCGCCGCGTCGAGTGCCTCGGCGAGCTGGGCCTGCCCGTACACGGCCTGGAACGCTCGCTCGCACGTGATGCCCGCCGTCGACCGGCCCTGCGCGACGCCCTCGACGACCTGCGCCCGGGCGCGCTGGGTGAGCAGGTCGCACGCGCCGGAGAAGTCCCGTCCGCGCTGCGCTGCGCCGTATGCCTCGAGTACCGCGCGGACCTGCTGCTCGGCGTCACCGGCCGGGTTCGAACCGCCGGTCCCGCAACCCGCGAGCAGCCCGACCAGCAGGGTGACGGCCGCAGCGCGGGAGGGGAACTGCATGGCGGAACGGTAGGAGGTCGGTACGCGGCGAGGTCCTGTCGGGGTGTCGGCCTAACCTTGGTCGCATGACCGACGGGGACGGCGATGCGGCCGTGCAGGAGCCGCGCCGGCCGGCGCTGTCGCCGTCGCGGGCGGGCGACTTCAAGATGTGCCCGTTGCTCTACCGGTTCCGGGCGATCGACAAGCTCCCCGAGCGCCCTGGTCGGGCGCAGGTGCGGGGCACGCTGGTGCACACGGTGCTGGAGCGCCTGTTCGATCTCCCGGCCCCGCAGCGCTCGCCCGCGGCCGCCGCCGCGCTCGTGGAGCCGGTGTGGCAGGAGCTCATCGCCACGCTGCCGGAGCTGGTCGACGGGCTGTTCGCCGGCTCCGACGATCCCGAGCTCGCCGAGTGGCTGGCGTCCGTGGCGCCGCTGCTGGCCACCTACTTCAGGTTGGAGGATCCGCGGGATGTCGAGCCCGTGGCCAGGGAGCTGCTCCTGGAGACCGAGCTGGAGTCGGGGGTCGTGCTGCGCGGCTACGTCGACCGGCTCGACGAGGGGCCGGCCGGGCTGCGCGTGATCGACTACAAGACCGGCGCCGCGCCGCGCCCGATCGGCGAGCTGAGGGCGCTGTTCCAGTTGAAGTTCTACGCGCTGGCGCTGCTGCAGGATCGCGGTGTGGTGCCCGACGAGCTGCGCCTGTACTACCTCGCCGACGGCGAGACGCTCACCTACCGCCCCGACGAGCCCGAGCTGCGCCGCTTCACCCGCATCCTCGACGCGCTGTGGGTGGCGATCCGCGAGGCGGGCCGCACCGGCGACTTCCGGCCCAGTCCCAGCCGGATGTGCGACTACTGCGACCACCGGGCGCTGTGTCCGGCGTGGGGTGGCACACCGCCGCCGTACCCGGGCTGGCCGGTCGCACCCGACGCCGACGAGCCCGTCATCCTGGCGTCATGACAGGTGCGACATGACAGGGGCGTTCTACCTGCCCCTGGACGGCCTGGACGGGGAGCGGTTCTTCGCCACCGCGGCCACCACGGGGCCGTGGTCGGCCGATGCTCAGCACGCGGGTCCGCCGGCGGCGTTGCTGGTGCGTGCCGTGGAGCGGTGCGCACCGCGCCCTGAGCTGCAGCTGGCCCGGTTCGCCGTCGACGTGCTGGGGCCGGTGCCGCTCGGCGAGGTCACCGTGCGGGCCGCCGTCGAGCGCGGCGGACGCGGTGTGGAACTGGTCGCCGCGGAGCTGGTCGCCGGTGGGCGGGCGGTGCTGCGCGCGCGGGCCTGGCGCACCGCACGTTCCGAGTCGGCGGAGGTCGCCGGCGCTCCCGTGGATCTGCCGCCCGGCCCCGAGGGGATCCCCGCGCAGGGCGAGCTCGAGCCGCAGTGGCGGTGCGGCTTCCTGGAGTCGGTCGAGTGGCGCTGGATCCGGGGTGGTTGGGGCGAGTCGGGCGACGGCACGGTGTGGGCGCGCCAGCGGGTGCCGCTGATGGCCGGCGAGGAGACGTCGGCCGCCCAGCGCGTGGCTGCAGTTGCCGACTGCGGCAACGGCATCTCGGGCCGCGTCGACCTGCGCGAATGGCTCTACGCCAACGTCGACCTGACGATCCACCTGCACCGCGAGCACACCGGCGAGTGGGTGGGGCTCGACGCCCGCACCCTCATCGGGCCGACGGGTGCGGGCACCGCCGTGAGCACCCTGTCCGACACCGCCGGACCCGTCGGCCATGGCGCGCAGGCGCTGGTGGTGCGCCGCCGTTGACGGCGGTCGCAGCCCGCAGGGCAGCAACTCCGACCTGAACCCGATCATGGCCCAGCTTCCGGCAGCACCGGCGCGCATGCTGCGCCAATGCGCGCGAGCGGCACATCACGGTAATTCGATCATGCTGGAACTACCGTGATGTGCCGTTCGAGCGCGTTGTCGTCCGTGAGGCGGCCCGCTACCCGCCTGGGCCGGACCGCTCAGAAAACGCTGCCGTCGACCGCGCGGCAGGAACGGATCTCCGTGGTCAGGATCGCGCGCGCACCGAGCCGGGCGAGATCGTCCATCACCTTGTTGGCGATGCGCTTGGGCACCATGGACCGCACTCCGAACCAGCCGTCCTCCGACAGCGGCGCCACGGTGGGCGCCTGCATGCCGGGGGTGATGCGCTTGGCGTCCTCGAGCACGTCCTTGGGGCAGTCGTAGTCGACCATCAGGTACTGGCGGGCGTAGACGACGCCCTGCAGGCGAGCGGTGAACACCCGCTTCGCGGCGGTGACGGCGGGGAGCTCCTCGCGGTCGGGGCGCGGCTCCCGCTCGATGAGGGTGGCCTCGGACTCCGCGATCGGGTCGCCGAACGGGACCAGGTTGTGCTGGCGCAGGGTGCGCCCCGAAGAGACGACGTCGGCGATGGCATCGGCGAGCCCGAGCTGCACCGAGATCTCGACGGCACCGTCGAGCTTGATGATGTCGGCCCGCACCCGGTTGCGCGCGAGGTGGGCGCGCACCAGCCGGGGGTAGGAGGTGGCGATCTTGCGCCCCTCCATGTCGGGCAGGGTCCACTCGCGGCCGCTGTTGCCGGTCGACGGCGCGGCGAACCGGAACTTCGACGCCCCGAAGCCCAGCTCGATTACCCGCCGCACCTGGCTGCCGGACTCCTCCATCAGGTCGGCCCCAGTGATGCCCAGGTGCAGGTCACCGGATCCGACGTAGGTGGCGATGTCCTTGGGCCGCAGGTAGAAGAACTCGATCTCGTTCTCCTCGTCGAGCATGCTCAGATCGCGGGAATCCGAACGCTGCCGGTAGCCGGCCTCACGCATCATCGTCGCGGCCGGCTCGGCCAGTGTGCCCTTGTTCGGTAGTGCGATGCGGAGCATCGGAGCTATCTCCTCGGTCGTGCCTGGCATGACTTGCAGCGGGTGTGGCCTAGAGGAACTTGTACACGTCTTCGAGCCGGATGCCCCTGCCGAGCATGAGCACCTGGAGCCGGTAGAGCAACTGCGAGATCTCCTCGGCGAGCGCGGCGTCGTCCTCGTGCTCGGCCGCGATCCACACTTCCCCGGCCTCCTCGAGCACCTTCTTGCCCTGCGCGTGCAGGCCGGCCTCGAGTGCGGCCACGGTGGCCGATCCGGCCGGACGTGTCGTCGCCTTTTCGGTGAGCTCTGCGAACAGCTCGTCGAAGGTCTTCACTGTGCGTTTCTCCTCACCGGCTCAGTGTCATCTGCGGTGTGCCGGACATCAAAACGGCTTCCATCTCGTGCTGCGCCCGGTCATCGGTGTGCGCCGGGTGGCAAGCGTTGTCGGAGCACCCCGTCGCCCGTTCGAACGAGCCGCGCGTGGAGTGGTCGTGTCGCCCGACCAACGGTCGCACGTGCGGGCCCTCCCCGCAGGCCCGGTGTGTGCCCCGACACGCGACGCGACCAGGCCGATCATGCGCTCGTAACGGTTCACACCTTCTGCGCCACGACGCCGTACCCGGCGACGTCGCGGCGGTCGATGGGAGGCCCGGCCGGGGCACCCCGGACCCGTTCGGGGCGCCAGGTGTGGATCTGCACGATGCCCGGCTCGACGAGCTCCAGGCCGTCGAGCAGATCGGCGATCTCGGCGTGGCCGCGGAAGCGGTACTCGAACCCGGTGGCCGCGTAGACGTCGGCGAGGGCCCGCATGCGCTCGGGATCGAACTCGTCGCTGCCGTGGGTCAACGCCAGGAAGCTGCCAGGGGCGAGCGCGCCCGTCATGCGCGCCAGAACGGCGGTGGCCTCGTCATCGTCGGTCACGAAGTGCAGCAGCGCGATCATCGACAGGCCGATCGGTCGATCGGTGTCGAGCACGTCGTGCAGCTCGGGCGAGTCGAGGATGGATCCCGGGTGCCGCAGGTCAGCCTGGAGGTAGGCGGTGCGGCCGCGGGGATCGCTCTCCATGAAGGCGGCAGCGTGCACCAGGACGAGCGGGTCGTTGTCGACGTAGACCACCCGGGCCGTCGGGGTGACCGCCTGCACCACCTGGTGCAGGTTCGGTTCGGTCGGGATGCCGGTGCCGATGTCGAGGAACTGCGTGATGCCCTGCTCGGCCATGAACCGGGCGGCCCGGTGCATGAACGACCGGTTGGCGACGGCTGCTTTCCCCACCGCCGGCCACAACCGCATGATCGCCTGGGCAGCCGCCCGGTCGACCGCGTAGTTGTCCTTGCCGCCCAACAGGTAGTCGTAGACACGGGCACTGTGCGCCCGGTCGGTCGACAGATCGGGCTCGTCGTACTCCACGTGCGTGATCGTAGGGGGTTGATCAATCAACGCACAGCAGCGGCGACCTGGCCGAACGCGGCCCGGACGTCGTCGGCCGTCAG
>Ga0307513_10007222_pt1 | contig 14424 bp, 9 predicted proteins | sample 15_EM_MG_FD_202174 | JGI IMG/M metagenome (GOLD analysis project Ga0307513, IMG submission 202174) | Populus trichocarpa ectomycorrhiza microbial communities from riparian zone in the Pacific Northwest, United States - 15_EM | ecosystem: Host-associated > Plants > Roots > Unclassified | place... | reverse complement strand
TCACCAGGCGCAGCTGCGCCGCTTCATGGGGACACGCGCCGGAAGAAAGATCCGCTACGGGTCCTTGCTGGTCGACGCGCTCGATCTCGACCGCGTGCCCCGCGCCCTCGATCTCGCGCTGGCCCATGGGCGTGCACCAAGAGCCAAAGGCAGTGATCGCGCGAGGCACGACCCGACCCGGTGACTCATCCTTAGAACGAGAAAAGGACACGACCCCACCATGGCCACGTTCGAATGGATCATCGTGCTACTGCTCGGCGCGGCGCTGCTGGCCGCGCTGGCGCGCAGGCTCGGTGCGCCGTATCCGACCTTTCTCGCGCTCGGCGGCGTGCTGCTCGCGTTCGTGCCCTCGAGTCCGAACTGGACGCTGGACCCGCATCTCGCGCTGGCGCTTTTCGTCGCACCGGTGCTGGTCGACGCGGCCTACGACACCTCGTTGCGCGACCTGCGCGCGAACTGGCGGCCGGTCGCCGGGCTCGTCGTCGCCGCGGTCGGCACGACGGTTCTGGCGGTCGCGCTCGCGGCGCGCTGGCTCGTGCCCGAGATGCCGTGGCCGGTCGCGATCGCGCTCGGGGCGATCGTCGCCCCGCCGGACGCGGCCGCGGCGACCGCGGTGATGCGCCAGGTGAAGCTGCCGCACAAGCTGCTGAAGATCATCGAAGGCGAAAGCCTGTTGAACGACGCGAGCGCCCTGCTCGTCTACCGGCTCGCGATCATGACCGTGATGGCCGGCCACCTCGGCTTCGGCAGCTTCGCGCCGGTGTTCCTGCTGACCGTCTTCGGCAGCCTCGCGGCCGGCGTGGGCTGCGCGTATGCGCTGCGGCCGTTGACGAGCGGCCTGCGCGACGTGCCGATCTCGTTGATCGTTCAGTTCGCCGTCACCTTCGGCGTGTGGATCGCGGCCGAAGCCATCGGACTGTCCGGCATCCTGACGCTCGTCGCGTATGCGATGACGGTCGCGCGGCGCGGCGGCCCGCAGATGCCGGCACACATGCGCGTGCCGATCTTCGCGGTGTGGGAGACGGTGGTCTTCGTGCTGAACGCGTTCGCGTTCGTGTTGATCGGCATGCAGCTGCGGCCGATCTGGGAGCGTCTGGCCGCCGGCGGTGCGCGAACCGAGGCGCTCGTCACCGCGGCGGTGGTCCTCGGCGTCACGATCGCCGCGCGCTTCGCGTGGGTGATGAGCTACCACGCGCTGAAGCGCTGGCGCCATGACCGCCGCGGCGACGGCATGCGCGCGCCACCGACGGTCGGCGGTGGCATCGTGCTGTCGTGGGCCGGCATGCGCGGCATCGTCACCTTGGCCGCGGCGTTCGCGATCCCCGAGACGCTGCCGGACGGCGCGCCGTTCCCGTACCGCGACCTGATCCTGCTGTGCGCATTCACGGTCGTGCTCGGCACGCTGGTGCTGCAAGGCCTGACGATGAGGCCGCTGATCCGGCGCATGGGCCTGACCGACGACGATCCGGTCGGCCGCGAGATCCGGCTCGGCCGCACGCATGCGTACCGCGCGCTGCTCGACGCGATCCAGGACGACGACACGCTTTCCGGCAAGTTGCTGCGCAAGGAATACGGCGCGGTCGTCGAGCTGAACACCAACCAGGCGACGGGCGCGCCGGTCGACGAGGTGCCCGGCGGGCCGCTCAGGCGCCGCGCGATCGCGGTCGCGCGGCAGCGCGCGTTCGAGCTGCGGCGCGACGACGTGATCGGCGACGACGCCTACCGGGTGCTGGTGCAGGAGCTCGATTGGGCCGAGTTGAGCGCCGGCGGCGGCCGGCCGGATTGACATCGCCTCACCGCGTGCCCGCGGCGGGATCGCCGGTCAGCCGGTGCGCGATCCGCGGCGCGCGGCGCGGCTGAACGAGATCGGCGGCGACTCGGGCGGCGTTCGAACGACCCACTCGGACGGTGTGCCGTCGCGGCCGTAGTCGATGACGTGGACGAGCTGGTAGTCGCTCGCGCGGCCGCCCGGCTGGCGCAGCGCCCGGCACAGGTCGATGCCGACCGGGCACATCGATCCATCGGGCCAGCGCGCCCAGACATCGGGCTCGTCTTCATCGTTGGCGGAAGGCACGCCCAGCAACTGCTCCGACACGGTGAAGCTCGGCTCTGGCGTCGGCCGGCATGACGCAACGGGGATCGAGTACGCGAGCACCTTGGCGGCTTGCAGCTTGCGCCGCAGGCGCGAACGGGCCGCGACGCGGCGCATCAGGCGCGCCGAACTCGTTCGCAGCGTCGCGACCAACGCCCGCGCGGCGCGATACGTCGGCTGTCGTGCGAGCCACGCCTTGGCGCGCTCGAGCACACGGATCACCGTCGAATAGCAGCGGTCGAACCACACGAGCTGCCGCGCCGAGTCGCGCACGATCGCGAAGAGGTAGGCCGCCACCGAGGTGCCCGCGATCTTCGCCGCGACGAGGATGGCCAGCCCCAGCATCGGGTGGTGGTGCGAGAGGGCCCAGAACGCCGCGAGTTTGCAAGGGAAAAGAATGGTCGCCGGCAGCAGCAGCACGCCGAGCGAAGGCCAAGGACCGAGTTGGCGCAGGCGCTTCTCGGCGGCCGCCATTAACGGCAGCGCCGAAAGCCGTTGCATCCCCCGTTTCAGCGCCTCCCACAGGCTCTCCTCGAGCACGATGACGACGGCGATCAGAAAGATGAGCGGGTGCAGGAAACGCTTCATGCGAAGAAGACCTCGACGGCGCAGCACGGGCTGCGTCACGCAGCATACCGGCGCGGTCGAGGCTTGCGCGAACGACGGCACCAAGGCGGTGTGTCAGGTTCCCGCGCCCCCCAGGGTTTCCGCCTCGGTCTGGTTGCGATTCGTTGCAGTTTCCAGCGCCAGCCACCAGCGCCGCCCCGTCTGCGGCTGCCGCAGCGACAGCAGTTCGCCCATCGCCGGCGTGGCCAGCGCGATGCCGTCGGCCTCGGCCAGCGCGTGGATGCGGTCGAACGGTTCGTGCCAGGCGTGCATCGCGAGGTCGAAGGTGCCGTTGTGCACCGGCATCAACCAGCGGCCCTTCAGATCGCGGTGCGCTTGCAGCGTCTCTTCGGGCTGCATGTGGACGTCGGGCCATTGCGCGTCGTATGCGCCGGTCTCGAGCATCGTGACGTCGAACGGACCGTAGCGTTCGCCGATGGTCTTGAAATCGGCGTGATAGCCGGTGTCGCCGCTGAAGAACAGGCGCAGGTCGCCGGCCAGGATCACCCACGACACCCACAGGCTGCGGTCGCCGTCGCTGAGGCCGCGCCCGGAGAAATGCTGGGCCGGCACGGCCACCAGCCGAACGCCTTGCACCACCGTGTGCTGCCACCATTCGAGCTGCCGCACCTTGGCCCGGTCCACGCCCCAGGCGATCAAGCGGTCGCCCACGCCGAGCGGCGCCACGAACACGTCCACCTTGGGTGCCAGCGCCATGATCGCGGCATGGTCGAGGTGGTCGTAGTGGTCATGCGACAGGATCACGCCCTTGATCGGCGGCAGCTCGTCGATGGTGATCGGCGGCGCATGAAAGCGCTTCGGGCCCATCCACTGCACCGGCGACGCGCGCTCGGAGAACACCGGATCGGTGAGCCAGAACTCGCCGTCCAGCTTCAGCAGCACGGTCGAGTGCCCGAGCCGGAACAGGCTCGCATCGGGCGCCTCGGCCAACGCCGCCGCGCTGAGCCGCTGCACCGGAATCGGCGCGCGCGGCACCGTGGTATCGGGCTTCTGCGTCAGCACGCGCCACGCGATCGCCAGCGTCTTCTTGAAGCCGGGCGCCTGGCGCGGCACGACGTTGCGGAATTTGCCGTCGCGTTGCTGCGGCGACGCGGCATCAGAGACGGGGACATCGGATGCGCTGCGGCGGCAGGCGCGCAGGGAAAGACTGGGCATGGTGCTGATCACTCCGGCAACGAGAAGCCAACAAAGCGTGCGGTGCGGTTCATTCGATTTCAAGAACTACACTACACGGTGTAGTTCCAGAGTGTAGCGCCCGATCTCAAAAAAGTAAACCGACCGGTGTAATATTCAGTGATGATCCCGACCCAGCGCCTCACCGACCGCAAGCGCGAAGCCATCGTCCAGGCCGCGATCGCCGAGTTCCGCGCCAATGGCTTCGACGCCACCAGCGTCGACAAGGTGGCCGCGCGCGCCGAGGTGTCCAAGCGCACGCTGTACAACCACTTCCCGAGCAAGGACGAGCTCTTCGCCGAGATCCTTCGCGTGCTGTGGCACAGCAGCAGCAGCCAGGTGGATCTGCCCTATCGCGCCGAGGCACCGCTGCGCGAACAATTGCTCGAGCTGACGATGCAGAAGATGGCGCTGCTGGCCGACGACAACTTCCTCGACCTGGCGCGTGTCGCGATCGCGGCCGCCATCCATTCGCCCGAACGCGCGCGCGACATGGTCAGTCGCCTGGGCCAGAAGGAAGGCGGCATGCTCGGCTGGATCCGCGCGGCGCAAAAGGACGGCCGACTGAAGCCGGGCGACGCCGCGCTGGCTGCGCAGCAGTTGGAGAGCCTGGTCAAGGGCGTGGCCTTCTGGCCGCAGGTGGCGATGGGCCAGCCGAAGCTGCCCCCGCGTGAGCAGCGAAAGGTCGCCGGCGCGGCCGTCGACCTGTTCCTGAGCCACCACGCCGCATAGGCCGGGCGCCACCCGCTGCAGGGCCTGGCGCGAACAGCGCAGTGCTACATTGCCGCGCTCGACTCGGCGAACGCGCCGCGCTCGTCCTGCTCCAGGATGTTCATGTCTGTTCCGAATCAGTTCACGCACGAGAGCCGCGCGCTGCTGCGCCTCGCCAGCCCGATCATCCTGTCTCAGATCGCCCAAGTGTTGGTGGGCTTTCTCGACACCGTCATGTCCGGCCACGCCGGCGCGATGGAACAGGCGGTCGTCGGCATCGGCGTCGCGCTGTGGATTCCCGTGTTCGTGAGTTTGATGAGCGTGGTCCAGGCCGTCTCGCCCATCATTGCCCACCATTTCGGCGCCGGTGACCACGCGGCGGTGGTGCGCGACGCACGCGAAGGCCTGTGGCTGGCGGGCATCGTCAGCCTCGTGCCACTGGCGCTCGTGCCCTGGGCGCCGGACCTGCTGACGCTCTCCGGGATCGCACCAGCGCTCGCCGAGCGCGCCGGAGTCTTTCTGTGGGGCATCGGTCTGGGCATGCCGGCTGCGCTCGTCTACCGCTCGCTCGCCTTCTACTCGGCCAGCATCAACCAGACCGCACCGGTCATGGTCCTCTCGTTCGTCGGGCTCGGGGTCAATGCGCTGCTCAACTGGGTGCTGATCTATGGCCACTTCGGGTTCCCGGCGATGGGCGGCGCGGGCTGCGGCTGGGCGACCGGCGTCGGCATGTGGGTCGCGCTGATAGCCCTGGTGCTGTGGACCAGGCACGCCGCGGTCTACAAGCCCTACTTCCTGTGGCGCGGGTGGACGCTCCCGACCTGGCCGGCGCAGAAGCGGCTGCTTCGGGTCGGGCTGCCGATGGGCGGCGCTGGCTTTGCCGAAGTCGCCGCGTTCTCGAGCATCGCGGTGCTGGTCGGACGGTTCGGCGAGGCGCAGATCGCGGCCCACCAGATCGCGCTCAATTTCTCGGCGCTCATCTTCATGCTGCCGATGGGGCTCTCATCCGCCACGACGATACGCGTCGGCCAATCACTGGGTGCCGGAAACCCCCGAAGCGCGCGCTACATCGCCTGGCACGGCATCGTCGTCGGACTGCTGATTGCTGCGGCGGCGATCGGGCCGATCATCCTGCTGCGGCATCAGGTCGCCGCGATCTACAGCAGCGATCACGCGGTGCAGGTGCTGGCCGCCAACCTGCTGCTGTTCGCCGCCTTCTGGCAGCTGTTCGATGCGACGCAGGTGTGCGCGATCGGCGCGCTGCGCGGCTACAAGATCACGCTGATGCCGATGGTGCTCATGCTTGTCGCGTTCTGGGCCATCGGCGTCCCCGCAGGAACCTGGCTCGCGTACCACGGCATCATCGCCGGCGAGCCGCTGAAGGTCTACGGCTTCTGGATCGGCCTCGTCGTCGGACTGGTGCTGGTCTCCACGAGCCTGGTGCTGGGCTTGCGCAGCGTCGCCAATGGCGCGCTCAAGGCCGGCTTGCGTTGACGTTTCGCTGGGGCTGGCCCGCGTCCACGGCAGAGGCTTGAGGTCGTGAACCGGCGAGATGGCGTCGCGGCCGCGGCTCCGGTCTAGGGGCTGCGAAGCGGTGCGATGGCCGCTAGTCTCACGGTCGTTCCGTTCCGCGTCAAAGGAGCCCGCGTTGAAACACAACACCGCCTTGTTCGCAACCGCGTGCTCGCTGGTCTGCGCGCTCGCCGCGCCGTTCGCGTCTGCCGGCGAAACCGTGACCTACACGTTCGTCAGCGACACGATCAAGAACCCCGGCAGCCAGGTCGTCGAGCGCAGCGACGACGGCCTCTACACCGTGAAGTTCAGCTACAAGAACAATGGACGCGGCCCCGATTTCGTCGAGCGCTACCGGCTGGCGGCGGACGGCAGCTTCAGCGAATACCACATCAGCGGCAAGTCGACTTACGGCGCTGTCGTGGACGAGCATTTCGAGCGCAAGGGCCCGCAGGCCGAGTGGCGATCGACGACCGAACGCGGCAGCACGAGCGTCCAAGGCCCGGCGATGTACGTGCCGCTGAACAGCTCGTACGCACCCAACAGCGTCTTCGTCGCCGCCCTCGCGAAGCGCCCTGACATGTCGATGCCCCTGCTGCCCAACGGTGTGCTTCGAATGCAGAAGTTCGATGAGGTCGAGGTCACGAGCGGCAGCCGCAAGCAGCGCGTGCAACTGATCGCGCAGACCGGCCTCGGGCTGCAACCCTGGTTCGAATGGATCACCATCGGCTCCGAACCGCGCATCTTTGCGGTCGCCGACCTGGCCGGCGAGATCTTTATCGAAGCGGGCTGGGAGGGCAATCGCGCGCTGCTCGAAGACCACCAGCGTGCTGCCGAGAAGCAGGCCTTGCGCGATCAGGCCTCGCGATTGCGCCATCCGATGCCCGGCGTGACGGTGATCCGCAACGCGCGCGTCTTCGACAGCGAGACGGCCGCATTGCAGGCGCCATCGGATGTCTATGTGCTTCGCGGCCGAATCACCCAGGTCCTGCCCGCGGGCTCGCCGGCACGCGATGCCGACCACGAGATCGATGCCGCCGGCCGCGTGCTGTTGCCCGGCCTGTTCGACATGCACGCGCACGTCTGGCGCTGGAACGGTTCGTTCGACCTGGCCGCCGGCGTGACGAGCGTGCGGGACATGGGCAACAACAACCGTGCGATGCAGGGCATGCTGGACGACATCGCTGCAGGCCGCATCCTGATGCCGCAAGTCACGCCCTGCGGATTTCTCGAGGGGCGCAGCCCGTTCTCGAGCTCGAACGGCATCCAGATCAGCACGCTGGAGGAAGCAAAGCGCGGCGTCGACTGGTACGCGCAACGCGGCTACCCGCAGCTGAAGATCTACAACTCCTTCCCGAAGGACATCCTGCGCGAGACGGTCGCGTATGCGCACAGCCGAGGCATGCGCGTGAGCGGCCACGTGCCGGCCTTCATGCGTGCCTCGGAGGTGGTCGAGCAAGGGTTCGACGAGGTGCAGCATGTCAACCAGGTGCTGCTGAATTTCCTCGTCACCCCCGAGACGGACACGCGCACGCTCGAGCGCTTCCGCCTGCCCGCCGACAAGGTCGCAGGCATGGACTTCGACTCGAAGCCGGTTCAGGATTTCATCGCCATGCTCGCGCGCCGGCAAACGGTGATCGATCCGACCCTCGCGACCTTCTACTTCATGCAGCAGCGCGATGGCGAGTTGGCGCCGGCGTACGCGGCGATTGCCGATCACATGCCGCCCGATGTGCGGCGCGGCTTCCTGGTCGGCTCGATGGACATCCCCGACGATGCGACCGATGCGCGCTACAAGCGCTCCTACGCGAAGATGGTCGAGTTTGTCGGGCGTCTGTATCGGGCCGGCGTTCCGCTTGTCGCCGGCACCGACGCGATTCCCGGCTTCACGTTGCAGGCGGAGCTTGCGCTGTACGTTCAGGCCGGCTTGACGCCGGCGCAGGCGATTCAAATCGCGACGCGCAATGGTGCCCGGTACACCGGCACGAGCCACGATCGCGGCAGCGTCGTACCGGGCAAGCTCGCCGATCTCGTGCTGATCGACGGCGACCCGACGAAGGACATCGCCGATATCCGCAAGGTTGCGCTCGTCATCACGCAAGGGCAGTGGATCTCGCCGAAGGATCTGCACGAAGCCATTGGCATCGTCCCATTCGTTCAGTCGGTGCCGACGGTTCGTGCGCTCGACAAAGAGGCGATGGCCGATTCGGGCGATGGCGGTGGATCGGGCCAGCGACGGCACGCCGCCGCTCACGAATCGATGCAGGCGGACTGAGCCCCGCGGCGACCCGTTGAATCGTCCGCCCTGTCGGCCCTTTCAGGCGGCCCAACCCTGAACGCTCAGGCCATCCCCCGGACTCGAGGATTGCCCATGGGATCGCCACGCGCCAACATCCGGGAATGGAAGAACCCGCAAGAATCTCGAGTCAGCCCCGCAGCCTGTCGGACTATTGGACCGTGGCCTGCGCCATCCTGCTCGTCCTGATCGTGTCGTATGCCGTCTTCACAGGCACCTAGCGCTGCGCACCACACCCCCGTGAGCCGGTGCCACGAGGCGTTCGCTGCCTGCACGTGGCACGAAGATCGCACGTCCAGCGTGAACCAGCTCGCCGCGGCGTGTCCCGATAGTGGGATGTGACTTCCAACCGCGCGAGCCGTAACGGAGATCACATGATTGACAAACATCGTCACCGCGACATCGTGCCGCATGGATCGGTGCCAAATTGGGTTCTTTTTGTGCTGGCCGCGTTTGCATTTGTAGTCGCCAGCTGCGCCGGTTCACTGGTCTGAGGCAAGCAGCGCACCGCGCGGCCCGAACGGCTTGACCTTAGCGTTCCGCTCCAGAAGACGGGGCCGCAGCCAGGATTCCGTGCACCAAGGCGCCAAGTTCCTCCAAGGTGTGTTCCTTCTGCATCACGCCGCGCACACCGAGTTCCGACGCGCTCGTCCGCAACTCATCCGAGATGTATCCCGAGCTGATCGCCACGGGCAGGCCGGGTCTGACAACGGCGAGCGCTCGCGCGACGTCCAGCCCTGAGAAATTTGGCATGTTGAAGTCCGTCAGCACGAGATCAACGTCCGTCGGGTCGCGTGCGACGATCTCGATGGCTTCGTGCGCATCCAGCGTGCTCGTCGCTCGGTACCCCAATCGCTGCAGAAGACCCTGCACCATCACCGCCATCACCTCGTCGTCGTCCACATAGAGCACGTGCTGGCCGCGGCCTCGCAACGACATGACATTGTCGGTCTCCAGCGGCATCGGCTGGGTTTCGAGGTCGACCTGCGGCAGATAAAGGCTGAAGGTGCTGCCCTCTCCGACCTTGCTCTCGACCACAATCGCGCCCCCGTGCGATTCGATGATTCCATGCGCGACCGCCAGGCCCAGCCCGGTGCCATGGCCCACCGGCTTCGTCGTGAAGAACGGCTCGAAGATGCGTTGCCGGGTCTCGTCGTCCATGCCGCAGCCGTCATCGCGCACCCACAGATGGACGTAGGATCCCGGCGCCAGACCCGCAGGCCGTGACGGGTGCCTGTCCTGGGTCAGCACCTTCTCCTCGAAACCGACCTCGATGTGTCCGACGTTGCCCCGAAGCGACTGCCAGGCGTTGGTGCCCAGGTTCATCAGAACCTGTTCCAGTTGGGTTGGATGGCCCATTACCGCCAGGATGCGATCCGGCAGCGCCGCGCGGATGTGCACCGATGGGCCTGCGGTCGAGCGCAGCATCACCACCGTTTCTTCGACCAGCGGCTGCACCGCCAGGCTCACAAATTCGTTGGATTGTTTGTGGCTGAAGGCAAGAATCTGCTGCACCAGGCTTCTTGCCCGCCGCCCGGCCTTGTTGATCTGGTCCAGATAGACCTGGGAGGGATTGCCGTCGCTGACCGCCTCCTGGGCAAACGCCACATTGCCCAGGATCGCGGCCATGATGTTGTTGAAATCATGCGCGATGCCGCTGGCGAGCGTGCCGATGGCTTCCATCTTCTGCGCCTCGCGCAGTTGCGACTCGAGAACCCGCCGCGTTTCTTCGGCGCGCTTGCGCTCGGTGATGTCGGTGTAGGTGCGCAGGACACCGCCACCTTCGATCGGCACGCTCTGAACCTCGATCACCCGGCCGTTCGGCCGCTGACGGTCATAGCACTGGGGCTGGTCGACGATCCCACCCCCACGGACGAACTGTCGCACCAACTCCGGCGTGTTGGCGAACTCGTTCGTGGACCACTGGTATTCCAGCACCTCAGAAAACTTCGGTTTGGAGGCCATCAGTTCCGGCGGCAGCCCGAGGAGTTCGATCGCCCTGCGGTTGCACACCTCGACCACCATGTCGGCGCTCACCATCATCACCCCCTGCTCCATGCGCTCGAGGGTGGCTTCCAGCATGCGCGACTTCTCGGTCAGCAGCGTCTGGCTCTCGCGCGCGTGTCGCTCGGCGACGATGAGATCCTGCTGTTGGCGCTTGAGCAACGAGATGTCGACGAATGCGAAGAAGCCCACACCGTCACGACGACGCTGTTCGATGACGCGGATCCATCGCTTGCCGGGCAGCGCCAGCTCGAACGGCGCACCGGCGAAGCGCAGGTTCTCGGTCAAGGTCGACAGGCCGGCGTCGAGCAGCGAGCGATCGGCGTTGTGGTGATCGCGCCAGGCGCGGCGGTAGATCTCCCCGAAGTCGACGTTGATCGCCGCCGCCTTGTCCGCCAGCGCGAACATGTGCAGAAAGTGTTCGTTGACCCAGGTGATGCGGTTGTCGGCGTTGGTCAGCATGACGCCGTCACCGACGTGTTCGAACAGTTCCGTGTTGTCCGCGAGGTTCGTGGACGCGGGCAGAGAAGTGACTTCCTCGGTGTCGCTCAGCCGGGGCAGGTCTCCGCGGCTCCAGACGCGAACGCGTCCGATCTCGGGCATGACGTGCGACGCAACCTTGAGCCACATGCCGCGATGCTTGAAGGTGTAGGGCCGGCGCTGTTCGCGGTGCCGGGCAATGCCCTCCTCGATGTAGCGGTCGATCGAGACCATCTCGGCGGCGTCGAGGCGCCCTTCGTAGAAGCGCCGCAGGTTCGCTCGGTAGGGTTCGCCCGCGTGGACGTGGCCGGCGTGCTCCGGAAAAAAGCGCAGGAAGGCGCGATTCCAGAGCAACGTGCGGTCGTCCTGGTCAAACGCACACATCGCAACGTCCAGGCCATCAAGCGCTGCGGCGATCGAGCGTAGGATTGCGTGAGCATCGGCCACCGGCGGATTCTCTCCCAGTCTTCCGGATTTCCGCTGCGACACCTGCACGCAGGTGGTGGCGAAAGCGGTTCAATTCCGCAACCGGAAAAGGGTCTGGCGCGCTCCAGGTCACGAAGAAGGCAGTCGGTGACTGCCTTTGCGCATGGCAGCCAACGATCACTTGGGCAGCAGCACCTTGTCGACGACATGGATGACGCCGTTGGACTGGATGACGTCGGCGATCGCGACATTCGCGGTTCCGCCGCCCTCGTCCGTCACCATCACCGTGCCGCCGGCCGACATGGCCGTCAGCGTGCCGCCGGAGACCGTCTTCAGCATCGCCTTGCCGCCGCCCGCCGTGATCGCCTTGCCCAAGGTCGCGGCGTCCATCCTGCCGGCAACAACGTGGTAGGTCAGGACCTTCGTCAATGCCGCCTTGTTCTCCGGCTTGAGCAAGGTATCGACCGTTCCTGCCGGCAACGCCGAGAACGCGGCATTGGTCGGCGCGAACACGGTGAACGGACCCGGACCCTTGAGCGTTTCGACCAGGCCTGCGGCCTTGACCGCGGCGACCAAGGTCGTGTGGTCCTTCGAGTTCACCGCGTTGTCGATGATGTCCTTGGACGCGTACATCGGGGCGCCGCCCACCGTGACCTGCGCGAGCGCGCTGACGGTGGACACGGACATCACGAGAGCCAATGCGAGAGTGGAGAGCTTGATGGATTTCATGGGGTCTTCCTGAGGTGGTTTGAGCCGTACGCAAGCTTGCGTGCTGGCTCATACGTGCCCCCTGCCCTGGCGGATGCGCCCGGTTCAATCTTTCGATGACTCGGAGGCCATCTCGCTGCAACGCGGCGCACGCCGGCACCGGACGACCGCCTGCTCAGGGCACCTCAGCCGCGCGCCATGGCAACGCGATTGCGTCCCTGCCGCTTGGCCTCGTAGCAGGCGGCGTCGGCTGCGCGCAGCGCCTCGGCCGCGCTGGCATGTGTGCCGTTGACGGCCACCAGGCCGATGCTCGCGCCCACGCTGTGGGTCTGTCCTTCCCATTCGAGGCGGTAGTCGTCGACGGCGACGCGCAGCTTGTCGGCGATGGTCTGCGCCTGTGGAATCGGGCACTGCGGCAGCAGCACCCCGAATTCGTCGCCGCCCAGGCGCGCCACCGTGTCGGCCTTGCGCAGTCGCGAGGCCATGACGCGTGCGAGGTCGCGCAGCAATGCGTCACCCGCCGCATGGCCGCCAATGTCGTTGACCTGCTTGAAGCGATCCAGGTCGATGAACAGCATGCAGAACGGCTGCTCTGCGGCGCGGTCGGTCGCCTCCTCCAGCAGCACCTCGAACGCGGCGCGGTTGACCAGGCCGGTGAGCGCGTCGTGGCTGGCGGCCCAGGTCAGCTGCTCGTGCTGTCGGTGGGCCTGTGTCACGTCGGTGATGACCCAGATCGTCCCTTGCGCGCGGTCGCCCGCCACCACGGCGCGACCGCGCATGTGAGCCCAGAATGTCGCACCGTTGCGACGGACGAGTTCGACCTCGCCATCGAACATGCCGTACTGCAGGAATGCCGGCTGAGTGCGCAGCGAGAGGGCCTCGCAAGCGGCGTCGGAGGGGTGAATCATGCGCGTGAGCTCCCCCACCGCCTGGGCCGGCTCGCATTGGAAAATGGCGCAGAACTGACGACTCACCATCTCGAAGCGACTGTTGCGTGTCAGGGCGATGCCGACTTCGGCGTTGTCCAGCACTGCCTGCAGTTGCCGCAGCAACGCCTGCGTTTCGACGCGCTGCTGTTCGCGCTGTTGCAGCAACTGCTGGAAGGCCTGCGACATCTCGCCGATCTCGCCGGCGCCCTGCGGCCAGCCCTCGGTGGAGGTGTCGCCCGCCGCGAGCATGCGCTGGGCGCGGTCGCGCAGCCGCGCGATCGGCCGCGCCGCGGCCCAGGCCACCGCGCCGGCCAGCAGTGCCGCCAGCGCTCCCGCGCCCAGCGCCGCGACCCACGCCGTGTGCTGGGCGGCGACCATGGGCGCCAGCGCGGTCGAGCGCTGCGTCAAGCGCACCAGCATCCAGTCCGACATGGGAATCCCGGCCATCGAGACGAGGTGATCTTGCGACAGTTCGGCGGTGGCGAGGGTGTCGATCGGGCTGCCCGAGCCCTGCCAGCGCGCGACGACCTCGCCAAGCCCGGGCTCGTCTTGCGCACGCCCGAGCACACGGCGCGGATCGGTGTGCGACAGCAGGATGCCGTTGCGGTCCATCACCAGGTCGCGCACATCGACGCGTGTCGTCGCGATCGGATCGGTGAACAGGCTGTTGGATTGCAGGCGCAGCACCCCGGCAATCATGCCCAGAACATGGCCATCGGAGGCCATGACCGGCGCTGCAACAATCATCACCGGCGCCTTGGCGATCTTGCCCATCAGGGGTTCGGACACCACCGGTTGGTCGGTCTGCATCGCGCGCTGGAAGTAGTCGCGATCGGCGAGATTGGGCAGCGCCGCGATAATGGCTTGGCCATGCTCGATGCGCGCCAGCATGCTGCCATCGGGCGCCGCGGCCAGGACGCTGTCGAACAGCGCCTCGAGCTCGGGCTTGTCGAGCAGAAAGCGCGCCATCGCCTCGCGCTCCTGCCAGAGTTCGGGTTGCGCATGGCGCGCCACGGCGACCAGGCTGCGCTTGAGTGTTTCGAGCTTGCTTGCGAACAACGCCGCGTTCTGCTCGCGGTCCTGACGATCGTTCGCGAGCAGCAGGCGCTGAACTTCGCGTTGCGTCACGTTCAGCACGATCGTGGCGGCCCCAAGGGCGGCCATCACGCTGGCGAGCGCGGCGACGGCAACGATTCTGAATTTCAGCGAGTTGAACAGGTGGGCGGTTTGCACGGTGCTGCCGGGCACACACGGGTCAGCGCGGCTCGGTGCAGCATCATCGGCGCGCCCGGTGCGCACCATGCGCCGAGCAAGAGGGAAAACACCGCTCAATTCGCAGCCCCACCCAGGGCGACCTCCGGCGCCGACTCAGTCGATGCCTTCGCCAATGACCCGGTCGCGCCCCAACGCCTTAGCGCGGTACATGCGGGTGTCGGCGATCTTCATGAGCTCCACGAGGGTGTCGG
>Ga0307513_10007221_pt1 | contig 14430 bp, 9 predicted proteins | sample 15_EM_MG_FD_202174 | JGI IMG/M metagenome (GOLD analysis project Ga0307513, IMG submission 202174) | Populus trichocarpa ectomycorrhiza microbial communities from riparian zone in the Pacific Northwest, United States - 15_EM | ecosystem: Host-associated > Plants > Roots > Unclassified | place... | reverse complement strand
GCTCGTCCTTTGGGATGTTTTTTCAACCAGACATCCCTATCTGTGTTTCGGCGCCGCCTCCGTCGTCTGCAAAGGCGAGGAGGATTCTTCGTTCATGTAGAGGGTAAAACCTCTGCATATAGCTTTTGTATGAGCGGGAGGGTGTGTGTCGAATCGCTACTACGGATCGTACACCATCTGGCACATCCGTTCAACCAGACGCGCCGTCTTGTCTCCCTCTCGGCATTATAGTTTTCATAGGTACACTTCACTGTACTTCGTAGATAAAGAAACAATAAATTTATTTGATGTCTTTGATCTCTATGTTCAACAGTACATTGTAGCTGTATTTGGACAGATGTAACCAATGAAGGAGGTATTCACAGGCCGCGTCGTAATTACATCCTCGGGCTAGTAGTCTTTGAGGGGCAACAGGGGGGTTTCTTGGCGAAGAGATAGATCTCGTTCAAGAGCAGGATCTAAGAGATAGATGTCAGTTTTGAAACGAGGGCAGTAAAAGAGAGAAGAGCGCACGATTGGTGTCTTGACTAACCACCGCGAATTGCATATCAAGTCGAAGAGGGTAATAATATTCCATGCGCACTAGGAGCCCTAATTGCGAGATTATATTGTTAGGCCTCCTTGTGGGCCTGTTGGAAACGTAAGTAAAAAAACACAGGTGTATCGCAGAACATAAAATACGGACCTTGATCATCAGGGATGCGAGAGATGCGTCGTTGCTGTTGTATCATAGGTAGTGAGAATCGAGTATGTATCGCGACAAGGAACTGACCAGGAACGCACTGCACCCCCACCTCGCAGCTGAGGCCGCTTTCTCATCATGAACCAATGCTTCAGCACATGTATTCAGTAATCCTCGCAATCATTCCTGGACAAGAAGACACAGGAAATTAGAGCCAAAGGTCGCGAATGCGCCTAGCCGGCTCTTATCAACTAACCACAGATCAGATAGATCAAGGAACGGCAGATACGTGAAAAAAATGCGATGTATTCATTGGAAACCGTCCACAGCTGAGGGAAACACTCGTCACCGTTTATTGGAATCTGGATCCATCCTACGTCGCCAGCCCACCCGATAGCACTCCTTCCAGGCCGTCGGGATGGTGTTGCGCCTCCTTGCTAATGAAGAAGGCCTTTATAGGATAACATCTGTCAATGAGAGCGGGTGCACTGAACTAGGTAGACTTACTGGTGTAAGCGGCGTAGTCTTACTTGTAGTTTGCCAGTCTTCAAACCTTGGTGCCGGTGATGGAGTCTCCAGTAACTCATCCCGTTTTCTGTCCAAGGTTCCTTTCCGTTTTCTTCTTTCTCGGGTACAAGGGATACATCGTCGTTGGTGGAAGCAGTCAAGATTGACTAAGCACAACAAGGCCAGAAAGCACTGACCAGGTACATATCCTTCACACATCGCCACTGCTGAAGCCGCTTCTGATCATACCCCGTCGGGACATGTTCCGATTCGCCCCATCCCTGGTCACATGGTCCAGGGTCCTCCTGTTAAGTGATTTCCAAAACTACGTGCGTGATTTCGAAAAGGGCGTCTTTCGTTGACTGACGTTGATAAGGGGCCTGTGATTTCGGGAGAAACGCCTTCAAGATCCGCCCACTGATTTTCTGAGACTTGGACGGGGCGTGCGAGAGAGGATGAGGGCTCAGGCTATGTCCAGGCTTGGAGCGCGTGGGGGCCTTGGTCGGTGGTTTGCATGGACGGTTTTGATTTTCGGGACGATGTTGTGGGCATCGATCAAGTATCGAGTTTTTGAGTCTTTGGCATAGACATTGGGTTTGGCTTTGGCCACGGACGGCATTGAGATGGCGCTGTCGGGAGCACTGTCCTCTGCTCTTCACAAATCACCACACCAAACTCATCCACCAACATCTCTTCGTTTCCCATTCCTCGCCTACCACTGCCTTCGAGAACCTCCTCAACGATGACTCAAATCGTCTTCATCACCAAGATACCCTTCAACAAAAAGTTCACAGCCTCCAACACCCCAACTGCCCGGCCGACTCCTTCGACTAATCCCCACCCCCTCGTTCCTCATCAGCTTCTTACCCAATTACATCCTCTGCAGAGCTTTAATCGTCGGAGGCGGCGGGCGTCATGATCATCATCTCAGGCGAACTCATCAACGGAGATACATCGGCACCCAAGACGATGGCTCCATCAAGCCATGAAGTGAGGCCATCTCAGAGGAGGTGGAAGAACTAAAAGCGACAGATATCTGTGTCATCGTGGATAGCAATGGTTGTAGAGCGTGGATGTGTGGGGATGCGCACAAGGACAACGAGGAGGGGAAAGGCAAGGCAGAGTAGACCTCGCGAGAAGGTAGCGATAGGGATGATATAGATCCTGGTCGATGGGTGGAAGCACTAGGCGGTTTTTCTCTCAGCACCGATGTCGTGGTCGATGAGGAGGGCAAAGCTGAGGTAGCCGGCGAGCATGGGTGGGTGTTTTTAGCAGAAGAAACGGACGGTGTGACATAGTGGGAAATGGAGATCGACGACGACAGGCAACATAGTTGTGCAGTTGACGTCCACGGCTGATGGATGTTTCTGCATGACACAAGTGCTTCGATTGCCTGCGCGTCTTGTAACATCTACGCACCCAGAATATCGCGAAAGTCAAAATCGGTGGGGCTCAAATTGGCGGCGTGATGTGCACGAGGAGTGTCCCTCCGAGTCCTTCGTTTTCGATGTACACACATCGAGATCGGGGTCGGTGTCTTGAGGGGAAGAATGAGAAAATAGGAGGGGAGGCTAAAAAGAGGGAGACACGCACGATACTCGTACTTGCCGTTGTTATCATAATCGTTGCCTCTGGTGTTGCTGGTGTCCGAGTTCGAGTGGGCATCTGGGACGCAGGCCCGGGACGCGCAGCAGGCGGCATGAGGCAGGATGGAGGGGAAGAGTGGTGGCAATGACGGAACACGAGTGAACGAGTCCACCTTGTATTTTCTCTCGCCAGCCTCCAAGTCAACCCAAGACCCGGTCGAGCTTATCGACCAGAACTCAGGCTGAAGGCATCGGTCGAGCTTATCGACCAATGCCTCAAGGGAGGCATACTCCCCAACATTACCTCCGGTCGAGCCTATCGACCAGATGGCAACGGTGGGCAGCGGCTCGAGGGAAGGTGGTGGTCACTGGTGGTCGAAGAGAAAGGGACGTTTGATGTTTGTTGTGATATACACACAGAGACAAACATGATGTAATCAAATGACCCAATCCAAACATTCCAAAAATAACTACCTCAACTTCTTCACGATGTCATATCCTCCTCTAAACCCTCGAGCGCTGTGGATGGGCCCCAAAACATCCGGATATGAAACGGCAGATAGGGAAACACGCTTCAAGGTGAGTCGATTGTCCTTGTCATAGATGGTCTGACCGACTCTGACGAAATTCTTGTCATAGGCCGTTTGCGATGCCCTTTCTCAGCGGGGCATTGATGGATCGGCAGTCTACCATCGTATCAAAGCAGAAGCAAAGGAGGAAAAGGACTGGGATGTCCATGCAGAATGCCCAGTAAGTTTCCATCGCCTGTGATGTGTTTGAGCATCAAATCAAATCATTTTAGATTTGTTGCTTGGACGAAAAGGCGAAATACACCCTGGCGTGCACATGTAAAAAAAAATTGTATTCTCTGGTGTGTATGGTGATCTTTAGGCTATCATGTACTGACTGAGCTGTCATGATAGGATTGCTTGCAGGCAATGGAGAAGGCCCACCCTCGTCAAAGACTCATCTGTAAGCTGTTTTATGTTTCTTGCTTTCTCAACCCAACGCTAAAACACTTTCATCAGGCCCATTCTGTCGTCAAAAGACTTTGAAGATCAACAAAGAGTGGCTGTTTGAAATGGATGTGAAGGGAAGACAGGAACAGAAACGTACACAAGATCGACGAAGAACACATGCGAAGAAGGCGGCCAAGAGGAAGTTGAGGAAGGAGGAGAAAGGTGGCGAGGATACTGTCGAAGACCGGGAAGAAGGATCATCACGAGGAAGGAAAAGGGTTAAATCATCAGTGTAGTTAATCCTTTGGGTAATATCCTTGAGTGCTTGTACCGACATATTCTCATATGCCAAAGGGGCCTTACATATTCTCGGGCTCTCTTGCATTCACAAAAGCTCTCGGTAGGATTGGCGGCACAGGTGACGGTGTTACTGGTGTGTTGGATTTACAGTTCGTTGTTGACCTACGCCAACTTTTATTTGTGTGAATAGAGACACTGACGAACATATTCATCAAGACGACTTCCCTCTTGCCTGAGGGTCTATTTGTGTCCCTTGGAGTTACATGCGATGTTGGGGGCGATATTCGAGGTGTGAGATCGGTAATTTCATTCTCTACCACAAACCACCATCCAAAATTTAACTGGTACTTTTCTATGAATCCCAGGATATCAACCATAGCCTCTGAAAAGCTTGCAAAGAGGTTTCGGCAGCTTATGTGGACCCCATCTACAACCCACTCTGAAAAATGGGTAGTATCGACATCATCGTTACCGTGTACTACCTGCCCTGCATCTTCCTTGCTTTCTCTCCCTCCCAGAACCCCAAGTAAATGTGGGACTCATATTGCCGTGCAAAGCAGTGGCCATCATTACCAAGTTGGTGAATAGCCGTGATTGCGTATTGACTTAGAACTTGCGCCAGTGAGAATTAGCCAGGGGGACCGACTCGGAACGACGAACGAAAAGGTACGTAGTCATGGTCATTCATCACTCTCACCTCTCGTAAAGGTCATCGGTCCTTGGCACTGTTGTTTTGGCAGTCAAGAACACCCAGATGCGTCAATTTATTGGAGGCGCCTTACGTGTGAAAAAGTTGAAAAAACTGAGGTAGCCCATTGTTAGAGTAGTTACGGTTGACTTGGTGGCAGCGTACCTTGACTTGGAAGATGGTCAAGAACTCGAACGGTGGTCGATAACCACCTGGAATAACTCCTTTCCATTGTCGCGCCGCCAACCAGCCCTTCTATTATTCTTCTGCCTCTCATGTTCGCCACCAGCTCAGTTGAATCTGCAGCTCATCAATAGCTTGGGAACCGAGTCCTCCATCAACGACGTGCCTAAATATCACCTTAATATATGACTTCCACGGTTGACTGTCGACTGAGTATCTAATGTAGATAGGGCAATGATGAAGCTTACTGTGGAATCTCTTCGACAAATCTATTGTGATGTGGGACAATTGAAGCAGTGGCTTTGTAAGTAAGTGTCAAAAGCGGAGAACTGGGTGGGACTGTCTCAGCTTCGAGGATCCAAATTCCAATACGACGATAAGTCAACTCATTGCTTCACTGGCATAATATTGACACCCACAGTCGAAGACACCTCCAACCCTAAAGGCGGCAAAAAAATACCCTGAGCAATCTTAGCAGCGGTATTTCGTGGTAAATGAGAAGCTGAAGAAGCTCGAGAGTCGAATACGTCTAGAATATTCCATCGAGGTCTTGCTCAGAATCTGGAGGATGGTAAATAAAGGTGGTAGCCTCCGCCTCGTTGCTCTCCCCGCGATGGCGTATCCGAAAATCCCAACGATTTAAGGGAACATTCTAACTGTTGAAGGACATCATAAGTTGGATTTTTATTCGCATCCAAACAAGAAACTTTGCGGACACGAATGTGTTTCCCCGTTCAATGGAGCCGTTGAAATAAATCATGTGGCAAGCTACAAGTAAGTCGAGGCTTCTCTGACCCCAAAATAGAAGGAATCTGGCCGTGGTTGACACCGAGAATTGTGGTGTGAAGGCAGAGTGTAGGTATATAGATTGGTACAGCTTGAAAGCAGGCACACGGAATTCGAGAAGATTTACACACGACGTGATTCCAAACAAAATGGGAAAGCGTCTAATGGTGAAGAACACATGTTCCGCCATCGCGCTCGAATCATAGAGTTTGGTGTATTCGCCCTTCTTCCCCATCATATTTTTATGAGTTCCTGTCTCCGCGATTGTGCCATCCTTCATGCATCTATAATTCCGTTCACGTCAAACAATGGGTAAAGAAAAACATTGTTTTTCCTTCACGGATTCCGAGGGACTGTGTAAAGACCTGTCACTCCCCCTCAGCGTCCAGGGCGGAACTGAGTTCATCAACGACCACAAAATTAGCCTTTCCCGGTTTAAAATGTATGAACACGCGTGCCCTAATTAGCGGTCGTGAGGGGATTCAGATTGGCAGGGAGGGGATTGACTTAAGACGTACACAACAACAACAACAACAACAACAACAACAACCACCACCACGCACAAACCCAAGAGACACAGTTTGAGGCTTCCTCAGACGACAAACGATACGAGCTCTCCAAAATCTTCACAATACGAACCGCCTTTGAATTTGCAACACACTTTTCTAATTTTAATAGAGATAATCACCAAAATCCGCTCCCAGCAGCCCAAACTGTCAAATCAAGCAGTTTTCTCGCACGATGGATGATCCCGACAATCCTGCGACTGGAAGCCCAGAAACCCCCACCCATAATCGCACTCAAACTCCACTTCCTCCTTTTTCTCCACGAACCCCACTACGCAAGAGAACGACACCCTTCCAAGAGCCAGGTGAAACTGATCACACACCAATCAAAGACATCACCTTGGCATCGGGAGCTAGCATCATCGTCCGCGGCGTAGGCGCCAACAAGAAAAACTCCGACCCCGTTAAACTAATGAACGATGCTATCGGCAAAATTCGTACAGCAAATCAAACTCTGACCTCAGTCATTGTCAAACCCTTCCCTTCGCGCGGTGAATGGACTACCACCTGCTACATACACATTGACCCAAACACCCTCTCCAGGACGACTGAAAGCGAACCACGAACGGATCTTCTCGAACTGTGGATGAACGAGCTGGTGGCCTACGACCCCAAGTGGAATGCCTCATGGACACCTGCAAAATACGGACAGGACAAACGAATGTGGATTCGTTTTCCAGACCTCAATGATACATGCGATCAAGAAGCTGCGAAGACGAAAGCACTTCAATGGGCGAAAACCAACCATTATACGGTGTGTAGCTCGTACTTTAATAAAGGAGGCGTTACTCTCACTCTTGCCCAACCACATGATGTCGACGCAATCGTTGAACGAAGACAAATCACCATCAAAGGGATCGATGGACTCACACGCGTATCCATCGAACTAATTGTTATAGGTGCTATGTCAGAGTACGAAGGCCTGGACAACCTAATTGAACAATGGGTAGACGAAGAATTTCAGCTTGATGGGCAATCAATGCTCGCAGGCGCTCGCACTCCACCGAACGAACGCGAAGCGCTCGTATTCCACATGACCACCTGGGCTGCCACTGCCAAAATACTCAGCCCCATCTATCAAACTGCTTTCCGAACCACCTTCGCCAAATATAACATCCTTCCTCCTCAAATGCTTCACAAAGTCAATACTGATGCAATCTACAGGGTCAACGCCAACCTCCGAGATGATTTTGCTAAAGGGGCGGACTCCATGAACAAGAATCTTCAAAATCTCACTTGGCGACCAGACGACATGGAACAACGAAACCAGCAGCAACATCAAGCAACCCAACTCCAACTCACCACCGTCATGTCATCTCTTAACACAATGACTCAGGCAATAACTGGCCTTGAAGATCGTGTAGTCAAAACTCAGCGAGCCATCCTTGCGCAATCTCAAGAAATAGGACTCACGCGTAACGTCACCGACACCTCCGTCAATATACTTACGCTTGAAATGAACATCATGCTCGAGCGTGACCCCGAGAAGAAGAAGGCCTTGCAGACCATGCTCGATACGATGCAAGCCAAAAAGAAAACCCTTCAGGCAACAATTGAAAAAGCATCGAACGACTTTATGGCCATCGTTAGCCATCCGATTGCTCAACTAACTCAAGCTACAACGACACCAGATGCAAACACAGTAACCCTGATACCGGCACCCATATCTCCGACGACACCTCCTGGACTTTCTCAGCAAGCACCACCAACTGTGTCTGCTCGTCGTCGTGCACCAGGAACATCAAACACTGCTATTGGTGACCATGAAAGCAGTGCCTCGAAGAGACGACGAGTCGAAACCGAGTTTATCGCTTCATCCCAAGAGGATATCGTACCAGCAGTATGTCCCGCAACATTCTTCCAATCTCAGGTAACAGGGCAAAAGGAATGAATAAACCTCGCAATTGCAGTGCGAGTATCGAATGACACTGCCGCGCAGGATTGCGAGGGTACGGGATGTTGTCCGCTGCCCTTGTATGCTCAGTTCCCGCTTGCTCTGTTCCTCGAGCCCATTGGCGATGCCGTGGTAAAGCCTTCTCATTCGCGTTCATGTCTTCCTGTGCTCACTGCGGTTGTTCTAGATCGTTGACTCGATCGCTGGTATTTGATTCGCCGGTGTGGCTACTAGAGGATTGGTAATGGTTGTCGTCGCCTTCCTTCCTAGGCCTTGGTGTCATCGCTTTCCCTTCTTGCCGTCGTTGCCGTCCCTCCTTGCCGTCCCTCCTTGCCGTCATCGTTGCCGTCCCTCCTTGCTGTCGTCGTCGTCATTGCCGTCCCTCCTTGCCGTCGTCGTTGTCGTCACCTTCCCTCCTTGCTGTCATCGTCGTTGCCGTCCCTCCCTGCTCTTTTGATCCCACCTGTCGTGTTCGATCACCTCGCTATTATGGGCATTACCAGAGGCCCAACCAAACTTATGTGAGAGGTCAGTTTACTCCCAGCTGATGTATCTCGGAACGACCTACCTAAGGCTATTGAATATTTTTGTTATACCTATCGTAATCGGCATTTCAATAGGTGAGACTCAATCGGATTAGGATATAGACCTACTTGTCTTTGCCACATCTGCTGTAGCAGCTTCGGACTTCAGAAGCATATCGATCTCCTCTTCAAACTCGGCAATTTGTATCGTACGGGACAGCCCATGCCAATGGCCATGGCACTTATATGCTTCTAGCCTGACTCGTGAGGGCAGTCGGGCGGCACTGTGGATGAGAGTGGATGTCGATCAAGAAGAGATCAATAAAATTGAAATTAAATAGAATGAGAAACATACAAGTCAAACTTTGTATGCCACGAAACTCTCCCATCTCGCAACGCAAGTAGGGCCAGTGTAGAATTAGCCACGCTCCTTGTCAATCTGATTGTTAGCCGAGAGAACACCCCATCAGCTCGAAACAAGCAGCTGCGTCATTGATAGGTATTTACCTGACGATGTTTAAAGCGGGTGCGATTTGTGGCACCAACAGCCTGAGAACCTTCTTGAATGCCGGGAGATCGAAGTCGACAATAGATGATGCTGAGAAAGACAGAGCATCAGAAATGAAAAAAAAAAATGAAAGGGCGGCCTTGGGTGAAGGACCTGGGAGAGCGTCGGCTAGATGTTCGCATCCCTGTCGGACTATGGGCTATGATATATGATCAGTGGTGAGATAAAAAAGATGATATCAAACATCAAATGACACCTATTGCTCCAATCTGCACACTTATGTGCAGGCTGAGGGAGGTTGAAAAAGACGAATGGAGAGACAATGTTGGTTTGAGTTGTATGTTAGTCCTTTTTTTACCGCGCCCCTCAAACCGCGTCAGAAAATTGTTATGTAATCTTCGGAGTTCCAATTATCGTCGCGTCCAATCGACGCGACAAAGTAGGTCTTTTTATATTTCTTGGAGACAAAGTATATATATTTAGTTCAAAGAGGACTAATTGAAAGAATTTACAGTGTGAAGAGGATATTTCGTTGTTCTTTTCATATCAGTGGGTTTGAGAAGAACGACATCACATGATCTTCGGCCTTGGTGCAACCTGTTCCCTAACTTCCCCACATCATCTCGCCGCATCCTCAAATTTTGATACATGGTTCATTCGGACTCCTTAACAATATTTCTCTCCAAAATATTTTAAAAAGGATTCTCCTCGGCTTGTTAAGTGAGCGCGACTGTATTTTCAAAGTCCGCACTTTACATAAGCATTTTCTGACACGGTTCGGAGGGCATGGTAAATCACAGACTTCATATATCGTGATCCCATGGGCACATCACATATATCGAAGTCTGTCTAGGAGAGACTAGTTGTATGTACCGTGAAAACAAATAAAGAAGGCTTACGAGTGAAAGTCGCACGTTCAAATAATAAACATAACTTGGGTGGTAGTATATCAAGAAATATGATATCTACTCCGATTTTTACACCATGGAACTCCCTGATTTTTTACCTTTCTCGTGATGTAAATTTCACCTATAAATGAAAACGAAAAAATAAAGGTCAGACGAAAACCGGAGAGTACAGCGATGCAACCGAGTTTCATATAGGAAACTCAACCTTCCTTGTGCCACCATGGGTAGCTCTCATTTATACAACACACCTGAGGAGAAGAACGCTGCCAAGGCCACCATTAATAGTAAATGGAACTAAGTATATGGAAAATATGTTTATTATGTGAGCAACATTGAGGCTGAAACTAAGGAGCCCGTTCAAGTGACTGCTCGGCCAATTTTGGAATCTAAGAATGTTCAGTCCCACTTGGGCAAGTTATGTGGGCCAGATGAAAATGCCTAACTCGACGGCATTTGTGAAAGAAAGTAATAAAGAAGACTTGAGCCCATTCCATCCCATTCCGCAATTTTTGTCGTTCGTGGTTGATCTGACACGCCAATTGGACTCTGACCAGGAAACCTCGCAACGGCAATGCAGGTGTCAATTGACACTGCTGTGCTGCGCTGCGAGGTTAGGAAGGTCGAAGGGATTGCAAACCCCGGCGCTGAGCAAGCGCCGGGACGAAACTCCATGCTAGCCTTTGACGTTGACTCGTCGTTGGTGCGCAGGGGTCGATGCTTGCATTGTCATTTGGCAGGGCATTCATATTCGTGCTTGTCATCGATGCCGACGGGGGATCCCCGTGGTTGCCATTGCTGAACCTGTCTCACTTTGCCCGGCGAGCGTTTGCGAGGAGAGATTGCATCGCCATTACAGGAAGCACTTGGTCTGTGGTATAGTGTGTGCATTAGTGGGTGGATGACCGGCAGCATGGGAGTAGTTGCCTGCGCTCCTATCCCATTCCCATCCTCCTTACTGTCGGATGGCATATAATTTTTGTGGCTGCCTTGCCACTCATGTTCGTTGCTGTCGTGGAGTGGGTGTTTAGGTTTGCATTCATCTTTTTTGATATCAGTATGACCAGTGCTCACCGCGCGTTCGAGGGACTTCTGGGAGAAAGACGTTTTGGAGGAGGGACATATTGCGCCATTCGTGGATGTCGATGCGTCGGTGATTGAGGCGCCGGGGTCTCCGATGATGTGTGGGCTGCATAAACTGACACCTGCGCTGTTTTCAAGAGTTCCACCATCCTTCATGGGCTAACAAACCAACTTCGTCAGTAGCGCACGATGAGTCAATGTATTCTGTCGCGCGCACCAACATCCAGTCCATGCATTTCCTTGCCCCTGCCTCTTTCATGCCGCTCAATGCCAGTCATAAGCATTACAAAGCTTCAAGCTTCAACATTGACACACAATGCCCACATCCCTCATTGGAGGGGAGAGGCAGTGGTGGTCGGAGGGAAGCGGTGGCATGGCAACATCGGGGTTGGCCATTCTTGAGCAGTGGAATTGTATGCCATTTGGAAATGAAATGGAATGGGACTTTTACTCACCTAATTCTCGCGCTTTCGAGGCCACCATGCACAACGACGGGGTGCCAAACGAAGCCCACGAAGGTATAATCAGTGTGATTGATTTTAAAGCGGAGCTTGAATTCCGTGAATGCCCTTGACTATCGGCGAGGGTTGGATTATTGGGGTTTTAAATATAGTAGTAGGTAAAGGAATTTGAAAAAAAACACATATTTCCGTCATGGAGAAATGAGGCAGGATGGTTAAGGATGGTTGGGATGGTGGTATTGGATCCCTCATTGATGGACCCTCTCGGGAAGATGGTAGATGGCAAAAGCGGATGGTTTATTTATATATCAATCTATCAATCGCAGGAGAGGGGGGCCTCTTAGGTGGGTTTCCGCCGTACAAGAAAACCGGCCTAACAGGCCCTGTATCTATTTATAAACTGCTGCCTGAGGTGAGGGATGTCCGATGCGGCGATGCTTAACTCTGCTTAAGCGATTTCCAAGCCGACTTGCCGAGAGTGCAGGCCGACATTGTCAGGGCGAACAAGCCTTCACGGAGTTGAATGTGCAAGGGCCGTGAGGGGTTGGTGCGACGCTGGTTGGGCAATGAGGCTGCGTTTTTGCGTGGGAATCACTTCCCTCTTGCGTTCTCAGAGTTCTGATTTGTCCAGCTGAAAAATTCAGCCAGACAGATAGGAACGCTTGATGCCTGATAAGATAAGATAATCCGCATATGGATTATATATTTACCCCATCAATCTTAGATGAACACTGTTACGCACCTTCTCTGTAGGACACGGCGCCGAGTCGAACAGCTAGAAGGACAAAAGACGAGATAGAGATCAATGGCGATTTACCCTCAGAATGATGTTAACGGCCGATGATGGACTGTTATCGTTCGTTAACATTGTTAGGATTCGAGTAGCGATCGACTTGCGAGTGCGAGCGACAGGTAGCGAGCACTAGCAGTGACCCAATACACTCCGGTACAAGGTTCCGCAGTCCCAAAGGTCTTCATTTCGAGCCGCAATTCATGAAATAGCCGATCGCACTAATTGGTAAGTTCTAGAACTTTGGATCGCAAGGCACCGGGGTTGCGAAACTCTGGTAATTCAATTTTATTCCACTAGTGTGAGCATCGCACCGCCTCTTAGTCTTTTTCATCATTCTTCATCATTTTAATTCATTCATCTGTTCCTTTTTCTTTTACATGCCATTTTTGTGTTTTTCCATTCTTCCGATGTTTTACCTCTTTCTTTAGCTAAATGCATATCATGTGTAGTGTACCGACGAATTTTACAAGTTTTTCCCCCGCTCGCTTTTGCTCATTTTTGGATCGCTCTCCATTAGTTTCAGTCCTCGCACTCGTATCCAGTCTCTCGCTAGTTGCGGAAGTCGCCGCAACACCCCGTTTGTCTCACTCGTCTTGTACCCTCGCAGTTGTGCAACCGGCATAAGTGTTGAGGAGCGCACTCAACCCCGATCGCTGCAGTCGCGCACTCATACGCTGCCGCTAGCGCCATGTGTTTTGTTTTGTTTTTGGGCACGGCCAGCGCTGCGTGAGCGCATCAACAGTAGTCTAGAATGGTATATGTTAGGATGGGAAATATGGTGACATACGCCATGACAATCACCATATTCCTGTTTTACGACAAGTGACCAAGTGACCAGACTCGGAGAGGGGTGTAACAATGATGACAGCAAAAAAGATAAGTAAGAGAGAAAGTCAAAAAATACAAAATGAGAACAAGGGAAAGCAATGTGGTATTTAGACAGTAATGTTAGTGCGAGTCCGGATAGATGTTGGGTGGCTGTAGAGGCGTAGCTGAGCGGGTTTTTGCCAGCAGCGATTTATGGAAATATCTTCCAGCAAAATTTGAGGGTTGAGGATTCTCATGCTTGTGGTTGCATTATGATCGACACAGAAGTGGACAAGGAGATAACCGGGAATTGGAAAGGGAGATCAATTTCTTAGCTCACCTCTTCAGCAGAGTATTATGTTGTCCATGACTGGTATTCGTGCAAAGGGCTGGGAGAAGCGGTGAGATGGAAGAGCCTAGCTTTATTCCACCAGAAAATTAAATACCCATCCATTGAAAATAGCTGTTCCCTTCATGAAATTTTAGAATTTCAAAATACCCACCTTATGTTACATTGTTGTGTATGGTTCCGAGATTGAGGAACCCGAATCTAGGGGCAGAATTTCGGAATTCCAACATTTTATTAGGCAAGCACGCCTGTTTGCAACGGAGGGGTATTGTTTTGGTGCAATAGAGATAGGGATTCAGTGTTTTTTGGGGGGGGTTGTACGTTCTTTGTCCTTTCCCAATTCCTTTTTTTTTTTTTATATCCCATCCGAATTTCACAAATTTGTTGGAATATCCGGAGGCTGTGCGAGCGTACGCAATGCGCCGCTATCCCCGGAATCTCAGTACATTCCTATTTCTTATTGTTTTCTTTCATTCTTCGGGCTGTAGGCACTATTTTATCTTTCTCTCTTTTTATTCTGTAGTCTACAGTATATAGTCGAGATCTTGTATTGTAGCTACTCATCCGCTTGTCCTGTGGGGACAACCAGAAATCTTATCTTTTATCTTATCTTGCTGATCTGATTTCAACAAAATTGGTCACTTTCCGAATCGCCTCACCAGTGGGAAGTGTATCAAGCCCCCACATACTTACGTTTTCTTCTTCTCCTTTCTTGTCAACATTAGGGCTGGGCACGAGTCCGGGTCTTCGACGGGTACTCGCGAGTATACTCGTGGGAATACTCGTGGGTAATGTGACCCGCGGGTCCGGTTCACCCGCCAAGACGGATCGCTGAGGATCTGGGTGCGG
>Ga0307513_10007220_pt1 | contig 14431 bp, 12 predicted proteins | sample 15_EM_MG_FD_202174 | JGI IMG/M metagenome (GOLD analysis project Ga0307513, IMG submission 202174) | Populus trichocarpa ectomycorrhiza microbial communities from riparian zone in the Pacific Northwest, United States - 15_EM | ecosystem: Host-associated > Plants > Roots > Unclassified | place... | reverse complement strand
CCCGGAGCTGCTGCCCCCCACTGCCTAAGAACCCACTCCAAAGAGAACAAGTACCGCTGCTCCCCATTCTTCTCCTTTCTATCTTCTCAGAATCTCTCTCTGTCTCACCCTTAAAACAATAACACGCCTCACCTTATCCTTCCTCCTCACAAAAAAAAGAATTCTTTCAAAGGAAGACTTTTGGGCCTTCTTTGGCCCATCTCTCCTTAGATGTTCATATTATTGGTTTATTAGGAAAAATTAAATTAAGAATTGAAAAGTTACCAGTATTTAGTGTAAATACAGAGAAAATTAAATCAGCTAATAAAATATAAAAAAATTATTAATATTAATTGAGTATTAAAATAAAAATTTGAAAGATATATATATATATATATATATATATATATATATATAATTTTTATGCGGGGTATTCTTTGGAATTTTTTTATTTGATTATATAATAATAAAAATAGATTTTCATTACAAATTTCATAATTTAAATTTTGTAGAAAAAGATTTAATTATTATTATAATTATATCTTTTTTAACTAATTTATTTTTTTTAAAAAAATCATATATCTTTCTTTAGCTTTTTTTTATTGCTTAGAAATTGTAAGCAATTAAAATCAATATCAATTCTAACAATTTGAAATAAATATAAGAAATTAACTTAATCAAAAAATGTTCCCTTACTGGTGCCTTTTATTTCCTTACCAAGATATCTTTTATCAAAAGTCTTTTTTCTAGACAAAAATTTATTATAGTCTTAAAAGCAAGTTTTAATTAAAACAAACAATGAATTATTATTTTTGATGGAGATGTATTAGAAAAAATATTTAATAAAATTAATATTTAAAAATTATATAACAAAATTAAATAAAATATTTAAAATAAATATTTCATACACATTTAGAAAATCATTTATATTCTGAAACTAGAAGATACTAATATTATTTAAAATAAACTTTCTCCATGTTCTTTTAAATTTTAGGGATTGAAATGCAAATCAAATAAACTTTATGATATAAATGAATATTCTGAAACTAGAAGATACTAAACTTTAAGAAAATTAAAATGGAGGGATTAAACTATATTTTGACGCGCCTCATTAACAAAAAGTCTACATTTATTTTTTACAAATATCAATTTTGATGGTTGTTATTTAATTTTAATTTTTTACAATAATTAAATATTTTCCTATGTAAATTTGACATGTTATTAAACACCAAAACTAACTGACATAAAAAATAAATCTTGATGACTAAATTGAAAGAAATTGAATTTGGATAACCAAAATAAAAAAGAATAGTTTTTGAATAGTGATTTCACTATCGTGATGAACAAGAGAGGGCGTCATGGTGTTCTACTATTGCATTGTGGTTTTTTTTATTAAAATAATGTTTATGAATTAGTGTTTTTAAACCCGGCCCGGTAGTCGACCCGACCCAAGGCTCGGGTCCACCCCGATTTTTTTTATAAATCGAAACGACGTTGTTTTGGTAAAAAATAGTCAATGGATTGCAACCGAGTTTTTGACAGGGTCTTGTCGGGTCACTGGGTCAACCCGTCGGGTCGACCGGGCCAACCGAGTTTTTAACCACCCTTATTTTTTCATAAATCCGGCCCGGTTCCAGCCATGGGTCAGTCGGGTCTAGGGTCGACTCGCCGAGTCGAGCCAGGTTGTAAAACTATGTTATGAATACTAAATTTTGAAGAGATGGTCAAAAAAGGTACGCCAACATGTTTTACCATTCTATTTTAGTTTTTGTTTTTGTTAATCAAGTGTGTGCTTAGATTGATAAATGTGGAGTATTTTATATATAATGTTAGAGATTTGGATTTTTTTTTAATTATTTTCACATGGGCCAAAAGCCTATCATCGATCAATTTAGCAAAAGTGTAAGCCCAACTAATAGGCCCAGGCCTAGGCTCATGATAAGAAAAAAAAAATCCAAACCTAACCTAAGCCCATACCATAAATAGGTCTACTAGACCCTAATAGTCTATTTTTGTCACAGTACCATGTCATTAGAAATTAGTTAATCCAGCTAATAAGTTCCTTGTCTTTTGTCTTCTGTTTTTTTTAATATTATTTTATAAAGTATTTTTTACTTGAAAATATATTAAAATAATATTTTTTTATTTTTAAAAAATTATTTTTAATATTACCACATTAAAACAATATAAAAATACAAAAAAATAATAATAATGATTTGAAGCTAAAAAAATTCAAAGTTTTTCAAAAACGTAGTTGACCGTAGTGCTAAACACCACCTAAAATATATAATTTCTCTGATAAAAGAACATGAAAAAAACAAGAGAAAAGGAAAATTGAGTAGCATTCAATATGTAGGTGAAGCATATCATCAAAAATCTTCTACATCACCCTTTGATAAGTGACACCTGCATTCTTTAAGCTGAAAAACATGACTTTATAACAATATATCTCTTTCGGAGTCTGGGAGGCCTTCTTCTCCTTATCTATGAGTGTCATTCGAATTTAATTGTAGCCATATAAACCTTCTATAAAGGTTAATCTCTCATGGTTTGTGGTAGCTTCGACCATGATCTCGGTGATTGGAAGTGGAAAGTTATCTTTGGGACAAGCATTGTTAAAGTCTCGAAAATCCACGCAAACATGAATTTGGCCATTCTTTTTTTTTTTTACCAGAATGATATTTGAAATCCATGTAGGATATTTGACATCATGAATGAAACTTATTTGGATAAGTTTGTTGACTTCAGCCTCAATCTGTGAGATGAGTTTAGGATGAAAGTGACACTGGGTTTGTTTTATAGCTCTAGCCCTATTTTTTACTATTAATTAATAGACAATAACCTTTGGGTCTAAACCTAACATTTCATTATAGGACCAAGCGAAGATATCTCGATACTCCATTAAAAGTTCCATGTAATTCATTTCCTTTTCAGGTGATAAGTTTGTATTGATGAAGGTTAGGCGTGGGTTTTTAACAGTTCTTAAGGTAATCTCTTTAAGCTCATCCGTTATAGGCTTATTTTCTAATTCAAGGAAGGGTGGAGCTTCCTCAACATCTTCTCTAATGATAAGCTCATCGTTATCATCTTCTTCAATAGTGATGTGATTTGAAGTGAGATACATTATTTCATCTGCTTTTTCTTTTTTAGAGGGGTTTGTGATCACTATCGTACGCATTTTCCCTTTCAATATTGCCTAAACATTCCCCACCCATTCGCATTATCTCTTCATACATGAAGGTATTTTGCTATAAGGATCGTTTGAATTTTCCATCAAATTTGGTTAATGATCAAGTACATGCTTGCCATTTTTTGACTTGGATTTTTCAAGTCTTGCAAAGACTTGTGTGCATTTTAGTGCCCTTCTATTCTTTTGGGTTCCAATCCTGATAAAAGTGGAAGCTCGAGTTATAGTCACACCAAAACGATCTGTAACTAAAGCTCTAAGAGGTGTAAGTTAACTTTGTTGTCTGTCCTTTACTTCTTCCACAATTATATATCATGAGGCCTCTTGACTAATCTGAAAATGCAGTGGTGTGGAAGACTCGTATTCAAGACCAGCCCTTAAAGGTTTGCCATAAGTTTTCTTCTCTCTTTAAGCCTTCCTAGTCTTTATAGAAACTTGTTTACCTTCAAATTGAGTCGTATCGTCATCCTTTGCCAACTTATTAATGTCCTTACGACTATAACCAACCCTAGCTAAAAGCTTATAAGCATTGGGATCAAAGCCATTCGTCTGTTTATTAAAGAGTCCTTCAAGATTTGTAACTACCAACTCAATCTGATGAACAAACCCTTTTAATAAAGGTTTTGAGACCTTGTTTGATACGAGGTTAGTAGCTGATAAGGTCAAGTTTATGAGCCCTTTATTGATCTTTTTTTCATCCTTAGTAAAAGAAGATTGACCCTCTTTTCTTGCTGATGCTAGAATATAACATAGTATCATGGCTTGACATGATATCTTATCATCAACAAAGTTTTCCTCTACCTTTTATTTTCCTTTATTCTTTGTTAGACAAGTCACTCCTTCATTTGCAGATGACTTGTGCCCTTTTAAGCTTTTAGAGTCAACTTTTCCCTTTCTTGGATGGTCAGATGGGGATCGTAGTTATTTCATCACAGTTGACTTAAAATAGAACTTTGCGTCGGCAAAGTAGGCTTCAGTTATGGTAAATAGGTTGGTGTCTGCACTATCTTTCTCACTTGTCCATCTTGACAATACTTAAAACATTGGTGGAGTGTTGAGAAGACGATACCATTTTCATGTATCCATGGTCATCCAAGTAGCATGTTGTAAGTAGTTTTGACATCTATGACATGGAAAAGTGCATTAGATACCATATCTTCCATGTGTATCGCAAGTCTTATCTTTCCTATGGCGTTTTGCCCTCTTTGGTTAAAACCTTGAATCATTATATGACGTAGGAAGAGTTCATCCATAGGAATCCCAAGCTTTTTCATGGTATTAAGAGGTAGTATATTAATAGTTGAACCATCATCCACTAAGATATGATTCACCATCTTTTCATCAACTTATCCTTTAATAAAAAAAATGTTGGTTATGGAGTTTTGATCCAAACAACAAGTCTTCATCGTTAAAGGATATCTCTGTGGTGCATACATCATGAGACAAGTTTGAAGAGTCATCATGACTTTCCTTCATAACGAGTTCAGTAGGAGTTTTCTCTTCATCAATATAATAGCAAACAACAAATACATTTTTCATCCTTCTCATCCCCATTGGCATGTACTCCTTTAGTATAACAGGTTTTCTTAAGCTTTGAGCTGGAAAAACCTCATTTCTAACTCGTATGGATTTTCATCGAATCTTTCAGCATATCGGTTCATCAATTGGCTTCCTCACCATCGAGATTATCATTATAGTTGGCTTTGTCATCTGCATACGTTTCTTTTATCTTTTTCTATGCGTGACTAAAATCCATCCTTCATCGTCATAATTTTCAAATGAATTAGGCTTCAAGTTGCCAGCTTGAGGTGCGAGGGTTATACATGGAGTTTGACTTGAGGATACCTTGAGGATACAGTAAAGCTCGTAGGTAAAATGATGCCAAGTTCTGTAGGTTCAAAGGAGTTAAAACTTATTATAGGGAGCGACTGATGTGGGCCTAAATTGACCATAGTTGTGATATTAGAGGTTGCTATTTAATGATTGAAAATGATATCCTTATTCTTATGTAGCCTCATGATTTTGTCTTTCAATATAAAACACTTCTCTACAGGATGATTGATCAAGCAATGATATTTATAATAGTTTGGATTGTCCACTTGGTTTACTTCTTCGGGACGCTTCACCTCTAGCAACTCAATAATATTTGCCTCAAACAGATCATCCAACATCCTAGATATGTCTGAGTCAGGGAATGGATACAGTTTTTCTTGTCACTCTTTCAAGGATGGATTCTTTCTTTTAACCTTTTAAAAAGTAGCCGATGTTGCATGATAATTCCTCTTAACTCCAGTTGGTACCTTTACAGTAGCTGAGTTAAATACTAAAGACTGTTTTCCCTCGATCTTTAGAGTGCTCTTTCCAATTACTCCCAACTATCGATCAAGCTAGACTCCAAGTCAGTGTACCAGTCGAAGGCATTACCTTTCAATGAATGAATGAATTGTTTTACCATGAGATCACTATCAGTTCTGGCATTGTTGCAAGTCTCCACATATTGAGCTATATGTTGCCTAAGATTCCCTTTGCCATCGAATTGTTAAAACTTTGGTGGTTGATAGTTTAGAGGCACCTTAACAATCAATTTTTTTTGTGTATGGCTTTGCATAAGAATACGAGGGTTGAACTGAGATTTCTACTTGGTTCGTGATGGCTTCCTTGATAAGTTCTTTTAGTTAATTCATGGTGAAGATGTCATTAGTAATATCGTGTATATTCATTGCAGCTCCAATTATAGAATCCTAAATGAAATCTAATTGATCAACTTGAAAAGCCTTAGTAACCGAGGTTTGGCCTCCTTCGTTCATGCTCTTGAATTTGTTCATCAATTTTGCTATCTCGTGGTTTTTTTCCTTGAGTGAAGTTGAAAGCCCCTCGATGAGTTTTGTCAAACTTGCCACTTAATCCTCTAAAGATGTAGTCCCGGTCATCATCACTGACAGGATGCCAAAACCCAAAGCCTTACTTGGTGATTGACATGGAAAAGTTTTCATGGGTGAGTTGTCGAAGTCGTCTTGAGAGTCGAAGAAAATTCCACATGGCCCCCTTGACTTTTGTAGTTAAGTTACTTGTGGTTTCAACTTTAGAGTGAGCTCTTGTGCCCCTTTTGCATCCGAAGTTGATGTTAGCTTGAGAACCAACTTAGTTTGTGCATACAACTTGGTGATGGATTTTATTTTCAATTGCGGGGTTGAAGAATCTTCAATGGTATGCCGGCGACTTGAATCAATAGCCTTGTTGCTTTTAGAAACAACAATGGTGATCATGTTCCTCCTGGTTGCCATTGAAAGTTTGTTGAAAATTATTTCTTGATAGGATGGGATGAGTGGTAAAGATTTCTCCAATGGAGTCGCCAGAAATTTATAGACACAATTTTGAGCACCTAAAATTAAACAAGCACACATGGACAAATATATGATTTTATTAAATATATGACCAATATCTCTATCTAAAGTATTCTTTCAAAAGAATAAGAAAATCCTTTGATTCTTTCCTTGGATTTGATATATGGTGACTTGATTTATTTGTGAAATAAAGTCAAGATTTGTGCTTTGCAAGAACTTGAATTTAGGCGTGTATTACGTAACAAGATTTGATGCTTTGAAGAGTATCATTGATTTATCTTCAAAGTGTTGTTGAAGAACTCTTATGCGGTGTTTAAGCTTAATCCAACAGAGCTTCGTTCTTTGTAGACTTCAAGTGTAAATAAAAGAGGTTTAAGAACTTTTGAGAGAGTTTCCTTACTTGAAGAGAGAGCTTCGTTGCTTAAAGAAAATTTGTTTTTCAATGCCACATGACATGATTTTATTAGTTGATCTTTATTAATGAGATCTTGCATTTATGACAAAAATTTTTGAATATCTCATCCCAATTGTCAACTTTTCATTGACAAAAACATATATGAAGACTCATTTATTTTCCATGTCATTTTTTTCAATTCTATTTTATCCTTTCATGTAAAAATAAATTAAAAATAACATATAGTGAAATTTGATTAGTAGAAAATTTTGGTTTCTACAATGTCATTTTAACCTTTTTTTTTTTTTTTGTAACAATGCCATTTTGAAATGACTGGGTCGATCTAGATTGATCCACTCAATCCATAACTCGAGTCTTGAGTTAAGTTTTATAATTATGATAAAAAAAAATAAAACTTTTCACTTGGAAAACATAAAAATAATAAATTATTCCCCCCTTTCTCCTACACTTTTGTATGGAGACTAGATTTATGGGTCTGTGCTATGCCGCAAACCTTAATATTTTTTTATCCGTATAAAAAAATGCTCGAGCAATGCAATCGTGTTTTAACTTTTTTATTTTAGAAAAATAAAACTTAGGTCATAGACCTGACTGGAAACAAAGAGGGGGGGAACTTGTAAAAAACAATAAATGAAAAGACTTAAGATAACCCAATTAGTTTTGAAAAATAATAGAAAATCATATAAAAAATAGAGATTGATCACTAATAATATAATATTGAATGATAAAATTAAAAATATATATATATATAAGATAAAAAAGAAATAAATAAATAAACCAAGCAAACACAAGCGAACCTTATAAATTTGGCCTAAGATCTCAAACTCGCAACCCATTAAATCCGAGACTCAGGCTGAATAATGAAGCTCAATTCTCAATCAATTTAAGTATATCCAAAGAAGAACAACAAATAAAAAAACCCGAAAAAACCAAGTTTTTTCACTTTTTTTCAAAATCAGTGAAAATCATACAGAAAGTAGATAAATAAAAACAATTGACCTCGATTTCTAATTGAATAAATGCTAAAGGATGAAACTTAAAAAACATAGTTTAAAGAAAGGGAAAAAAAATCTGAGTGAACTTCTTAAATACGAGTTAATTTCTTAAACCTAAAGCCCATGTAATTGTAGACTCAAACTCCATCAAAAAGCTCAATTCATAACCAATTTATGTGTAATGATGAAATAAAAAAAAATATAAATTTAAAAAATTTATGAAAGCAACAAAAATTGTAGTAAATCTAATAGGAATCAATTTTGATAAGAAAAAAACTTAAGGATGATGAAATAAAAAAAAATAAAAAAAAATTTCTCAAATAAAAAAATAGCAATAAAAGAATGGGGAAGATTAAAAAATTAAAAGGGGATGACATTGTAAATAAATTTTAATTTTATAAATTGTTTAAAAAATTTATTCCAAATTAATATTGAAAAATAGAATTGAAAAAAATATCAATTTAAACAATTAGCCAGAAAAACCCAACAAAGAATGACAAATAAAAAGACTTGAGATTACCAAGGTCATTTTCAAAACCAGCAAAAACTTCTACAGAAAAAAATAAGTAAAAAAAATAGAATCCAGTTTCCAATTGAATAAATGCTAAAGGATGAAAACAGGAAAAAAAAAACTTAAACAAAGGATAATAAAAACCATGCAAACCTGATATAAAGCTCCTAAACCTGGTCTAATATCTAAAGCTCATCCTGTGAAATTCTGGATTCGGGTTCAATTAAGAAGTTCAATTATCAACAAATTTAAAGTTGAACAATAAAGTCATGAAAAAAATATATCTAGATACAATCCAAGTAAGGTCAGATTCAGATTTTGGCGTAAAATTTTCTATTATCCAGTTTTACGTTATTGAGCATAACTTCAAAGCCAATCGTTGGACCGATCTGAAATTTGACATGAAGATTTCGGAGATATTGGTCTATGTTGGGGTAAAGTTTTAGATGAATCGGAGTTCGGGAAGAATATGTGACATAGGTTAGAACATGTTGTACGAATTTTGTTATTTACTTCCTTTTGACTTATGGACTTTGTATTTGACTAGGATTCTTTTCCTACAAGAATATGTCAGCTTGTTTTGGAAATCTTCTAGTTCTACAAGGATCTTTAATGGGCTACAATATAGTTTTCAAGTGTGGCAAGGATTTATAAATGTTTCAGAATCCTTTTTTTTTTTAATAAGAATTCCTTATTCATCCTAGTTACAACAAGGAAAGAAGAATTCAGAATTAATTCTACCATCAGATCAGATTTTCTAGTCTATTTGAAACTTATTAAGGGTGACAAATCTAATTCAAACATATTTAGGATAGTAATTTTCATATTTTTGTTATTTTCTTCTTAGTCTTTGGGTTATTATTACTTATTTGGATTAATTATAAGTGGGTCTCATTTAAGTCCGCCTAAGGGGGCTCCTTTAGGGTTTATTTAAGTCTAGAGTTAGTATAAAAAAAGGCATAACCAGACATGCAAGTTAGACAATTCAGATTAATAAAACTTTATGTTTGCCGCACTTTGTGTGTGTGTGTGTTGGTGAGATATTCTCCCTTCCTTGGTTCTATAAAGAACTGAAAAATGACTTATCGAAGAACAAGTGACTTCATGACATCATCCTTATACTTCTCATTCGCGAATCAATATTCGTTGGGTGGGGTTTCCGTTTTCAATAGCGTTGATGCCTAGGTACAAGTTATCTTTGTGTCACACTCTTATCAAACTTGATTTACTTGGCATTCTGGAAATTGATGTCTTTGCATGTGGGTTATGTGACCACGTGATCACGAGGTTTGCATCATTTGGTATTAGAGCTTGGCTCCATTAATCAGGTTATATCTTTCTGAAATTTTCGTTTCTTGTTGTTTCCGCAAAAACTCCTTAGTGTCCAATTTCTTCTTCTCCTTGAATTTGCGGCATACAAAAAAAAATTGTTATTTCATTGTTACTATCCAAAATATATCAGTAGCATTAAAAAAAAAAAAAAAGAGAAGAGGAAAGAAAAAAAACAAATTGTTCAAAGAGATGTTTATTTGTTTCTTCTGTAGAAAACTAAACAAGGGAAAATTGGATCAAATCAATTCAGAATTAGCTCAAAATTGATACTCTAATTACCGGGGTCCTAATCACACCACATATTAATTTTGGGGTCAATTTAATATCGTTTGCTTTGGTTTTCAATTTCAGGTCTAATCAAGTCTGATTCATAATGTTTTTGCGTCAGTATATCAAACCTTATCATAAATTTCTCAAACTTTATATTCTGTCTTTTTGGGTTGAAATCACACTATATCTGAAAATTTAGCTCAATTAGACATCATTTACTTTAGGTTACAGATTCAGACTTAACTCGTCGTAAACGAGTCTGTTTTGTGTCAACTTTTAAAATTCACTTTCTTTCTGTTGTTTTCATTTCTTGCAATATATTTTCAACATATCTACCGTATTTGGGTGTTGTTTCATCATTTTTCATATTTCATTTCTGTTTTTATTCGAGTCTTCAGTTTCGTTCATATTTCAGATAGATTCGCTTGCTACTCATGAGACTATCATCGCAGTTTTGTTTTGCTTGTTTTCTGGTTTTGATTGCTTCTTGAGTCAAATATACATATTTGGATTGCACTGCTAAGTTGGTTCTATTTGGTGTTGGTTTCAGTTCCGCAAGAACCGCAAGAAGGTGAGACGAGAGGTGTGAGCGTGTGATGATATTAAGAGTGTTTGAGCGAAACACGAGCGATGTGAGGATATTTTTTTACCACTAACCAATTTTTACAGGTACTATCATGTCAGATCAAAACAACACACCACCCCCTCCCGAGGGAGATCTTAAGTTCCAAATGCAAGCCATGATGCAGATGATGGAAAGGATGAATTTTGTGATGGGGAACATGTGTGACAAACTTGATAGGGTGGAGAGACGTGGTAACGAGGCTAGTACAAGCACCCAAGGCGTGAGGAAGGTTGGGCTGAACCGAAAGCAAATAGTAGCAGTAGGGTCGAAAGGCCAAGGTGGGCTGATCGAAGGAGATTTAATATGAGTAAGGAAGAGAAACAGAGGTTACGAGTTTAAAATATTTATGCTCATAATGCTTTTATGATGTTAGATAAAGAGCGTGAGGCTAAACGACTTGCAAAGGTTTATAAAGAAACAAATAAAGAATGTGAAGAATGGAGAACTTCAATTCAGCGCCAAAGGGATAACAAACGAAAGAGGATAGCAATGGTTATCATTTAAAAATATACACGTAAGTGGATGGGAAGACATGCTTATTTGAAATTATTATTGGCAACTACATTCATACAATGTTGTTACAGGCAGTTACGTGCAAGAAAAGAACTCCAATGGCTGAAACAAGAGGCTAAGGAATTGTCCATCGAACCTGTTGGTGATTCAAGGACAAATCATATTGACGAGAGAGGGAATGATACGATCCAAGTAAGGTCAGATTCAGATTTTGGCGTGAAATTTTCTATTGTCCTGTTTTAGGCTATTGAGCATAACTCCAAAGCCAACCGTTGGATCGAGCTGAAATTTAACATGAAGATTCTGAAGGTATTGGTCTATGTTGGGGTAATGTTTCAGATGAATCAGAGTTTGGGAAGAACATGCGATATAGGTCAAAATAGACTGTACGAATTTTGTTATTTACTTTCTTATGACTTATAGACTTCCTATTTGGCTAGGATTCTTTTCCTACAAGGATGTGACAGCTTATTTTGAGAATCTCCTAGTTCTACAATGATCTTTAAGGGGTTGCAATATAGTTTCCAAGTGTGGCAAAGATTAATAAATGTTTCAGAATCCTTTTCTTACAAGGATTCCTTATTCATCCTAGTTACAACAAGGAAAGAAGATTTCAAAATTAATTCTACCTTCAGATCAGATTTCCTTGTCTATTTGGAACTTTTTAAGAGTGACAAATCTGATTCTAGCATATTTAGGATAATAATTTTTGGATATTTATTATTTTCAGTCTTTGGGTTATTATTACTTATTTGGGTTAATTGTAAGTGAACCTCATATAAGTCCACCTAAGGGGGGTCTTTTAGGGTTTTTCTTTAAGTCTAGAGTTAGTATAAATAAAGGCATAACCAAACATGTAAGTTAGACAATTCAGATTAATTGTGTGTGTTGGTGAGATACTATTTCTTCCTTGATTCTATAAAGAACTGAAAAACGACTTATCGAAGAACAACTAACTTATACTTCTCGTTCACAAACCAATATTCGTTGAGTGGGAGTCTCCGTTTCCAATAGTGATGGTGCCTAGGTACAGGTTAGCTTTGTATCATACTCCTATCAAACCTGATTTATTTGGCTTTTCGGGAATTTGTGTCTTTGCCTGTGGGATGTGTGATCACGTGATCACGAGGTTCGCATCATATCTAAAAAACTTGAAAATGTAAAAAAAAAGAGATGAAATTAAAAAATTAAATTTTATATGAAAAAAAAATAAGGATGAAATTGCAAACAAAAAATAATTTAAAAATGTGTCCTAATAAAACAAACGCAATCGAAAGAATAAAAACTAAATTTGAAAAATTAAAAGGGTTGAAATTGATTTTTTTTTAATTTTATATATTATTCAAAATAATTAAAAAAAACCGAGAAGTGAAAATAAAATAAAATAAAATTTGAAGAGGTTGTTCTGAACGGATATCCGTAGGCTGATGCCTTATAGCAATATACTAGATTTATTGCTCGCGCTTCGCTGCGGGCGGGGCAGGTTTTGCAGCGGATTGAGACATTAGTTCTATGTTTATATAAACACAATAAAAGCAGCATGCATTATTTTTTTTAACATGTGCAAGGCTGTAATGCAAAACAACAAAGCAGTTGTATGAATTGTTACAAACCCTTCAAAGCAATTACATATTTGAATTGTCTTGTTCAATTAAGCACGTTAGTCTAGCATGGTATGGAGTTTCATGTTTCTTAATGAATATACATAGCAGCCGTGAAAAAGTTGATGAAGGCCACAACTGCATCAACAAAAAAAATTCTGGAGCAGTGGTGCAACCTCTCTAGAGCTTCAGTTTTCCTGTAAAAAGGAGGTGATGTTATTCATGGACATTAATGAGATGAGCAAAAATAAATGGAGTGAAGGATAAGGCTAATCCAATATCAATAGTAATAAAACATGAAGAGAATGAAAGAAATCTTTAAATTAAAAAGGGCAAACCAAAAATAAACCACCTAGCTTGTTATCTATTTTCAAGCAATACAGCCCACAATGGTAAATATACATTCTTATGAATGTTTAGGATCTTCATTGAAATTCTAATCCAAAAAGCTCAATGGTTGTTATGTGTTAGAAATCACAACCTAATAGGAGCATTCATACATGTTACCTACATGTCCTTTTTAAATTTCTGGACCAAAAAGTTCAATGGTTGTGCTGTGTTAGAAATTGCAGGTTTATGGGAGCATGCAGACTTGTTTCCTACTAGCTTCAACATACAGGACCATTGTAACATACTGGAAGTCCACTGTCAATGATAGTGATAGTGTTGATTATAGGAAGACCTCTATCAGACACTATCAAGATTGACACTCCATGCAACCGTACAATCTCACTAATAAACAATTCTGTCAATTTTGCATATCCATAAGTAATCTTGACTGGCAGAAAATGGGCTGATTTTGTCAATCTGTCAACAATCACCCATATTGAATCATAACCCTCATGACTCCTAGGCAATCCTGTCACAAAGTCCATTGTGATCCTTTCCCACTTCCATTCTGGAATCAACAATGGTTGCAACAATCCAGGAGGTTTCTGGTGTTCACCCTTTACCCTCTGACAGGTCAAACACCTAGAAACAAAATCTGTTACATCAGCCTTCATCCTATTCCACCAATAACACACCTTAAGGTCTTTATACATCTTGGTGGAACCTGGATGCATTGTGTAAACTGTCTAATGTGCCTCTACCATCAATTCTCTCCTCAGATCATTTACATCAGGTACACAAAGTCTATCCCTATATCTCAGCACATCATCATCACCTATCACAAAACCTGTAGCCTTACCCTGCTCAACCTCATTTCTGATCCTGAGTAGTGAATCATATTTCTTCTGAGCTGTTTTTATCTTATCAAACAAATCTGACTTAACTTGAAAATGAGCAATCATTGCTCCAGCTTCACTAAGGTCAAATCTGACTCCTTCATCCACTAATTCATGCAGCTCCTTAATCAGAGGTGTTCGTACCTCCTGAATATGAGCTAAGCTCCCTGATGATTTTCTACTCAAAGCATCGGCAACTACATTTGTTTGACCCGGGTGGTACTGTATGGTACAATCATAATCCTTCAGCAGTTCCATCCATCTCCTCTGCCTCATGTTTAGATCCCTCTGCTGAAAGATATATTTTAAACTCTTGTGATCTGTGAAGATCTCACAAGTTTCACCATACAAGTAGTGCCTCCAAATCTTCAAGGCAAAAATTACAGCCGCCATCTCTAAATCATGTGTAGGATAGTTCTGTTCATGCTTCTTC
>Ga0307513_10007219_pt1 | contig 14431 bp, 9 predicted proteins | sample 15_EM_MG_FD_202174 | JGI IMG/M metagenome (GOLD analysis project Ga0307513, IMG submission 202174) | Populus trichocarpa ectomycorrhiza microbial communities from riparian zone in the Pacific Northwest, United States - 15_EM | ecosystem: Host-associated > Plants > Roots > Unclassified | place... | reverse complement strand
TCAGCCTTGACCTGAGATTGTCATCTCCGAACCCTCACGCTAAACGAGTGTTATCGTTTAGGACCTTCCTGTCGTTGTGTGCCTTGGACTAACGTCCAGTGCCAAGACCCCGTTACACAAGGTAGCATCTAACGAGGATCCAACCCACACAACACCATGTCTCGACGTGTCGAACCTCCGACCGTTGCATTAACTGCCTTGACCGAATTGTCGGCGGTTACCAATAATGAGTTTGATCAACTACCTGAAGATCGAATCAGACAACAACTCCGCACCGCGCGGGATCTTGCTACATCACTCAATGGTCTCCCTGCACTCCCTTCCATTTCCCGACAAGGCACCCCTGCACCACTCGAACAAAACCCTCGCTTCCAACAGCTACAACAATGTGTTCAAAATCTAACCAAAGAAAGGGAAGGGCTTGCTGAAGAACGAGATGCACTTACCGAAGAACGCGATCCTTTACTTACAGAGGGGCAAGGACTGGAGGCAAGGTACAGAGCCATTGAGACTGACCTAGAGCGCGACAGAGCCACCATAGTTACCCTTAACACCGCGCTGACCAACACGAACATTGCCCTGGCAACTGCGACTGCTGCACTTGCAAACGCAGGGGGACCTGCTACGCCAGCAGGTGAACGACCCCCTAAGCGAGAATCAATCCCCAAGCCACAAGAGTTCGACGGATCCCAAGACCACCTTCGCCCGTTCATTGCAGAATTACGTACCAAGTTCCTCGGAGATGCCCACAAATTTGTGGATGTCCAACATCGGTTGGCATATGCTGTTGGGTTTCTGAAAGGGAAATCTTACGAACAAATCCTTCCACTTATTGATGAAGGAAACATTAATATAGCGAGTGTGGAAGCCCTGATCACCCTCCTCCAGAATGCCTTCGGTGACCCAGATAGGGTCCGTACCGCCGAACGGAATCTACCAAACCTACGGCAAAAGAACCGTAACTTCTCTGACTACTTAGCCGATTTCCAACGATATGCTGCCGAGGTATCTTGGAACGATGCTGCCAAGCGAGCTTCATTGTACGAAGGATTGAGCGCCGAACTCAAGGATGCGCTAGTGACCCTGGAGACCCCCGACGAACTCGACCAATATATTATATTGCTCAAGCGTGTGGATAACAAGATCCGTGCCCGTGCAGCGGAACGTAAGGGGTCTTCTTCTACATGGAGATCACCTACCACGAGCACGACCACGACACCAAAGCCTGCTGCCCCTCCTACGACTACTACCACCGCTACAGGTACTCAAGTGGGCCCCATGGACCTTTCGGCTGGACGACGCCGTCTGTCACAACGGCAACGTGAAGATCGCATGCGACGCGGCTAATGCTTCTACTGCGGGGGAGCAAACCACATGGCTCGACAATGTCCAAACAGACAAAGTCACCTCAGAGCCAACGCTGCTGCCATCCGTGCACCTCCGCCGTAGTTCCTGAAGATTCTCGTCCCGAGTCCGAACACTCGGAAAACTAACTGTCCCATGTACAGTCCAAGGCACTCTCATGGGACAAGAATCGCCTTCTTCGTTACTTTCTTTATCCGGTTTATATCTTGACGACATGGAGAATGGGGTTGAAGCTAATCATTTGGTAATGGCATGTACGATTGTTGACAACCATAACGAGATTAGATCCTATGCCCTAATAGACTCAGGATCAACTGGATACGCATTCATCGACAAGGCTTTCGCCGAGGGCCATAACTTTCCTTTGTTTGAACTTAAAGAACCACGACCTTTGACGGTCATCGACGGACGGCCTGTGAGTTCCGGAGCAATTACTCACATCACGAAGATCGCGTTGTCGATTAACAACCACCATGAAATGATTCCTGCTTTTGTTACCACGCTTTGGGAATACCATCTAACACTCGGTATACTCTGGTTAAAACACCCCGATGTCAAGATTGACTTTGCTTCTAACTCCCTTACTTTTGAATCTGAATATTGTTTGAAGAACTGCGTTAACGACGTTACTATGGCCTACGAAATTGAGGACGAGTTACCACATTTCCTACGGGCTTATGCTGCACAATGTGCTCTTGGACATAAGGTCCTCGACAAGAACGAAGTACTTCAGATACTTCCCAAACAATACCACGCATTCCTCCCATTATTCCTCGAGAAAACAGAAGATCAACTATCACCTCACGGAAGGTTTGATCATGAGATACCACTGCGCCCGGGATTTGTCCCTCCCTTCAGACTGATATACGGTCTTAGCCCCCCTGAGTTATCAGCCTTATACGAATGGCTACACGAAAATCTGGATAAGAAATTCATCCGCGAATCCTCCTCCCCTGCTGCTTCTCCGATCTTGTTTGTTAAGAAAAAGGAAGGTTCTCTACGCTTATGTGTTGACTATAGAGGACTTAACGAGGGAACGATCAAGAACCGTTACCCTTTACCCTTGGTCAAAGAAACCTTTATGCAACTTTCACAAGCAAAGATATTCACTAAACTGGATATTCGCGGAGCCTACAACTTAATCCGCATGAGAGCAGGTGAAGAGTGGAAAACACCTTTTCGTACGCGATACGGTCTTTTCGAATCCCTCGTCATGCCCTTTGGGCTTACCAATGCCCCCGCTACCTTTCAAGCATACATCAATGACGCGCTACGCCCATTTCTGGATAGGTTTTGTACTGCATACCTTGACGATATCTTGATATACTCTGAGGACGAGGAACAACATATCGAACACGTCAAACAAATCCTGGAAGCTTTAACGAAAGTTGGACTCCAGGTAAAACCTCAGAAATGCGAATTCCACACCAACAATGTTGAGTATCTTGGCTTCATCATCAGGACAGAAGGCCTACCTATGGATCCCGCAAAGATCACCACAATCATTGAGTGGCCCATCCCTAAGAAATTACGTGATGTCCGCTCCTTCTTAGGATTTGGAAACTTCTACAGGCGCTTTATCCCAGACTATTCTCATCTGGCAAGGCCACTAACCCAGTTAACCAAAAAGGGTACACCATTTGTATGGTTGGACCTTTGTCAAGCCGCATTCGAAATATTGAAGAAAGCCTTGACAACGGCCCCCATCCTGATTCACTTTGATTTTGATAAGGAGATAGTGGTAGAAACAGATGCTTCCGACATCGCCTCTGCCAGTATACTATCCCAACCTGGATCTGACGGGCTTTTACATCCCATCGCCTTCTTCTCAAAGAAACACACACCAGCAGAATGCAATTACGACATTTACGACAAAGAGTTGATGGCCGTGGTACGGGCTTTTGAAGAATTGAGGGCTTATCTAGTTGGACGACCTGTTACAGTGCGGTCGGATCATCAGAACCTGCGATACTTTACCACGAAAAGGTTACTCAATCAACGACAAGCCCCATGGTCGGAATTCCTGTCACAATTCAACTATACGATTAAATTTGTACCTGGTAAAGCAAATGGGAAGGCAGATGCATTAACAAGGATGGCGGGACAAACAGAGGAAGAGGTATTGGAGGACGAAAAGCATAGGAGACAAGTGGTTCTCAAGTCCCAGTCTGTGGGTTTGTTGGCGGATATCCCGCTTCACTTTGGAGCGTCCCCTTTGAATGAACTGTGGACGGAGGCCTATCAAGCTGACCCCCTTCCAAACCAGATACTCACGATGGTGGAACAAGGGGTACGACATAGCCGCCTGATATCCCTAGCCGAATGTACCAAAGATGGTAATCGACTGCGGTACCGAGGCCATCTTTATGTTCCCGGTCACGAACCTTTGAAACTGGCTATCATTCGGGAAAATCACGACGCCCCTGCTGCTGGTCATCCCGGCAGATCCAAAACACATGAGCTAATCACGCGACGATACCATTGGCCGAGTATGCGAAATGAGATCGCACGATACGTGGCCAATTGTCATATCTGTCAATGAAGTCGAACGACTCGCCACGCTCCGTTTGGTATCCTTCGGCCCCTCTCCATTCCATATCGACCATGGCAAGATATATCAATGGACTTTGTAACCGGCCTGCCTTGGAGTAACGGTAATGATGCAATTTGGGTAGTGGTAGACCGGCTAACCAAGATGCGTCATCTTGTCCCTTGTCGTACTACTATTGATGCACCCTCTCTGGCCGATCTATTCCTGGATACCATCTGGAAACACCTTGGGCTACCATTGACGATTATATCCGATCGAGGACCTCAGTTTGCTGCTGAGTTCTGGGGAACCGTCTGTCGCAGACTAACCATTGACCGACGTCTATCTACTGAATTCCATCCTGAAACTGACGGCCAAACAGAACGAGTTAACGGTATTATGGAACAGTACCTACGGGCATATGTGAAGTACCAACAGGATGACTGGTGTCAATGGTTACCGATGGCGGAGTTTATAGAAAACAATCATGCATCCGAGACTACCGGCACCTCTCCCTTCTTTGCCAACTATGGCTATGATCCTCGTATGGACTTTCTCGATGAACAAACCCTCCCGACTGACGACCAAGAGGCACGATCTTTCGTTGTCACTATGACAGAACTTCATGCACATCTTAGAACTGAAATGGGTTATGCTCAAGAAAGGCAACAGGAAAACGCTGACCGGCATATAATCCCAGCTCCCTCCTTCCAAATCGGTGATAAAGTGTGGCTGAACGCCAAAAACATTAAGACACGACGACCTTCACGGAAGTTGGACAACAAACGTCATGGACCCTACCAGGTCACAGCCAGGGTCGGAACACACGCTTACCGTCTAGAATTACCAAATACCATGAAGATCCATAACGTATTCCATGTGTCGCTATTGGACCTGGCAGCCAACGATCCACTCGAAGGACAGATAATCCCACCACCTCCACCTGTGGAAGTTGAAGGAGAAGAAGAGTGGCAGGTTCAGGAGGTTTTGGATTCCAAATTCGTCAGGAATTGACTACGATATCTGGTGAAATGGGAAGGCTACGACGAAACGACATGGGAGCCAGCTGAATCGATCAACAAACTAAGAACGGTTGACGAGTTCCACGAACGGTGCCCACTTAAGCCTGGACCATTACCGGAGGATCCGGAATAGGTCTCAGGGAACTTCGGCCCTGGGGAGGGCCCTGCTCTCACGGTCTCCTGACGAGATACGTGTTAGGATAAAACTTGGTATTCTTCCTTTTGTTACACGGTTGCTATGAGGGATTTCCTTTGTAAGGTTTACGACAAATTGTATTGTTTCCTTGGTTACGCGGATATGCGACTCATACTGGGGTATGAGTCGGGCGGCAAAGGCTGTGCTAGGATTGCCTTCTATATAAAGGGGGGGGTTCGCCCCCTATTTTTCGTGATTCTTTACGCTACCGGGTATTTCTTTCACGACTCTTGTACTTCTGAATATAACGCCTTCTATTCTGATATCCAAGTTCCACGCCCAGAACCCACGAACCCTGACCCTGATCTATCGTTACACGATCAGCCTTGACCTGAGATTGTCATCTCCGAACCCTCACACTAAACGAGTGTTATTGTTTAGGACCTTCCTGTCGTTGTGTGCCTTGGACTAACGTCCAGTGCCAAGACCCCGTTACAGCAGGGTCGGGCCAGGCTAGATCCGAGAGAATTTCGACAGACCGGCCTGGCCCGTCTGGAACACTGGTACTTCAACTATTCTACTATGGCATTGGGTTGTGTCCGAAGAACCTTTCTGCCTCTGGTATATTCTGAGACCTTGATTGCCTCAGGTGCATCCGAGTGGCATGGACCCCTGTCCACCAGCACCCGGTAAAAGACCTCACACCCTGGATGTGAGTTTAAGTTCTATGAGCCTGGACCGCTGGACGCACAGGGAGTATGGGCGCCTCCAGGTGTGACTTTTTTTTCTTTTTTTGCTGATGAAGTATGCTACAGCCTTAAAGATCGTAAAGTTTTGAAACACAGGGGTTGGGCTTTGTGGCGATTGACAACGGAGCATAGATATTGCTACAGACATTATTCCTTCTACTAGCGACTTCATACACCATACAAGACACTAGTGTTCGTTACTGGGCGGCGCAGTGGGAGTTTGCACTTGCTGAACCCCGCTCTTACAAGAGGTTGGGGAGTGGACCTTTCAGGAAATTATCTCTCTGCCCTACTCCGGGGCGCACCTTCTATCATTCCGTGGATGGGGTCCCCTTTGTTATCACCGATTTTTAACTGCAACTAGTCTTGAGTGTGGGTGGGGTAGGGGCCTGAGTGGGGACAGGAGGAAGGAATGCCGAAAATGACACCCTGCCCCGGACGTTGAGTAGTGAGGAACAGGGAAACTCGCGGTGGCCCGAATTTTTGATGGTCCCGTCCGTCCTGTAGCCAACTCTACAGCCACTCATAATTAAACAATGTCAACAATAGGCATCAGCTTTCAACAATTCTCACAAGAGAGATAACCGAGTGCTCTTAACGATATATACTGTAACAGGGAAAGTCTATCAGAAGACAGATCCTAAGATTGTGACTGTACTGATGACTCAAAGTAGAAGTAAGGATCAAAATGGTAAAGATAATTCAAAGTAGAATCAGGCTGTAACCAGGATACTTAACGTCATTTACCTAGTAACTGCTGGGTACCGGGTTTCGGCTCCCCTTGGCAACCACTGGAAAATCAAATGTATATTTTAATATCTACATAAATAGTAGTAATACCAGATGGCAAATTTGCTTGAAAGTACTTTTAAATATGGAGAATCAGAATATGGAGTTTTTAATTAATAATAACAAATAATGCCTCTTGTATGCTCACTTTATTCCAAACTGGTTTATTTAGACAATTGCTTATAATTGAAGTCAATAACATGATCAAAGTAACTGTTTAAGCAGATAATAAGCGCTTATAGATCTTGTATTTGATGTATGAACTGCTTTGGTATTTATTTGTAGCTATTATGGAATAGATTGTGGCTTTAAAAAAGAGTATAGTTAAATATATATGCTATAAAGTTGATGAGATGATATCTACTTATTGGATTTATGTAACATTCCAAGACTTTCCAATATAGTTCACGAAGATAACCCAAGATACTATATGAATTTCAAAGCGGTTGATGAGGTCCTCCTAATTCTATTCCCCAGTGATTTGAAAGTAATTTGTGAAGTAATACTACCTACCAGTCTTGACCATGTATGCTACACATGTAGGATAAGGCTAAAATGTGTTTGATATACTCTAGTCATATAGATAAAGCTACTATGTGAGTTTTAGTCAGTTTGGGCTATGGGATCAAGTAATTTCGGATAGAAACTCTAATCACATTCAATTGTACTTTGAATTTACAGTATGAGGTGAGTTATAGGGTAAAATCTCAAATTTCGAGACCCTAAACTGACTAAAACTCATATATTAGCTTTACCTATATGACTAGAGCATATCAAACATGTTGTAGCCTTATCCTACATGTGTATCCTACATGGTCAAGACCTGAAGGTAGTATTTCTTCACAAATTACATTCAAGTCACTACGGAATAAAATTAGGAAGACTTAACCAATCACCTTGAAAGTTTATATCGTATCTTGGATTATCTTATTGAACTAGATTGCAAAGTATTGAAACATTACATAAACCCCATAATTAGATATCATCTCATCCACTGTATAGCATATATATTTAACTATACTCTTTTTTAAAGTCACAATACCTCCTATAATAGCAGCAAATAAATACCAAAGCAGTTCATACATCAAATACAAGATCTATAAGCTCTGATTACCTGCTTAAACTGTTACTTCGATGCTTGATTTCAATCTTCTTGACTTTAATTGTAAGCAATCGGCTAAATAAACCAGTTTGCAATAAAGTGAGCATACCTGAGGCATTATTTTTTATTATTAATTAAAACTCCCTATTCTGATTCTCCATATTTAAAAGTACTTTCAAATAAATTTTCCATCTAGTATCACTACTATTTATGTAGATATTAAAATATAGATTTGATTTTCCAGTGGTTGGCAAAGGGAGCAGCATCCTGATAGCGAGCCGTTACTAGGTAAATGATCTTAGTATGAAGATAGATCCTAAGATTGTGACCTCACCAAAGGCTCAAAGTAGAACTGAGAATGAAATATGATAAAAGATAATTCAAAGGAGAATCAAGCGGTAAAACTTGATATCATTAAACCTAAAGAATGCACTCAATAAGTTGTCACAAGAATTGTTGGTTATAAGAATAGGGTGTCTGTCACTAGAGTTAAGAAGAATAATGTACAGCTAGAGGACACTAGTCAACCATTCTGACATTTCACAGGCAGCCTGCTCAGCTCAGGACTGTCCAACTCACCCACCAAGAGTCGATTTATACTGGGTAGAGTTTCTTAGGTGGCAGACAGGGCCCTGAAAAATGCAGGCCCTCGGCCCTTTTCCCCGCCACACCCCACTCAATAGCATGGGGCGCGGTGTCTTTTTAGGCATTCCCTGCCACTGTCCCCGATCATGCCCCCACCCCACCCATACTCTAGACAGGTCTCCGTTAAAAATGTGTGCTAACAAATGAGGCCTGTCGAGAGAATGAATGCGGGTAGGCCCTGGACGGGAGCAGAATGGAGATTACTAGAAAATACCACCCACCGGGCCATGTAAGAGCGGGGTCTAGTGAGTATTGTTCATTACAGGGCCTCTGGGGCCCCAAGTTCGGTGTCCTCCACCTTCATCCCCTGCCCTGCCCCGGTCAATGCCCCGGGAAAGGGTATTTTCTTTTTCCCTCCTACCGCTACTCCTGTTGAGGCCCCTGCCCCGTTCAATGGCCTAGACAGCCCCCGTCAAAGAATTTTTCCCACCTGGAGACCTGCTTTTTCGTATATTCCCCACTCGAACCTTCCTCTTTTGATACATGAATGAGTAATTGTGTGAGCAAATATCCAAAACCACATAGCTCAAATCATATACAGGGATTTATTTGAATGAAATGATTCATACCATATGAACCGGAATAATTCCCAACATCGATTGGACCTCCCAGTTGCCAAGACTAGTAATGTATATTATCTCAGCAGGCCATATGCCTAATTCATGATCACAATTCATACACTCTATTCACAGGTTCAAATCATATGCCCTATTCATAAGCATTATTCATCCGCTGGTGCCATATGCCCAAATCTTACGCCCAAGCCACATCAGCAAAAAAAGCGTTTGCTCCAGACGGATAGGCATTGCGTCCGGAGGCAGGAAATCCGTCTGGAGCATCCTGTCCGCCCAGCCCGCCCTCAGATGGCCCCAGCACAATGGTTGCATCCTAGTCCGTTGGGTGCAATACAACCCGCATCCTGTCCGCCCAGTGCACCTGGATGGTCCATTTCACTCCCTAATCTCCCGAGGAAACCCAGGGTAAGTGACCCATAGGGCTCTGCATTGTGGAACTCTCCCTACCCCTGATGGCCTCTACTTACAACAGACTACTTTATCACCAGGTAAAGGCTGTTCAGGCGCAAAAGGATCTAAACATAGGATGACTAACCATCTATTGTCCCGGTAACGACCCAAAACATACGCCTTATTTGATCACTGCTAAGAACTCTCGCAAAAGGTTTCTAAGTTCTTCCCACCTTGTATTAGGCTTCATGATCGAATGAGTTGACCTATTGAATATTATCAACATTCGGAGAGGGGCATGCTCATCCATCCAGGTTGACACTATTAATTACACCTAAGTGAGCGGATTCCAATGAGGCCCTTCCGGACTCTACCGGATTGCCATGGGGCCCGGCCAAACTCTAGCGGATTGCAATAAGGCCCTGCCAGACTCTAGCGGACATCGGCCAGTGCCCGGTGAGGGATCTGCCTTTTTCTTCCTGCTGACCTGTATAGCCATACGGACGCTTTCAAACCTATACCATTCGATTCCCCTTGGCGAGCGGACTCCAATGAGACCCTTCCCGACTCTGGCGGACATCTGCCCGCTGAGGTATTTGCCTCTTTCATCCTGCTGACCTCTATAGCCCTGCGCACGCTTTGAAACCTATACCATTCGATTCCCCTCGACCAGCGGGTTCCAACGCACCCTGTCCCGATGCTGTCCGACCACTAGCTGAATGGCTATGCATACTTTTGTTCTTAAGTTCCCTAGGCAAGTACGTTCAAATTGTTGGCTACTGGATGCTACAGGCATGCGGACGCTTGGAGGCCTATACCATTCGATTCCCCTCGGCGAGCGGACTACAATGAGACCCCTCCCGACTCTGGCGGACATCCCCCCGCTGAGGTATCTGCCTTTTTCATCCTGCTGACCTCTATAGCCATGCGGACGCTGTGAAACCTATACCATTCGATTCCCCTCGACCCGCGGATTCCAACGAACGATGTTCCGACGATGTCCGACCGCTGGTGGAAATGTTATCCAAACCTTTGTACTTGAGTTCCCCGGGCAACTTGAAGTACTTTCAAATTGTCGGCTACTGGGTGCTACAGGCATACGGCCACTCAGAGACCTATACCATTCGATTCCCCTCGGCGAGGGGAATCCAACCCACTCTGTCCAGTCACTTTCCGCCCGCTGGTTTAATGGATATCCATACTTTTGTACTTTTGTTCTCCGGGCGAGTACTTTCAAATTGTTAGCTACCGAGTGCTACTGTTTTCTAGACTAGCTTTAATAAATATATTCCTATATTAGGATCTCAATGACTCAAATAAGTAAACATGAGTAATACTAGATGGATCTTTCCGGACAATTTGGATATTCTCCACAGTTTTCACTAACTCATTCAAAGTCCTTGAAGGTAGAGTTGTTGACTTAGCAGGTATCCGATGATAGCCAGTTACACCTGAGTACTTCCACTATTCTACTATCCTATAGGGTTGCGTCCGGAGAACCTTTCTGCGTCGGGTGCCTCCTGAGTCCTTGGTTGCGTCTGGTGCGTCCGGGCGGCATGGACCCCTGTCGACCAGCACTCAATAAAAGACCACACACGCAGAACGCGAGTTTATGTTCTATACACCTGGACCGCCGGTCGCGCAGGGAGCACGGGGCGCGTCTGGGTGTAACCTTTTTCTTTTGCTGATGCATACACGCAAATCATACTCGCAAACCATACATGCCAACCATACGCCCAAGCCATACGCCCAAGCCATACACCCAAGCCATACACCCAAGCCATACGCTCAAGCCATACGCCTAAACCATATGCCCAAATGAGATGCCCACGCCATACGCCGAAATCAGAACCACAGTTGTGCTATAGAGTTACTGTTTTCAGAGTTCACATAGCGAAATGGTGAGGTTAAAGAAAACGTGTATTTATAACAATAACAGTAGTATAAAAGGTAATTATGGTAAGTTAGATGTCACTCGGGGGTTTGAGTTAGTGGTATGATTTGTGACAAAGTCAGAAGGGACTGCCCTGTCCCCTCCTACCACATGGGGACCACACCATGGAGTAATAGAAAATGAGGAGAATGAAAGTCATAATAGTTGAAAAAAGAGGTGAATTAAGAGAAAGAAAAACGGGATTCCCCAATATGCTTAAGTGGAAGGGCTCCCACCAGCACCAGCCCCTGCCTTTCGACCACGACCCCTGGAGCCCGTCTGCATCCTCCCGCCACCACTGCTCCAACCACTCCCACCAGGACTCGCAGAGCGCCTAAGAGCCCAACTCCAACCACTCCAAACCCTACCACGAGTCGGCTGCACCAGCCTCCGCGGGGTACAGGTACTAACCCCAGCCCCAGAAGGCCCTGTTCCGCTGGGTCTGACAGGGTGCCTCCGGCGGCCCTAGGCCCCACCCTACTACTACTGCAACCAACCCCCCCCAGTACCCACATGCCTGGTATCATGGTCTCCCTGGGCCCCTCTCGTACCACCTTTCTCACTACCACTTCCATCTCCCATACGAGAACCCATACCCCCAATCAAATTTCCTTGTCTAACAACTCCCCCACCACCCCCCGTACTACAACTACCACCAGTCGGGCTAGTACCCCCAGGGCCACCATACAAGCGACGGCGTACAGGTGGACAAGCATTCTGGCTATCAGCACAATCGTTGTAACTACTGTCATAGGCAGGGGGTAAGTAATGGGAAGAAGCTCTGTGGTAACGTGAAGGGGCACAACCCCAAGGAGGTGCACTCCCAGGAGAAGAAGGGGGAGCCTGCCTGGCATGAGGAACACCGGCAGGACGAGGAGCACCACCGGGACGAGGCGGACGCGGCGGAGGTGCACCCCAAGGAGGAGGAGGAGGACGTCGTGGTGGTGGTGGTGGTGGTACACCCCCTGGAGCACCGCCATCCAGATTTAGCTGATGTCTCATCTCTTCATAAGTGGCACCATCTGGCTGGCCAGCCATAACGTTCATGACATCCTCAACTAATCTCAGGTCCTGGACTATGAGGGTAATGGGACTAGCATGTGCAGTACCCAGAGCTCCAGCTATGAACAAAAGATTAGTAAATCAGAAAGTTATACTAGAAGAGGAACACAACATACCGGTCATTGCCATCACCAGGAACTCTTCCCCTGCCACCTGGAGGCATTCAACAGAATTGTTGCTCGAGTGCCAAATCTGACATAATCTCCAGGCAAAGACGATAGAATGGGGCCTTGGGAATTAAGTTCCCGCCATCGCGGTGATACTTAATAATCTCTGCCATTGCAACCCTCCCAGTTGGATACCGCGCCGGCGGCTGGACCCTACCAACAACCCTCCCAGCTCTTTTCCGACCAAGATGTCGAGTTGGGGGCCCCCAATTTCCACCACCCTTGCGGTCCAAGATACCATCATCTGCGCAACGTTTGGGAGGCATTGAGCAGCAGTTACTTTTTTGGTGTTTGCTTGTTTGTTGTGTTGACAGACAGGTGCATGAGGAAGGAGGTTCACAGGAAAAGCAAGAAGGGTTTTTGCTTAGAGCAAGTTAGACGCAAAATAATCTTTGGTGTGTAGATAACTGGAGTCTGCTTCCTTGGGCGTATGTGTATTTGTGTGTATGTGTATTTGTGCGTATGTGTATTTGTGCATATGTGTATTTGTGCGTATGTGTATAGACCCTATACCTTCCCTGATAGCTGAGTCGGATATTAGAGCTTGTTAAGAGGAAGAAGTGTGTTGGAGGAGAGGTGGGTAAACAGTTATTTTATGCCAACGAGGTAGGAATTGTTTATTTCATGAGGTGTGCTGTTCAGGCCCCCTTGTTATTTCTTTCCGGGAGTCTCGTGGAGTTTAGGTGTATGTTGATTCATGATGTATAAATGAGTAAACGACAGCTAATGTTGATAGGGCATGGGTATATACATACACTTGAATTGTACGATGGTTAAAGTCGTGTAAGACTGGAACCCCCAGTCTACCATACCACGCAATGTACAATCCCTTCCATCTCGAAATTTGCTTGAAAATGTTGTACTACACATTGTATTTGTTCCAAGCTGTTATATCTTCCCAGTTAGTGTATCAAGTGTACAATTGTAGTCACAAAATGAACCTGGAGAGTATGCCCCTTCCATCTTCCCTCCGAACCCAAACACTCAGCTCTCGTTGCTATAGTTTCCTTTCTCTGACAGTAGGATGAAATCAATTAGCAGAAGGCTTGAATCTGGGGGGCTATTAATATCATCCTTAGAAGTTGAAGAGTAGGGATTTTGGTTAGGCTACCGTGGTAGAGAGCAGGGCTCGACATGTGACTACAGGCAGACCTTGATGATGTTTTCAAGAGGTGAACCAACTTTTTCTTTTCTTTTTAAGAGAGGCCAAATTAACTCCTCTTCTTTCTCACCACACTCTTGCCTTCGCCATCCACGCTCTCCCCATCAACACAATCCTCAGGTTACTCTACCCTCTGCTCTGCAATCCCGCTTCTCTTTTTCATCCATCACACAAGCAAACTCTGAAGTTAAAACAGAAAAAAAGAAGAAAAGAAAAGAAACACCCGCGGCTCTTGCCCCACCAATCTGGATACGCCCCTCTACTGGTACCAGCCTCTCTAGTTCCCTTACTTTCCCTACTACCTCGGAGGACCCGCCAGCCAATGGTCACTGCATAGATTACTTATTGCCCGATCCCAAATACTAAGTTAGTCACCATCTTCTCACTGGTCGTTTCTCCTTTACTCTTTTGTCACCTCTCAAATCATAGGCCGAGTTCATACGAGCAAATCATATGCACAAAATCATACCCACAAAATCATATGCACACATTATATGTACTAACATTGAAGAATAGAATACGTTTTTCCACAAGAAATACCATCTGCTTATAAGTGGAGGCCGCTTCCGGCCGGCACTTTGGGGCACTCAGTAAATCCTGCGACGATCCACCGCCGGAATGTACATAGGGCGAGCCTTACCCCCTTAGAAACCCCTTTTAAGCATGCAAGGGCGAACCAACATCAGCAAAAATTATTATATGCGTCCTGAGCGTCCCGTGCATCAGACGCTCAGGACGCTCAGAACGTTAACCGTTACTCTGGACGCGACGTCGGCCGGACGTCACGTCCGGACGCCATTCCCT
>Ga0307513_10007217_pt1 | contig 14432 bp, 2 predicted proteins | sample 15_EM_MG_FD_202174 | JGI IMG/M metagenome (GOLD analysis project Ga0307513, IMG submission 202174) | Populus trichocarpa ectomycorrhiza microbial communities from riparian zone in the Pacific Northwest, United States - 15_EM | ecosystem: Host-associated > Plants > Roots > Unclassified | place... | reverse complement strand
ATTGCGTTCTTGGCGTCGAGCGGTAAACGTATTCCAAGAGCTCCGCGCCGAACAGTGCCGCGAGCGCGACTCCGAATTGCTGGCTGCCAGCGAATTTTAGCCCTCGGATCAACAGTGCGCCGTTCGCCTGCAGCAATCGCTCGACGTGCTCGTGGTTTTCTGCTGCCCACTCAACAACCCGAGCGGAGCCCTGATCAACTTGGAGCAGCAATCGCGTGTCCTGAACCGAAAGCAAATCGTCGACGGCAACGTCGGAAAGGCCGGTGATCGGTTTACTCATGGACATCTTCCGCATGAGCTTCTTCAGCAAATATTTTTTCATGCGTTTTAGCAGCTGTCGCGGCGTTTACTAGTTGTCGCAATTGAGCCAGGAAGTTGGCGCGCAGAGTAAGCATTTGCTCTGCGCTGAAATAACGGCGCTCGAATTCAATGCCACCATTGATGCCACCATCGCTGTCACCGCCAGAAATCGCCAACTTGACGGCATAGGCGAACCGATCAGACGCATAGCGAACCTTGAGTTCGCCCATCTCCTGCTCGCGAGATTTTCTGGATCCAGTTTTGGCATTGTGGAAATTCACGTAGTTGAATGCGGCATAGGTCATCGCTTCAGCATTGACGAGCTTGCGCACGCTGTCGGCGGGAAACAGCGAATGCGCGTCCATAGCCAGGAGTTTTCGCGCGGTCCAGGCGATAGCTTCGGCGTCGCTCTGATTTGTCGCCAAGCGGGTGCAGATCGGCAGCAGACTCCAGAACAGGCCTATCGCTCCCAACGGATCGCTGAGGCGCGAAGAACGGCCGCTGCAGACCACGTCCACTGTAACCGCGTCAACCATCAACAGATGCCCGAGCGCCCGTTGGTAAGCCAGCAGCAACAGAGTTTTTAACGTCACACGCTGCTGCTCCGCCAGTCGCTTGAGCCCGCTGACCAGTGCAGCATCGACATGCAGAGTAAGCGCGTTGCCCGCGCTCGCATCCGCTGTGATCGAAAGCAACTCTGGCATCGGATGGTAGTCAGCCATTAGTTCACGCCAAACCTGTTGGTGATCTACCAAATTTTGCGCTTCTCGTTCCAATGCAACATGTTCCTTGAAAACGTTGCCCGATGAGGGCGTACGAAGCATCGGTCGTTCCTGACTCAACTCTTGGTAAAGCGCCATCAGCTCATTGCGTAGTTCCACCAAGGCCCAACCGTCAATGATCGCGTGGTGCGTGGAAATGAACAGGCCATAGTGCTGCCGGCTATAGACAAGCAATGTAAACCGGATGCCCGTCTCGCCCAGCGCGAACGGTCGGTCCTGCGCGATCAAGTTCGCTACCACTTTCTCTTGGGCTGCGGCATTCAGATGCGAGATATCAAGCACTGGCAAGTGGAAATCGACGCCTTTCAGCACCACCTGAATGTGGTCGCCGCCTTCAGTGCGAAGAAATCGGGTGCGCAGTACGGGGTGCTTGTTGAGCAAATAGTGCAACGCAACTTCCAAGCGGGCGTGGTCCAGCACAATGCCGTCAATGTCGTAGATGACACGCGGCTGATAGACAGCCTGTTCCAGGCCATGGGTACCGTGTTGTTCCAGCATGCGCTGCTGCATTGCCGTAACGGGGTAGCAGTCTTCCGCGGTCTCATCCATGAAAGGCGATGGATCGAACGCCCGAGTCAACAAGTACAGAGGCGCTGGCTCAACAAGTGCACGCAATCCGCGCTGCCGATGAAACTCGGCCAGCTCGGCAATGGTCTGGTGGAGGAAGATGTCTTTCACATCGAGGGCGATGCCGAAAGCTTCCGCCCGCTTCACGATCTGCACGACCCGGATCGAGTCACCCCCAACTGCAAAGAAGTTGTCGTGAATGCCGACTTTTTCGAGCAACAGCACATCCTGCCAAACTTCGCACAGCTGCGTCTCCATCGGTGTCGTCGGTGCGACATATCCTGCACGCGCCACGCGCTTTTCTGTCATCGAGAGCAAAGCTCGGCGGTCGATCTTGCCGTTTTCTGTCAGCGGGACCCGCTCGAGAACGATGAAAGTCGAAGGCACCATGTAAGACGGCAACACAGTGAGCAAATATTCGCGCAGTAGGTTGGGCAACTGGTCGTCGTCCACGTTCGGCACGACGTAGGCGACCAATTGCTGTTCGCCACCGTGATCACCGTGGAGCAGTACAACGCACTCCCTGATTCGATCGCTGTTGAGCAGCTCATGCTCGATTTCACCCAGCTCAATGCGAAAGCCGCGCAACTTGGCCTGATGATCGATGCGGCCGAGGTATTCGAGTTCACCGGCGGTAGTCCATCTCGCCAGATCGCCCGTGCGATAGAGGCGCTGCGCAGTTCCGCCGAAGGGGCTGTTGACGAAGCGTTCGCGGTTGAGTTCCGGGCGATTCAAATAGCCTCTCGACACACCACCACCGCCGACAAACAATTCGCCAGGTACGCCGATGGGTTGCAACGACATCGCTTCATTACACACATGGCATAGCAGATCGCGCAGAGGCACGCCGATGACGCTTGACGGCAAACCCACATCAGTCGCGCGGATCCGTCGGTAAGTGACGTGCACTGTCGTTTCGGTAATACCGTACATATTGATTAGTCGTGGCTGCTCATCACCGAAACGCGTCAGCCACGGCCGCAGACGCGGCGGATCCAGCGCTTCCCCGCCAAACACGACATAGCGCAGATGATCTAGTTCGACCGCTTCCTGCACCTGCTCGATCAGAAGATAAAACGCCGATGGCGTTTGATTCAGTACCGTCACCCGATGTTCTTTCAGCAGCTGATAGAAATCGGGCGCTGAACGGGATATTGCATAGGGCACAACGACGAGCCGTGCGCCATACAACAGGGCGCCCCAGATTTCCCAGACAGAGAAATCGAAGGCGTAAGAGTGGAACAGCGTCCAGCAGTCGTTGTGATCGAAGCTGAAATGTTCAGCGCAGCTGTCGAACAGGCGCGCAACATGGCGGTGCTCAACCACTACACCCTTGGGTTTACCGGTGGAACCGGAAGTGTAAATCACGTAGGCCGCATGCTCGCTTGTGACAGCGGTGGTTGCGGGCAGCAGATCGCTAAACACTGGGCGATGCCATGCACATGCTCAGGCGCGTCCAGATGGAGTACACGAGCGGTTGTGGTCGGCAACTGGGATTGCAGGTGTCGGTGACTGATGATCCAGGAGACGCCTGCGTCATCGAGCATGTGTTGTGTGCGAGCAGCGGGATTGTACGTATCCATCGGCACATAAGCAGCGCCGGCTTTGAGGACACCAAGGATACTGACAACCATGTCCAGCGAGCGTTCGACAAAGAGACCGACGAAGTCGCCCGTCTGCACACCTAACATACGTAAATAAGCTGCCAGTCGATTGGACTGTTCATTCAGCTCGCGATAACTCAGTCGAGTGCCTTCATGGACCAGCGCAATATTGTCTGGCCAGCGCGCTGCTTGTTGCTCGAAGAGCTGGTGCAGGCAAACGACCGGCGGCGCCGACACATGCGCCGCCCGCGCCGCTTGTGCAGCGAAGAAGCGCTGATCGTCTTCCGTCAACACTGACAGCTGACCGAGACGCTGCTCAGGTGCCGCGACGACGGCCTGGAGCAAGAGCACGTAATGCTTCGCCAAGCTGGTGATAGTTTCAGCGTCGAATACATCGGTGCTGTAACTCCACTCGACGTCATAGCCGTCGACGCCCTGCCCGACTTGTACCGACAACTCGAACTTCGCCAGCGATTGCGCGCGTGCAATTCCCGAGACATGCAGTCCAGGCAGGGCCATGTCAGTCTGCGTTTGATTTTGCAGCGAGAACAGAATTTGGAACAATGGCGAGTGGTTGAAATTGCGTTCCGAACAGAACCGATCGACAAGCATCTCGAACGGCACTTCCTGGTGTTCGTAGGCTTCCAGCACCGCAACTCGGGAAGCGCGCAGGAATTGCGCAAAGGACTGTTCTGTGTTCAACCGGCTACGCAGGACCAGGTTGTTGACGAAGAACCCGATCAGCGGTGCCAGCTCCTTGCGCGTACGACCAGCGATTGGCGTACCCACCACAATGTCATCCTCTCGACTCCAACGTCCCAACAGCACAGCGAAAGCGGCGTGCAGGACCATGAAAAGAGTGGCGCCATGCGCTTGGCCCAACTCATTTAGTCGTTGCACCAACAGCGAATCAAGCGGCACGGAAATCGCCTTCCCGACGAAACTTGGCTCCAGCGGACGCGGCCGATCCAAAATTAGACTATGCACTGGCGGAATACCGGCCAGCTGCTTTTGCCAGTAGTTCATCTGTTCATCGAGGTAGTCGCCCTGGATGTGTGAACGCTGCCAAACTGCAAAGTCGGCGTACTGTATTGCTAACGGCGATAGCGGACTTGCTTGGCCTTGGACGAACGCTGCATACAACTGAACGAACTCTTCAAACAGCACGCCCAACGACCAACCGTCGGAAGCGATGTGATGCATGTTAAACAGCAGCACATGCGTCTGCGCGTCCAATGTAATTAAGCTGACGCGCACCATCAAATCGCGGTCAAGTCGATAAGGCATGATGGCATCAGCCTCAGCCAGACGCAGAACTTCTGTCTCTTGTTTTTCTTCTGTCAATCCAGACAAATCGAAGCGTGCTAGCGGTAGCACGTCGACCGGCAAGTCCCGTTGGCTCGCTTCTCCCTTCGCGGAGGTGACATAGACCGTACGCAACACTTCATGTCGTTGCACGATTTCGCTGAAGGCTTTGTGCAAGGCATCGATATGCAGCTCGCCCTTCATTTTCAACGCTATCGGCATGTTGTATTGCGCGCTACCCTGCGTCAGCTGGTCGATGAACCACAGTCGCTGCTGGGCAAATGACAACGCCAAGGGCTGGTCATCGCGAACTACAGCGGTTACGACTGGAAGCACGGCCAATCGCTCTTTTGTCGCGATCAGACTGGCCTGAGTGGCCAGTCCAGAATTTTCGAACAACTCACGTATCGAGACCTCGATACGAAAACGTTCCTGGATAGCGAACGATAGACGCACGGCGCTCAGCGAGCTGCCACCCAACGCGAAGAAATTGTCACGACGGCCAACGCACGGGACACTCAATAATTCAATCCATAGTGCTGACAGTTCCGTTTCGATCTCGCCCTGCGGTGCTTCGTAGACCAACGTCAAGCGACTACTTCCCTGTAGTGCTGGCAAGGCTTGTCGATCCAATGTTCCGCTGGCGTTGACCGGCAGCGCCGATAACACCTCGATGCGCGTGGGAATCATGAATTTCGGCAGGCGCTGAGCCAGATGGTCATGCAACTCCGTCGTCAGTGCTGCGCTGCCAAGCGGGCACTGTGGCTGTGCGACCACATAAGCCACCAATCGCTTCGGTTCGCCCATCTCCATCACGACAACCTGTTGGACAAACACATGAGCACCAAGCGCCGCTTCGATTTCTCCTAGTTCGATGCGTACGCCATCCAGATTCACTTGCTGGTCGATGTGGCCGATGAATTCCAGGCGATCTTCCGCCGACCAACGGACCTGATCGCCGGTGCGGTACATTCGCGCGTCGGCGTTTCCGGCAAATGGATCAGCGACGAATTTTTTCGCTGTCAATTTCGCCTGATTTCGGTAACCCCGGGCCAAACTCTGGCCGCCTAAGTACAACTCGCCAGCTGCCCCGGGAGGCTGCAACGCGTTGTCCGCGGACAACACATACGCCCGCGAACCCTGGACCAACGAGCCCAGACTCAACTTTCCATCTTGCGAAAAACCCTTGGGCACAGCGAGGCAAGCCGCGATGATGGTGTTTTCCGTCGCACCGTAAAAATGCAACACGGTTAGTTCTGGGTGTTTTCGATAGATTCGGGCGACCGATTCGGGTTCAACGGCATCGCCGCCGGTGAGTAGCCAACGCAGACTGGGACAGATTTCCTGTTGATGACTCCATGCGTCGAACTGGGACGGCGTCAACAGCATGCAGTTCACGTCATGCATCTGGATCAGCTGCGTCAGTAAACGTGAATCGAAGTTCTCTGCTGGGTAGCACACCAGACGACCGCCATTGAGCAAGCTGCCCCAGATTTCCAGCATCGCGGTATCGAAGACGATTGGTGAGAGTTGCAGGAACACTGTGTCTGCGTTTAGCACCAGGTAGTTCGGATCGTTAACCAGACCAAAGATAGATCGATGCTCGAGAATGATGCCTTTTGCCGTGTCAGATGAACTTGAGACATACAAGACCACAGCCTGGTTGCATGCATCGAGGTCCGGGACGATTGGATTGCGATCTGGATAGGACGTAAATAACGAGTCGTCCATGAGCAGTAGTCTTTGCCCAGACATCGGCAGACACTCGGTGAGCGCGCGCTGGGTTAACACGATCTTGATGCCGGCATCCTCAAGCACGCAGGCTAAGTACGACGCGGGATAGGTTGGGGCTAGTGGCACGTACGTGCCACCCGCCTTCAGAACAGCCAGCATGCCCACCGCCATATCCACAGAGCGCTCGACACATACGCCGATCAAGCTGTCAGGCCCCACGCCCTGCTCGATCAGATAATGCGCGACACGGTTGGCTCGGCAGTTCAGATCGTTGTAGCTCAGCTGCTGCTCACCGTGAATAAGCGCGATGGCTTCCGGCGTCCGCTGCACTTGTGTCTCGAAGTGCTGATGAATGCAGAGCTCCTTCGGGTCATTGGCGCTGTGCGCATGACCCAGAGCGAGCAGCTGTTCGCGTGTGCTGGCCGATAGCAGCGGCAAACGCTGAATTGGGCACTCCGGCTCCGCGACAACAGCGGCCAACAGTTGCGCAAAGGCGTCCGCCATGTTTGCGATGGTTTGAGTGCAAAACAGGTCCGTGCAGTACTCCCAACTTGCCCTTAGACCTTCCTCGCTATCGTGCAGCGCCAGCGTCAGATCGAACTTCGCGGTGTGTTGTTCCGCTTCGAGCACCTGGATGCTTAAACCAGGCAATGTCAATACCGACTGATCTTGGCTGCTTTGCAGCGTGAACATGATTTGGAACAGAGGGCTGTGGCTGAAACTGCGTTCAGGCTGCAATTTATCGACCAGCATTTCGAATGGAATGTGCTGGTGTTCGAAGGCCCCCAGCGCCAAGAGTTTGTTTCGCTGCAGCAGGGCGGCGAAAGAAGGATTGCCGGATAGATCGCTGCGCAGCACCAGCGTATTGACGAAAAAGCCAATCGACGACGCGAGCTGAGGTTGTGCCCGATTTGCGATTGCCGTTCCCATCACGATGTCGGTCTCACCGCTGTACCTGGCCAGCAGCGTCGCAAATGCCGTCTGCAGAGTCATGAATAGCGTCGAACTCTGAGCAACGCTCAATGCTTGCAGTTGCTCACTCAGTGATTTGTCGAACTGTTGATAGTGCACAGACCCGGCAAAATGTTGCACCGCCCGCCGCGGGAAATCCGTCGGTACACGGTGCACTTGCGGTAGAGCCGCCAATTGCCGCAGCCAGTAATTCAATTGCCGATCCAGTACTTCTCCTTGCAGCCAACCACGCTGCCAGTGAGCAAAGTCAGCGTATTGCACCGGTAGTGGCGGCAGCGCCGGCGGCTTTCCATCCTGCAACGCTTGATACAACGTCACGAACTCCTCGACGAGTACGTTTTGGGACCAACCGTCTGACGCGATGTGATGCATCGTCAGCAGCAATACATGTTCTTCGGAGCTCAACACGAGCACAGCAAGGCGCAGCATTGAGTCCTGCCGCAAATCAAACGGCTTGTTGGCTTCCGCTTCCGCCAGTTCGCGCACTCGCTGACTCCGCGACTCGATCGGAATGTCGCGCAGATCCGTAGTTGAGAACGGTATGGATTCCAACTCACGGATGCACTGACAAGGTTCACCGGAGTCAGAAATGGCGTAAACCGTTCGCAACACTTCATGTCGCGTTGCGATCGCATCCAATGCTTTCTTCAGCGCTTCCACTTCCAACTGGCCTATCAAGTGCAATGCCAGCGGCATGTTGTATTGCGTGCCGCCGGGCGTCAGCTGGTTGATGAGCCACAAACGCTGCTGGGCGAACGACAGTGCCAGCGGCTGACCGTCGCGCGCTACTTTTTCAATCGCCGGAAGCCCGACTAAGCGCTCTTTCGTGGCAATGAGTTTTGCCTGAGCGGCAAGCTCCGGATGCTCAAACAACTCGCGAAATGACAGCTCAATACCGAAGTGTTCCCGTATAGCGAACTCCAAGCGCACGGCACTTAAAGAACTGCCGCCCAGCGCGAAGAAATTATCGCGGCGGCCGACACCAGGTACACTCACCACCTCTTGCCAAAGTGTTGCTAACTGCGTTTCGATCTCGCCCTGCGGAGCTGCGTATGCGCGCCCTTCCATCGCACCAGCGTCCGGCTTCGGCAACGCCTGTCGATCGACCTTGCCGTTCGGCGTCCGTGGCAAAGCCTCAAGCACGACGAATGCAGTTGGCACCATAAACTCCGGCATTTGCGTTGCCAGTTTGTGACGCAGTTGGGCTGTCGAAGGTTGCACCCCGTCCATGGCACTCAAGTAGGCGATCAGCTGCTTAACGTTCGGCTCGATCTCGCGCGCAATGACTACCGCCTCAAACACGCCAGCACAGGCAAGCAGCTTGACTTCAATTTCTCGCAGATCGATTCGAACACCGCGGATTTTGACTTGAGAGTCGACCTTTCCGCAGTATTCGAGCTTGCCGCCCGGCAGCCAGCGTGCCCGATCGCCAGATGCGCATAGCGGCACCTCTGGATCATCCATAAAAGGATTCTGCGTGACTCGTTGAGCAGTCAGCTCCGGTCGGTTCAAATAACTTCGTGCCAACCCTGTGCCCGCGAGATACAACTCCCCCGGAACGCCGATTGGCAGCAATTGCCGATCTTGATCCAACACGTAAAGTCGGATATCGGCAATTGCCTCTGCTTGCGCCTCTGCCTGTAACTCGAATAACTCGTGGATGAATGCAGCCTCTGGATGCTCTGCGTGCGTGCAAGCAAACTCTTCCAGCAGCAGTCGCTGTGTCCTCGCGGAAACGAGCGGCAATGAATTGATCGGCCTATTAGGCTCCGCCACAATACCGGTCAGCAATTCGACAAAGGCCTCGGCCATGCTCACGATGCTCGTCGCCTGAAACAACTCTGTGCAGTACTCCCAACTCATCTGCAAGCCGTCATTGGTTTCACGCAGCGCCAGCGTCAGATCAAACTTGGCCGTCTGCTGTTCCTGCTCCAGGATCTGCATGCTCAAACCGGGCAGCGTCAGCGCGCTTTGCTCGCCGGTCTGCAGAGTGAACATGATTTGAAACAACGAGCTTTGATGGAAACTGCGCTCGGGTTGCAACCTATCGACCAGCATCTCAAAGGGGATGTGCTGATGTTCGTAGGCCTGTAGCGCCATTTGCTTATTCTGCTGCAAGAGATCGCTGAACGACGGGTTGCCCGATAGATCGCTACGCAACACCAGCGTGTTTACAAAAAATCCGATGAGGGGTGACAACTCCGCCTGCGTGCGGTTTGCGATGGGCGTGCCCATCACGATGTCGGTCTCATTACTGTAGCGGGCCAGTAGTACTGCGAATGCTGTCTGCAGCGTCATGAACAGCGTCGTGCCATGTGCGAGGCTGAGTTTCTGCAGACGCTCGCTCAAGGTTTTGTCCAAGCGCTGCGAATGCAGCGCACCAGCAAAACGCCGCACCGCCGAGCGAGGAAAATCCATGGGCAAGCCGTGCACTGGTGGCAGATCGTTCAATTGATTCAGCCAATACGCGAGTTGCTGCGTCAGCAGCTCGCCCTGCAACGAATGGCGTTGCCAGTGGGCGAAATCCGCATACTGCACCGACAGAGCCCGCAGAGGGTGTTCACGACCTGTCGAAAACGCTGCGTATAGCGTGGCAAATTCCGTGGTCAACACGCCTATCGACCAGCCATCTGAAGCGATATGGTGCATGTTGAACAACAAGACATGTTCCTGCTCGGCCAACGCTAACAGACCTACTCTCAACATCAGGTCTTCGCCGAGATCGAATGGCTTCGTGGCATCCGCTGCCGCCATCGCTTGTACTCGTTCTTCACGTACTGCCACGTCAAGATGCATCAGATCGATCAACGTCACCGGGATCGAACAGGCAGATTGCACAACAACGAAGGCCTCGCCGTCGTCCCGGGTGCGATAAACGCTGCGCAAAACCTCATGCCGTGCGACGATCGTATCCAAAGTACGCTGCAATGCTTCGCGATTCAGAACACCACGCAACCGGAAAGCAAACGGCATGTTGTACTGACTACTACCTGCCAGCCGATCAATGAGCCAAAGGCGCTGCTGCGCGAACGACAAGGGCGGCACTATCTCCCGCGATAGACGCGGAATTTGCACAATCGAGCCAGGAATCGCTGTGTCAATCAAACCAGCCAGTGCTCGTATCGTCGAATGAGAAAAGACGTCGGCAATCTTCAGACTCACCGCGAACGTTTGATTGACGGCGCTGATCAGGCGGGTGACCAAGAGAGAATGTCCGCCCAGTTCGAAAAACGATGCTGTTATGTTGTCACACGGGACTTTGAGCAAGTCGCTCCACAAGGCGACTAGGCGACGTTCAGTCTCGGTCTCTGGCGGTCTATTCATCTGCATTGAGCTAACACCGGGTTCGGGCAAGCGACGCCTATCCACTTTTCCGTTAGTGGACAAGGGAAGCTCGTCCAACATGACAATGTTGGATGGCAACATATAGTCTGGTAGCTCATGACGAAGCGCGGTTATCAACTGCGTTGCCAACAGCTCGTGATCAAATTCCCCGGCCGGTACGACATATGCCACAAGGCGTTTTCCGCCATCGCTATCTTCAAGTGCGACTAACACGGCTTGAGCTACCCGACAATCGCGACGCAGATGGTGTTCGATTTCCTGCAGCTCAACGCGAAACCCACGGATCTTCACCTGGTCGTCGCAACGTCCCAGGAACTCGAGCCTGCCCTCGGGCAACCAGCGCACCAAGTCGCCGCTCTTGTACAAACGCTCGTATTGCCCATCTCCAAAGGGGTTGCGAATAAATTTTTCGGCAGTGAGATCAGGCCGATTCAGGTAGCCCTTCGCCAGCCCCTGCCCGCCAATGTACAGTTCACCGCAGACACCAATGGGCACCAATTCCTGCCCCCTATTGAGCACGTACAACACGGTGTTATCCATGGGGCTGCCAATGGGAACAATCTTGCCCAGGCGATCCAACTCGGCTGTGACGTCAAAAATCGCGCAACCGACGGTCGCCTCGGTAGGTCCGTAGTGGTTGAAAAGCTGGCTGTTTGGAAAGCGCAATTGCAGTTCATGCGCAAGTTCAGGCGGGAAGCTGGCACCGCCGATAACAAATACATGAGCCGTGGCCGCACAGGTGTTGGTTGGTAGCAAGTTCAGCAGCGCTTGCGCATGCAGCGGCGTCATGCGCAGCAGATACCGCTCCTTCGCGGAAGCTAGACGAGACGCCAACGCGTCCAGTTCTCCTTGCGGCGGCATGAGCTCGACACAGCCACCCCTCAACAGAGGCAGGTAAAGACTTGGCACAGTGATGTCGAATGCGTGTGAAGTCACAACCAAGGAACCGGCCAGGCCATTTGTGTAATAACGACCAAGCGCGTAGCTACAGTAATCAGCCAGGTTGGAGTGCGCGATTTCGACACCCTTGGGCACACCCGTCGAGCCTGAGGTGTAGATGATATAGGCGCTATCGGCAGGCCCGATTTCTATGCCCAGTGAACTGGGATTGATATCTGGGTATTCCGTGAGCCATGTTTCGGCGAGAACATCATCCAGCTCAAGCACATCGATTCCGGCCACCGGCACCTTGGCACGCAGCGCTGACTGCGCGACTACGAGCTCGATGCCTGCATCCTCGATCATTACCGCCAGCCTTTTTGTTGTGCTGTTCGGATCGAAAGGAACATAAGTGGCGCCGCATTTCCAAATCGCCAACAGCGCTACCATCAGTTCTGGCGAACGTGTGCTGTGCACTCCGACAACAGCACCCGGCTCAACGCCAGCCTCGACGAGGCAATGCGCCAAACGGTTGGCTTTTCGATTGAGATCGGCATAACTCAGCACCGCTTCTCCGCAACGTACAGCGGCGGCGTTTGGGCTAAGTGTTACCTGGCCTTCGAAGCGCTGCGGAACTATGCAGTCGCGAGAATTGCTGGCGACTTTGCCATTCCACTCGATCGCAATTTGATGTCGTTCCGCATTGCCAAGCATTGGAAGATTCAAGATCGGCGTGTCTGGTGCCTCGACAATGCTCCGCAACAACGTGTCCAGGTGCTTAGACATGCGTTCGATAGTGCTTGGCGTAAACAGTGCTGAACAATAGGTCCAAGTTGCCTGCAATCCGTCTGGGAATTCTTCCATGCCAAGGTGAATGTCGTATTTGGCGACGACATGCTCAGTATCGACCTGAGAGAGTGTTAGCTCAGGCAAGCGCAATTCATCTTGCTCGTTGTTCTGAACCACGAACATGATCTGATACAGCGCGCCATATCTGACGCTGCGTTCGGGGCGCAGCTTGTCGACCAGCAACTCGAAAGGAATATGCTGGTGATCGTAGGCCTGCAGTGCCATTTGCTTGTTCTTTTGCAACAGCGCACTGAAGCTAGGGTTGCCAGACAAATCGCTGCGAAGAATCAGCGTGTTCACAAAAAAGCCGATCAAAGGTGCCAGCTCAGCCTGCGTACGGTTGGCTATCGGCACTCCCATTGCTATGTCGGTTTCGTTGCTGTAGCGGGACAGCAGCACTGCAAACGCCGTTTGCAATGTCATGAATAGAGTCGCACCTTGCGCCAAGCTCAGTGCATTGAGCTGATCGCTTAAGGTCTTGTCCAGCAGATGCACATGGCTGCTTCCTTCGAAGCTCTGCGCGGCCGGTCGTGGAAAATCCAGTGGCAAGCTATGCACTTGTGGCAAATCGGCCAGCTGGTGTAACCAGAAATCAAGCTGCTGCTCCAGGATGTCGCCTTGCAGCCGGTTGCGTTGCCAGTAGGCGAAATCGCCGTACTGCAATTGCAGCGGCGGCAACGGATCTGTCATGCCGTTTGAGAAAGCGTCATACAAGGTCACGAATTCTTGCGTCAGCACGCCAAGCGACCAACCATCAGACGCGATGTGATGCATCGTGAATAACAGAACATGCTCGTGCTCAGCTAATACCACCAGGCTCGCGCGCAGCATCAGGTCGCGTCCCAAATTGAACGGACGCTTTGCCTCGGCAAGCGCCTGGGAGAGCACTTGCCGATCACGCTCTACGGCGTCCAGGTGCGCGAGATCGACGACGGCGATAGACACCGGCATCGCATCCATCGTTCGGACTCCAGCCTCGCCATTGCCAAGGGTGTAGTACGCGCTGCGCAAGATTTCATGGCGCGCGACGATTTGATTCAGTGACCGTTGCAAGGCATCTCGATTGACTCGCCCTGTCAGGCGCAAGGCATATGGCATGTTGTACTGAGTACTCACGCCACCATCCAACTGATCGATAAACCAAAGTCGCTGCTGTGCGAATGACAGCACCGGTACGACATCGGCAGGGCGTGTGCGAAGCAGGGAGACCTTTGCTTCTTTTCGCGCTAGGACGTAGTCGATGATGGCTTGTTTGTTGGATCTTATGAGCGACTTCAAGTCCTCACTCAGCGCTTGCCAGTTTCCTTCGATGAGCAATTTATCTTGCGACACACCAAGCTTGATACCCTGCTTGATGAGAGAGCGGAGCAAATCCTTTGTTTCTGTTGTTGCGTTGTTCACGGTGTGTTTTCCGCTTCAGGCAGATCCTTCTGCGCTCTTCATTCCGGCGTTATCGGACCGTCTTGTTGTTTCAAAGCCTCTGTAGAACCCAGAACAACGGCTGAAAGACGGAGTACTGCCACTGCGATATCTTGTGACTGGCAAAAACCGGCGCCAATTCGGCATTGCAAGCCGCACTCAAGTGCTGCCTGAGATGCAACCATTTCCGTCCAAGTTTGGTCAGCACGAATTTCCCTAGAAACCCAAGGTCCAAGCATTGATCTAATGTATTTGCGTATTCAATGTGCAAAAGGGCAACCCAGTCATTCTTTGAAATTGGCGTGCGTCTGGCAGTTTCACGGAACCGGATGCTCTGCGGAGCTCCCCTTTCGAACATGCTGATACGGCGAATAGAACAAAACAGATAAACCAACCGTTCGGCCTCCTCGCCAATCAAGGCACGAACCTCGTGCCTGTCATCCAGCGTCAACGCATTGCGCTTGAAGCCGTCGGTCCCATACATGCTGTGAAACAGACCGGCATGACATACCGGCTCTGACAATCCCCAACTTCTCAGCAACCGGTAGGTTCCTTCCAAATGCGCGAGGAAATGGCGCCCGGAGTGGAGAAGTTTGTCGGCCCCCAGCGCCAACAGGTACTGTCGGCAAGACTCGAGTTTCTCATCGGTTGGCTGGTGTGCTGGCTCGCTCATGCA
>Ga0307513_10007216_pt1 | contig 14432 bp, 19 predicted proteins | sample 15_EM_MG_FD_202174 | JGI IMG/M metagenome (GOLD analysis project Ga0307513, IMG submission 202174) | Populus trichocarpa ectomycorrhiza microbial communities from riparian zone in the Pacific Northwest, United States - 15_EM | ecosystem: Host-associated > Plants > Roots > Unclassified | place... | reverse complement strand
ACAGCTACCCACCTGAACCTTGCACCCTCGGTCGTAGCTAACGCAGCAAAATTGATGCTGAACATATGGCAAGTGTCCCAGAAGTACTCCCGTGCGAGCGCAATTGATGCACCAATGTACGAGCGCCAAAGGTAAGGCAGTATCTTAATAGCAGCCGAAATGAAACGCGGGTGCCAAAGACCTAGGATGACACGGGGAGCTAGCCTTGTCTGCCAATCCTCTTGTGCAGAGATGATTTCGTGCATCAGGGAGAATAACCGCTCCGGGTCGTTCTGCGGCTTGACGTCGACCTGGATGCGTAACGGTTAACCTCCCAAAACTCGTGCGTGCACAGTAGAGCGCCCTCACATCAAACTTGACGTGTCGATTCTCCGGCCGCATCAGGAGGGCAATAGTCTCCTGGAACGTGGGGATAGCTTGCCGGGGCTCCTTAATTGTTCTGCAGTGCTGCATTCCATCAGCTCCGTACCAATTCCGCTCACGAATGAGCCCTGCGAGTACAGCGCGTGAGTACGGCGGTGGAGGTCACACGGGCAGGGAATAAATATATCACTCACCCTGTGAGCCCGTGGTTCGTGAGAGGTCCGGATCATGGAACATGACCACGACCTTGTCAAGTGAGACGTGTACATCTAGACCCGGCGCGGCGGCGGCGTCAGTCGCAGCCAAGGATCGAGGACGCCTGGGCGGGCTCACCGCTCTCAATGCCCTCTGCGCCATCGCGAATTGCCGCCTCGAACGACGCAAGAGTGTTCTCCGGAAAGGCTGCTGATGCCTGTGGCGTCGAGTGTGTTAGTAAGGCGCGAGGAGGTGGGGGGAGACGCGCGTAAGAGCGGGACGTACCCCTCGGTGACTGCGGAGCGCGTTAGAGGAGCGTCGGGGCGATGAGTGACGTGCAGTCAGGTTAGAGTGGGTCGGTGGACGTACCCCCAGCACTCGGGAAGAGGCTTGGGCGGGCTCTGTCTTTTGGGACTTTTGGGCGGAGTGCAAGTCATCGACGAGGCAAGGAGCCAAGGGGCGACAGGGACGGCGACAGGGACGGGGTCGCGCGGGGCTCCTTCTTGTACGAGGGATCTGTGAGTCAGTCCCGCACGTTCGCGCTGCACGCCCCGGACCCAAAATTCAACGAACGTGGCAAACGTGGCCGGCGCCAATAACTTTACCTCAGCTCACCCGGGAACAAAAAGGATATCGACCCTTCAAAAAAACTCCGAGCAGCGCTCTGGATATTATAGTCTATGGCAGCTGACTGAGGGTGATTACACTTTTCCATCAAGCCACATCCCCGCCACAAACGCGATCGACGGGGTAGCACCCTATGGTCTTCGGACCAATACAGCCCCCTCGTCCTCTGTCTCTTCACTTGCAACCGATATGGTTCGCTGTCGCGGTCCTGTCTCCAGGAGCACCTGCCCCTCCTGCACGCGAACGGCTTCTACTAACACCTTTTCCCGACCGTCCTTTTGCGTCTCAGTTACTCCAGGGGCGGGTGGGGAGGGATTTACGGGGTCGTCCACTGGCACGGAAATCTCCTTCAAGGCTTGCAGCATATCGCAATGTGTCTTTTTCGCGAGCTCGTCCACATGAGCAGTCGTAAGGCCTTTTGTAGGGATCGGTGGTAACACTGTAGCGAAATCCATGAGTGAGCCATGGACGAGGTGTGGTCAACACGCACCTCGAATCTTCAGTCGCTCGCCCTCAAACACGCCCTTGCGGTATATCCTCCAGTAATTTTCGCATACGACAGGTACGATGGGGATTTGTGCGTCGATCGCGAGGTGGAATGCACCCTTCTTGAACGGACGAAGACCAGGCACCTCCTGCGATGCTCGTGTGCCTTCAGCAAACATCCAAAGTGATGTTGACCTTCGCTTAAGCTCATCACCTGCCTCCTTGAGGGATTGGACAGCTCGATCTTTATTGGACCGGTCGATAAATATGCTGCCGGCCAGCCACATATATAGACCGAGCAGCGGCGCCCAGAAAAGCTCCTTCTTCCCCATGATTATCGCTCTCCGTGGAAACACACTGCATACAAAGTGAAAATGAGCGCATATGAAATAATCCCGAACACCCGGGACTCACGCCGAGACGTAGCCGATGTCGAGCATGGTCTGGTGATTACCGACAATCACCGAAGGTCGCGTTTCAAGGTGCTCAGCACCTTCTATCTCGTAAGATAGGCCTAAGGTGGGTTCGATGAATTTTCCAAAGAATTTGCCGATGTAGTAGTTGCTGTCGTATCGTCTGCCCATTACAGCCGCCCATATTGACACGAATACCCCCCACACTGAGGCCACGCCAATACCAGACACGTATAGAATGATTTTGATGTAATATCTGGCCGTCGGGGATTGTGAAGAGACCCAACGGAGGGTGAAATAGGGAACACTGAGGTAGGCGAGGGGACGAAGGAGGGCCATGACTGTTCCCATCATCCTCCAGCACAGCTAGTAGATCTCCGTCGTTGTCGGGCTCGACGTTGAGAAAAAAGAGAAGACAAGGCCGCGTTCAAGGGTGGTTACTTGCTTACCGGAGTCTGTAACACCGCTCTTCCATTCCATTCCATTTCCCGACCACTACCACCTGCAATGGCATTTGCTCCAAAATCCTCGAAACCGAAACCGAGGGTACCAGGTATTATTACCCAGGCAGATAAGCCCAGGACAACACAGAAACCCGAACCTTCGGCACGGCCGAGGCGCGTTCCGTCTGTTAGTGACGCTCTCCCGATCGGATTTGTGCAACCGAAGTCGGTCGAGGCTTCGGCGAGGGATGAAATGGGAAAAAAACACGTAGCGATGCCAGAGATCGTCTCCAAACGCGCGAGACCACGTTCACCTGCGAGGAGAGCGGTTGCCACCCGACCAGTGACTGAGAGTGCACGTTCCAATACTCTTGGAACCGTCAAGAGAAACCAAGTTACAGTTGTGCGCAGTGACCCAACGCTCAAGGTACTCCAATCCCAGGCAAAGTAAGCCCACAACTCACAAATGAACAGATCAAAGCCAAGCCTGTCGTGGTAGCCCCCGATATCCTCTCTTTATCAGCTCAATTGGCACCTTGGATCTACATGTCTTCAACTTTAGAGGCTGCATTGCAAGGAAGCGAAATCCGGCTAAAGGTGCGAAGAACCCCGTTAGAATCGTGTGCGTACCAATGATGCTGTTTACAAGGGGGCGCTAGAGGAGCGGAATCGGGTACTAGATGAAGAGGAGACCCGATTCAAGGATGCCAGAATACGGGCCACCAAAACAGCACAGGTCGCTATCCTAGAAGAACTTGGCTTTGGAGAGGTCTGTAGAGAATTCATTGGTACCACAAACATGTCCTAACAGCTTCCAGTTCTCTTCTAGTGTCTGTGATACCTTCTGCCGGTTACAAGTCCTTCTGGAGCATTTCAAGCACCTTAGCGAGACGATGTTGCCATTTCTTCAACAGCATATGGTCCATGAAGAGGATTGGGACCCAAGTCAATACGTCACGACAATCGGTGACTTGGGTGAGTCATTATCCTTGGTGTCTCTTCACAAAACTGATGTATACCTAGACCATTGGCTTGAGGAGTCCTTACACCTACAGACGGAAATACGCGCAGTTGTTGAAACGGCAGATAGGCGTACCTCTCTCACTCCAGAGTCGAGAGTCCTGTCCGCACTCTCGGACTGCATTCGCCTTCTTGAGACCCGCACCTCTCTTCTGCGGCGGACAAGAGAGGCCACCCTGAAAACGAAGGACTTCCAACGCAAGAAGATTCAACTCCAAACCTTCGCGAATGCCGCCAATAGGATAATACATACGCCAGACCAAAGCGATATGGATACATTAGATGCGTAATCTTCTCGAGGTCTACCTCACGCGCCTCCTGCGTCCTGCTGTTTCAACGCCTCTAGTTCACGGGTCTTCGCGTGTTGCAGCGTGAAGACTTTTTGTATCTGTGCCTGCACCTCATTCGATGCCATTCGCAACCGATCTGCCTCTTCCTTGATCATACTCTGCGTAAACTCCGCGGGTACTCCGCCCCCCTTCCCATCTCCGCCGTTCTCGTCCGCTTCGTAGCTCGTCGGTGGGAGGGAGACATGGAACGGGAGCGGGCGGCGCTTGGCGGCCGGCAGGGGGGTCGGCGGGTGCTCAATGAGGATGTTGAAAAAGTTTTGCAGGGGGTCTGTGAACACGATCTCATCGTACTGCCACGACTGGATGGGCGGCGGGAGCTGGTTCTGCATCGCTGGGTTGTCCTTGAATTGCTGGACGACGATGAATGGGTGGAGTTTGAGCAAGTGGTGCACATTTATTGCTTTCTCGCTGGATTCGGGGATGAATGTTATGCGGATTTGGATTTCGAATTCTCCCCAACTGCAGCGGAGATGAGTGGGCAGACTACCAATGGAACTGAGTTGGACACACCCTGTTTCTGATATCTCGAACGGAGGTTTGTCGAGGACTTTATATTATGAAATGTCAGGTACTGCCGTGTAGAGATACGTGACGCGCTCACCCCGATTGGGATTGGGAAATGAATCGTGCAGCTTGAACGCAACGCGCTTGATAAAATGGGTAATATCGTCGGCGCCTCCCACTTGGTCGTCTTTCGATGCAGCACTACGGACAGCTACCGTCCACTTGTGTGAGTGGTCGGGGTGAATATGACTCGCCGCCTTCTCCGCTGGGGTGAGCATCCGCGCCGTGCTGCCATAGACAATCGGGCGGTAAATAGACACGCCCTAACACGTGAAGATTAGTCTCTGATTTATGACACAGACCAGGAGGCTTCGCACGCGTATTCTGGGATTGTCTGGAGGCATGGGTCGGGACCAGGCTCAGCTTGCTTTCTTCACCAACTTCGACTTTGAACCATGTTCCTCGTAGACAGTGAGCGCGACGCAAACACCCCAGAATAACAAGAGACCTGATCTAGATCAATCGCAGAACCCATAAACATCCTCGAGCGGCAAAAGACCTACCAGGTGGATACCTCTTGCTCGCCGTCATGCTCGTCGTGAACCGACTGACTCGGGTAATGTCTAGTCTTCGCACCTACCTATCTATTTCCGTGCTCCTCGTTCAAAGCTCTATATCAGTACGTCTTGAGTTGTTGCTAGGCCGGATCAATGAGGTTTATGTTTCGACGAACGACGTCTACAGGCGTATTTGGAGCCGGTTTTACGGTCGGAGTCTTCGGAGCCGCCTTCGGTGTCTTTTCACTGCTCAGGGTATGTCCAGCGACTCTCCGAAAGTTTGGTTCACCAACCCATGTCTTTCTCTCAGGGCAAGCCTTCTTCAAGTTAACTGAGCAGCTCGTTTGTCTTATACTAGAATTGGAATTGGAGACTGTTACCACATTATGTTGCTTCCTCCATGACTCTTTAAGTTTGCATGTGCTTTGCGCGGCGATATGTCTGAATACACATGATTATGGTGTCCGGAAGAGCATGTAGCTCGTCGATTTGGGTAAACTAAACATCTGAGACGCTCACCAATCAGTTTCCTTCTTCTTAAACCTCTGCCACTCCCGCAGACGATGTCACAACCACCCCAGTACATATCACGGGCAGCCGTGCAAGCGTCATATCGTCCGAAAGGCTACGTATGTCCCTTTTTGGCCCCTCTGCATTGCGCGTAACACGTCCTCACCGCGTCCGCAGGGTACTTCTCCGGGTTTACAACGCGCACGCCGGCCCTTCTTGGTCCGGAACATCCTCACAGGCCTTACAATTTCTGCCTTTGTAGTAGGCGTATGGGCGTACTCCATCTCCGCGGTCAAACAAGACGTTTTCGACGACGTCGACGCGGAAGCACGCACCCTTTCGCCCGCCACGCGCGCCGCGACCGAATCCGTCGAGGACCGCGAGCGTGCCACGAAGCAGGCACTTGCCATGATTGCCGCGACCGCCCCGGAACGTCGGCCAAAATCTAATAAGCAAAATCTGACTCGCGCATCTGTGCCAGCGAAGGAGGTACACGTTGGGGTTCTAGGAAGAGTATTGGGAGATCGGTACCCGTGGCTTTATGACCCTTCGAAGGGTCTCGTGTATGGGGCTCCATCCGTTGATAATATTGGGCGAATTTCCGATTCGCGAAGAGATTAATACAAAATGATAGGATAAAAATGATAATGGTGAAAGTAGAGTGTCCACGCCCATATGCTCCGATACATAGAATGCAATTCATAGCCAATGACGACCAGTCTCAGGGATCGGACAGAGGCAGAATACGCAAAGCCGAGAAGGACGCACAACCAGCAGCTCACGAGGGGGGAGTTGAATCCTCTCGTGCGTATCAGAAACGACAGGCCAGCGATTCATGGACCCTCGTGGTTATCAAGGTTTGGAATCTGAACGACCTAGCGCATGTACGATCATTCAAATTCCAAACTTTGATTACCACTGTGGTCCATCAACGGCCATCTCGTGGGGTCGAATATACGGAGTGGTGAGGGTATGCAGTGGTATCTTCCCACTGCTCACCCTCACTACCCCATATACCCACCCTCTTGCCTTTGCCCGTGGGAGTCCGATGAGCTAATGGATACGGTGGAAGCTCATCAGGTGGAAGCTTATCAGGTGGAAGCTCATCAGGTGGAAGCTCATCATATCGCCTTTCCGTTGCGGCCTACAGGAAATTTGAGTTATTATTAGGCAATGGGAAGAGTTATTATAGACTCGACAAACCTTGTTCGTCGACAAACGTCTTGCATACTGTAACAACATGCAAGAAGTTTGTCGACCGAACAAGGTTTATCGAAACTACTTACCTGTACCTCCTCGTTCTTCCAGTCGTTCATTTCTTTTTGTTGTCGAGCCAACTCCTTCGCCAGATTCGGAATGGAATGTGCATGCCTAGACCCGCTGAGCCCCTCTTGAAGTCGCAATACTAAGTCTTTTGCACCATCGTTCTTAGCCAGCTTTTTTGTGTTTCCACGACCTTTAGCAATAACGACGTTGCTGAGCTTGCCCTTGGCATCCCAAACCGGGGTTGTGGTCGGTGACTGCGGATCCATTGTAAAATCCCAGTCCATGTTTTTTCGAGCGTGCTGGAGGATTTGGTTCAAGAGGGACAAGTGACCTTCGGGGAGTGACGAAGGTGAAGCACCTCCCGGCGACGCGGTCGATGCCAAGGGGCCACTTGCTTTGTGGAATATGGGTGATGGTCCCCCAAGATGAGGGGAGTGGAAGATCCCAAGGCTGCTCTGCGGCTTGAGTCCCGGACTTGGTCCATCCGCAGCAGCAATGAGAGGAGGACGAGGAGAATTTCCAATTCTGAGTCCTAGATTTGGAGGACTTTTATCGTGGTCTCTTGCATTGCAATATGAGCTCTGGACGATTCTGTACGCCTCTTCGACGTACGGTCGCAGGACCTTGTGTAGCCACGGCTTCACATATTCCCACGAATAGTCATTATACAGCCCGCCGATATATGCCTGTAAAAGTCATTTTTGTCTCAGTTGAATTGCTTTCATCGAGTGTGAGTTCGTACACACCTCAAACAGATCCGCTGTAATAGCATAGGTGTCAATTGATAAGCAGTCATTGAAAAACAAGAGAACAAGCCAACCTTGGACATATACAGAACGCTGTAAGCTGGGCAACTGTGACTGATTGGCGCGCAGACGCCTGGAAAGACCATAATGCTCGGAGATTGTCGCAATCGTAACATTTTGTACAACAAGCGACCGCATTTTCTAGAAGATTTGAAGCAGATCAAAGGTCTGATCGGGATGAGCGACAGGAGTCACTTACAGCGTGTGGCCCAACACGCAAGCCAGCTGCGGTGAGGCAGTGGTGAGGATGACTGAGACTTGAAAAACTAAGAGCGGGCACACGTACGATATAATGTTTTAGCCAGAGTAACGACAGCCAGGCTGAGTACCGAGTCGCCGATGTACTCCAACACTTCATTGTCCGGCGCCAGATCATTGGGAGGATCCTCAAAAACGGCCGTAGGTCGAGCAAAATACGAGCGATGGGTGAACACTTGGTCCTCTGTCTTTCCATATTTTAATGGAATCAAACGAGGGAGGCCGTCGATGTCCACCGACGGTGGCCTGAGCGTGGAGATGAGTTGTTAAGAGAGAGAAAAGCGCAAAAAAGGGCTGAGGTAGCGCACCTGAGGGGCGTTGCAGTGGTCATGAATATTTGGAGGGCGAAGGAAGCCGCGGTGGTTAATCAGGCTCACTGCAGGTTTAGGTCGTGGCAGGCTCCGAAAAGGCAGGCGCCTCGTGGATTGGCAAGCGTCAAGTGTTATTGATCGCTTAATAAACTTGACAAACAACTTCCAGGGCCGCGAGTTCGCCTCGTTATGATGATGGGTTGGGACAACGGACGACAACCTACACGGAACCGCCCGCAGCTTTGCCTTCCAAACACGTGGCCAATTTTTAACTCGCGATAACCTTGCCGCGGTCAACATCAGCCCTTGTAATACAAACCTGATTATCACGGCCTTTCCTCGCAGAGCACCGCATGGCCCCGCCTTCCTGCCTGCCGCGCCTTCCTGCGCGCGCTTCGGGCAGGAGGGAAAGCAAATTCAGGTGGATCAAGCGTGCTGCGGCGCACGGAGTTCCGGGCAGTCACGGGCATATCGTGCCATTCTCACTCGCCTCGCTCAGATGTCTTAAGTTATCACCTCGTGCACGTCACCCTGAGGTCCGATACACGGCTTGACAGCCAGGACAGGACTTTTCAGTTCGCCTACCGTCGTCCGCGTGCATATTAGGCAGACTGGTTCGCTTTTATCCAGCTCTGTGCCTTGGGTGGCATTCTCATCGTCTACGCAATGTGATCCCATGGTGGTGTGAATCTCATAAGCCATTTCACAACCACCGGGCGGGAGTCAAGAACCTGACCCTGTATGCTACAACTTGGTTGGAGCCTGGCTCGAAGAAGTTTGAGTCTCCCGGCTGAATGGGTCCACTGATATTTACTTGCAGTGTAAATCTACGCGAGCAAGTATAGAACCTCCACTCTTTCTCCCGCTCCGTGGTGAATACCATTACCACATAATTTGGTTCTCTCAATGACAGGGCTAGGGCAGCATTGCCTTCAAGGCGTCCGATAAAAGGGGGACAAAGAATCCGAATACGAGTTGAACACAAAAACTACTTTGAGACAGGGGATGAAATCTGGATGTCGCTTGACGCTCAGAGCCTGCCACAGTGGCTATGTCAAGCGTGATTGGCCGTCCAATGCAGATATTCCTACAACAAACCAATCACGATCTTTCTACCGGCATTTGATGTCGTCATTCACAATTATCCAGACGCCCTCTCCCACAAGGAAATAGGACATCGGTATTCGTTTCGCGGGAGTTCGCTGTGTGAGAAGGAGCAAACCGAACCAAAGTCTCCCCTCTAGGTGCCCCTGCCCTCTGCGCCAAGTCCCTGGACCAGTACTGGTCACACCAACCCGCGACAGAGCCCAGGGTGATCTGTTTCGAGTATCAGATGGCCATCGCAGGTCCATGGGTGGCAGCTCAGTTGGACTGGTTTGGTGTAACTCCTGATGATCACGCACCTCACTACCGCAGTCACAGTGTGCAGTGTGCGTGGCCACCTTGTTAGGCAACAGAATCCCTATTGTAATTCCGGTCAGGATATGGACCCTAGCCGTAGGTCCTTGAAAGGCCCACTGAGCGAGGGGCCAGAGACGTCCACGAAAGGCCCTGAGTTCGATGGTAAGGGGCCTATCAAGCTTCCATCGTGGAACTTTTCCCAGATGTACGGGGTCCTGCGACTTTTGTCAGGAGGAGAAGAGGAATCCAAATTGGAAAGCGAAGGCCGCCATTGCCCATTTTAACTGTATGCCCGAGCCGAATCGTCCCGTAGACAGGAGCCCAGCCATGGAGGGGTAATGAACTGTCGTGCCAACGAGCAGCTTGCCTCGTGGAAGATAACGTAGTGTTCTTCGTGCCGGATCGGACAGTAAGACAAGGCATTACACGGCCCATGGCTCCCAGTTCCGGTTTCAGATAGCACCAACAATCTAGTGTATGCGTTATCATCAGAACCCGCGCCGCGGTGTTACCGACGTCCGACTTGCGCATGAGGTGTCTAGCTTTGAGCGTGAGGTGTCTGTAAATCGAAGAGCCCATGAGGGGCGACCTATTGCCATTTGACGCAGCCTTATCTTCTGCGCCATATTTCTCTCTTGACACTTCCCACATTACAACCTGAACACGCCAACCCCCCCTGATACAAATCACCTAGTACATAGCCATGATCGTTCATGTAATTGGTGAGGCATTCCGAATGGTATACATGCCATGACAATGTTGACATGCGAGAGAGAGGAGCCAGTATAGTCCAAGGGAAAGAACCAAACAGCTGTGCCTTCCTAGGGTTGCGTCGACATCAAAGGGGTGTTGAATATAGCGTACGTACTGCATGGGCAATGAGGAACGAATGCACGATTTCACATTTGTTTCATCGAACTTGCGCCCTGTAATCTCGAATGGAACCTTGATATATGCTCGCATAGCATGTTAAACATGTACGATGTTCGGAATCAAGGATTTGCATTATATATGCAGAATTTGTACGGTGTACACAACTGGAGTAAAGCAAACAGAGACTGTGGATCGACGCTCGAGACTAGCATGGGAGGCTACAAAAAGACATAGTCGGAAGGAAACGCGAGAATACTTAAGATATGCAAATTTCATGAAGCAGGAATTTGTGGGTATCAGTTACCGTATCAGATGGTGTTAAACTCGTCGATCAGCGGAAGGAAATTTATGTGGGTATGACGGGGAAGACGGCAATCGAGTGCGCTGGTTCATCTTGAAACAGGAGAGTTAGCTATCAGATATAAAAAATTCCGATGGCAGCAAGAGTGATGTACTAACATTGCTGGCTATGGAGTTTCGCGAGGCGTCTCTCCTCTAGCACTCTTTTCCGCTCTCTCTGCATTTGCTCGAGCTGCATCATATGTTGCGCAGAGAGCTGCCTTCCTCCCGCGAGCGCCGCGTTCTGGCTAATTTGCGACACAAGGGTGCTCGCGATCCCCTCATCGTCGTCGTCGTCGTCCTCAGAGCCATCTGACGAGTCGTCATCGTTGTCAAATGGAGAAGCCATTTGTAGGAAGGGGAGCTGGTCGTTTCTAGTGTCATATTGCGTGCGAGCGTCACCGGACTTGCGTTTCTGGCCGCGGAAGAACGCGATGTCAACACCGAGTTGCTTGAAGCACGCAACATTCCACTTGTCCACGATCTGGGACACTTGACGAGCCGCAGGACCGTAGCTCCCAGGCGTAGGGTTTCGGTCTTGCCAAACGCCTAGGACCTCCTGATGAAAACAGGGCAACAACCCATTCAGTCACAAGAAAACGGGGAATGAATACATGCATACCTGCATAAATGCTGCCCATTCTTCATGCGTGACCCTCATCTGGTCCAAGACCTTTGGTAACCGTGGGAATGCTCCAGGAGCATTCAAGTCCTGAATGACGATGAAAGGGTCAAATCTCCCTTGCGGTGTAAACCGTTGGCCGTGCTGGGTCTGCCGCGCCTGTTGCTGCTGCTGCTGCTGCTGCTGCTGCTGCCTTTGAAGCTGCTGCCACCGTTGCTCTTGGTGTTGGTGTTGTTGGTGTTGTTGTTGCTGGTGCTGGTGCTGATGTTGGTGTTGGTGTTGGTGTTGGTGATGTTGAGACTTTCTCGGGGGACGGAGTAATTCATAATCGCTTTCAGCACCACGATCAGCGCCCGGGTTAGGCGAGACGCTTGCGCTGCTCCCGTCGTAGGACTGGTCCATATGGCCGAAGGATGGCCCGCGTTGGTGATACCTCGGGCGTTGGTGCTGAGCCTCATGACGCTGAAGCTGTGGTTGTTGTTGTTGGGGTCCTCCATATCCACCTGGGATGATACCGCCTGCGCTCGTGAGCGTAGCCCCGCCCCCACCTGTTGGAACATTGATGAGCTGAGGGGGCTGTGGAAGCCCATAAGGTGGTTGCTGCTGTTGAGGTTGTGGCATTCCAGGCGGCATTTGTCCTCGTGTAAGTCCAGCCGTCACTGTTTCTGGTATGACATATCCTCCTGCAACGGGAACAGGCTGTACCTGGCTCAACTTTGCCGCGAGTTGATCTGCGAAGTGAGTCCCCTGGGCGGGGAACGTCTGTGCATTTATCAAGGGTGTCTTCAGCAGAGGGTGAGCAAACTGAGCAGGAGTTTTGGTGAAGACCGAAGGCGCAGATCCAGGGACTGGTTTTCCAGCTAAGATGTGGTTAGGGGGATAAACTCCTTGTAACACGTTGGATTGAATCATAGGCGATGGCTGACCGGAGATCCCGTTCGCGGGCATCTGGATGTATTGGGGCTGATTGGGTGAAGGCTGAGTTTGGAAGGCCACGGTACGAGCCATGGGGCTCGGGACGACACCAGTAAGCTGCGGCTGAACGGGTATCATGGGCGAGTGACTAGGCCACGCCTGTCGAGGGGCAGTATTGGGCGAGTGACTAGGCCACACCTGTCGAGGGGCAGTATTGGGCGAGTGACTAGGCCACGCCTGTCGAGGGGCAGTATTGGGCGATGGTTGGGTAGCAAATTGTACCTGTTGAGGTTGTTGCTGCTGAATGGCCATAGCGTGGTGGGAGGGTGTCTTCTGGGGCTGCATATGCTGAGTTCTAGCCTGCTGTGGAACCTGCGAAGGTGCAGAGGGTTGCTTTTGCCACCCCCCCCAATCATCGTCGTCGTCATCGTCGTCGTGGTCGTCGCCTCGATCATTGTTTCTCGTGTTTTGCTCCCAGGCCTTCACCGAACTAGTGACGGGCACCCGCCGCCCTTGCATATTCGGACTAGGTTGTTGAGAAACGGCCCCTTGCTGATACTGCCCCATACTCGCGCCTCCAGCCTGCGGATAAAATGCAGGGCGTTCGGCCGTACTGATCTTCCGCTGGCGCTGTTGAGCGTTGTCCCAGGCACCCTGAACTTGACTTGGGTCCATGGCGCCGTAGCCCATCGCCCCGCCCTCAGGAACACGGCTCCTCGAGCGGGAGCTGAGACCCAGCATGCTACCCGAAATCCGTCGTTGCCTCTCCCGGCCTCGTTCTTCGGCAGCACTGATATATCCGTCATGCGCCTTATCGCCTTTCAGATTAGCCATCCTCATTTTGGTCTCAACATCGGATATGTCATCTGTTCCGGCCACGCCGCCGGGCATGCGAACGGTGTTCATGTTGCTTCCGTTGAAAGTATTGGCCCGGTGCAGCTGTGCGGACTGATTCGGACTAGGCCAACCGATCCCGCCTTGGCCACTTTGGGGTTGTGAAGCCGTAAACGGCGGTTGTTGCTGAGCTTGCCATGGAGAGGCGGAGAATGAAGGACGACGGGACTGGTTCGAGGGACCAGCAATAGGAGGTTGGTGCTGTTGTAGAACCTGTTGTTGGATGTACGCCTCTTGATACCCCGGCATAGGATTCTGGCTCTGAGCTCGTTGATGCTTCATGTCGTGCCTCTTATCAGTACCTTCAGCGTCCCTCTTCTCTTGTTTAGTGTACTCTTCCACCTGTTTTTGCCTGCCCGGTGCACAGCCGTCAACACGAGGAACCGGTCCAGCGACAGGCGCACGCGTACCAGTGTTCGATGATTTTTTTCTTATCTTTCTTGTTCAACCCAGAGATATCGACGTTCTTTTGGGACCGAGTTCGCGTTAGATAGGAAGGGTGCGGTGGCAAGGCGTCGAGGCTCACCGGCTTTGGCCCAGGGTGTGGAACGCGCCTGGGTTGTTGCTGGAGTCGACTGGCACCAACGGCGGCACTTGAAAGGTTTTGACCAAAGTCCTCTTGGTACTTTTGGGCTTGGAAAATAGCTTGCTGCGATATCTCTTGCGCTCGACTGGGATCGCTGACTTGCCGCCACTCTTTTTCTTGGAATGAGAAATAGACCAATAAGCCTTTAGCTCTACGAGATTGTCAGACGCCTTGTCACTCACGAAATTTGTGCCCGAATGGGTTTGATGGGGCTGGAGTGAGCCAACAAACGAAGATCTGCTCGCCGATTTGTCGACCTGTCTTTGGGTCGATCCTCGGACGTTTGGTTATGGCCCCTGGAGGTGGACTACCACGGTCGGTGTTTGGGGGGGATGGCAGCTGCTGAGCAAGGCCCGGAGGCGCAGCGGGGGCAGGAAAGGAACCAGACCAAGGAGCAGTTGTTTGTTGATGAGGAACCCCGTGCATCGTCGGTGCCCTTGGTTGAACGGCGACGAATGGGATCGGTGCCGCGCCGCGTCGCGTCGAAAGTGGAGGTGGATGGGGCCAAGTGGTAAGTGCTAGATAGCACGCCTTATAAAACACAGCGCGAATAGGTCTGACGGTCTGATGGCGTCTCACACCTCGGGATCACTCTGGGCTCGCGCTGCCATTCCATGCTCATCCTCCGCGCGGCTAGCGCACACTGGCAGAGAATAGGAACCGGTTCGGAGGTACATGCACAACAGTCCTGGT
>Ga0307513_10007215_pt1 | contig 14432 bp, 18 predicted proteins | sample 15_EM_MG_FD_202174 | JGI IMG/M metagenome (GOLD analysis project Ga0307513, IMG submission 202174) | Populus trichocarpa ectomycorrhiza microbial communities from riparian zone in the Pacific Northwest, United States - 15_EM | ecosystem: Host-associated > Plants > Roots > Unclassified | place... | reverse complement strand
TTCTATGGTAAGCCACAAAGTTGTGTTGAGCCGCAAAGTTGTGTTGAGCTGGCAGGCACTCTTTAGAGTGCCCCAGGTTGTGAGCCTGCGAACATCCGGGGGTTGCGTAGCAACCTTGGCACGGTTATAAGGTTGACTACTAAAGCAGAGCAGAAAATCAATGTAAAACGAAAGAATAAAAGTAGACATCAATTTCAGACAACAGGGGAAGAACGAACACTAAGTGAAAAGAGTTCCAGTTCCTTCAAGGTGGTTCCCATCCGATTCACGTCAGAGCTAATCCCACCATAGACAATATCCAGGGTTCTGCTTGATGTCCTTCTCTTGCCGTATATCATGGGAAAGGTTCTACGCCAATTTATGTCTACCAGATAGCATTCGCTTTGTTTAGATATTATTCGACGAATTTCTGTATCTTTTCGGGGTGGCGGTAAGGAAATGCGGTTGTCGATAGGATTTATACATAGTCCACCGTAGTCCCCCACAGTCCTCTGCAATCCCCCACGCTAATTTGTCTTACCTGGCAGGGCCCGCCGTCCTCCACAATCACGGCCGTCCTGAAGTTTCCAGGACGGGGGCCGACCGTATTTTGCCGTCCTGTCCGGTCCGTGGCTCTTGGCGCCCAGGACCGCTGAGAACACTGACTTTACCTGTTATTTTCGGATTGAACTTCAAAGAATTTGGACACCTCCAGATTCTAAAAAGCAGAACAATCGTAAGAGCACCATAGTCTATAAAGGGGCGAGTTGGTGATGACTTGCAAGAGGTGAGAGGCACTACCTGGATGAGATAAGCAAGAGGGTCATGGGTTGGGGTTGGGCTTCCTCATGCTCTTAATTAATCTGCCCTGCCAAACTGGTTGTGACAGCCGAACTCTACTATAAAAAGGGCAAGAAAAATACAACAGAACAAGAGGAAGGGAGACTAAGAATGGCACGAGAGGACAATGTCAAGCTAGAACTCCAAGCAAAGAAAGACCTGCAAGAGAAACAAAAGAAAAGGCTAATAGGTAGCAAAGATTTGGAAGAAAATAGAAAACACCGCTGGTATAGTCAATTTATATTTAAATAGCTGGAGATTTTGCCTGTCCCAATCCCTCAAACACATCCGGCTTAAGACAAGAGAGAAAAGAAAAAAGAGCAGGACTTTACAGGCATAATAAGCCCAACACCGCTGTCAATTGTTTAATTAGATGAATGCTGACAAGATGTGAGGTGAGCTAAAGGATACACACAAGAGCCGATAACCCAATACTAGTGAGGTACAATAGGCAGGGCCTAGCAAGTATTGTGAGGGTAGGTATCAGATTCACCTGGAGATTGCAGGAACTTTACATGCCAGATGGAGGAGGATGGACAAAGTGAGAAGAGGACGGTTGATCGTAGTATTATGAGTGCTGGATGGAAGAAGGAAGCACTTGCGAGATGAAGAAGTACAAAGATGTCAGGAGAGAAGCATTGGTATATTGAGCAGAGGCATGGCTATCGTGCTTACTTGTCTAACTATAGTGGAGTATGGTATTTATAGGGGCAGTACAACAAGGCTTTTCTACGGTGTGCTATCCCAAAAATCCATTCAGCAATACCAGACCAAATACAGTTCCAGTCTATTTCCTGTCAGCCATTGGAGCCTATTCATAAGTTTCCTGTCAGGTTTCTTCTTTGCAATCAAGTCTTATGATTTTGTCTCTGGTTGTGTGACTGGCTATTACTAGCTATGTATCCTAATCATCGGATAGTATACTATTAAAGAACAGCCACTGCTCCTCTTGGTTGATAATGAGTAACAAAGGAAGCTAATAATTAGCAAGAAATGATAGGTGAAATGACTAAAAGGAAAAATCCATTAGCATGGAGGGATCATGAGTGTTTTTCAACACTCTTCCTAACCAGTAATCAGTTCTCATGATTCAATTCCAACTCTTCTATTGATACAGTTTGTGAAACCTGCCAGCTGTATGCTGTGCTGACTGAGCTAACCTGACTCTGGGGAGATATTGTGTAAATAGTGAATGGGAAAGTTGTTTGGTGAAGATGTCGGCTACTATCTCATGTGTGGGGCAGTGAGTGAGTAGTATTAAACCAGATTGTATATGCTGCTAAACCCAATCATACCGAATAGTTATAGGTTTAGTTTTGGTGTAATACTGAGCATTCCTGGTAAGGGCAATTGCCCCTTGGTTATTAGATTGAACCTGATCAATTTTCATCTTCTGTCATAATATACCTAGATGCGATGACTGTTTCCCAAGCCCCAGGGCTACCTCAAATCCTGGAGTTGAGAGCATTTGTTTGGCCTCAGGCTTTGTTGAGGATAGTGCAATGCTGGCCTGTTTCAGGGTTCCGAATGGTCGGCGGAAGACTGGACTGGACTAGCTAGTCAGGTCGAAAGTCAAGTCTAGTCCAATGGTGGAAATTAGACCGACTGGACAGTCAGGATTATGGAAACCGACTTGACCAAGACTGGTCTGACCAGGCCTGCCAAGCAATACAATATGCTATTTTTATCACTATATATTACGTTCAAATAAAGCTTTTCTTAATTAAACTTATTGTTTCCATGAATTATATGGTGGAGATAGTGCCTCGCTTGGATTAGGGGTGGCGAAAATAGGTTCTTGAGTATCGAACCATTTTTAGTTTACTAAGTGAGTGATATTACATGACCATATGCCACAATACTGGTATTGGATGCGACTTATCCATCAGGTAATCGTATTTCCACCGCATATCATCCTCCCCAGGATATTCTATCAACTTGTATTGAGGAGCTGTTGATTCATAGCGTGACAAGCGACTTTAAGATCCTAGTATAGCTATACTTCTATTCTTAGCGAGTGTTGGCCTTGGTGCCATTCAGACTCATGCGATCTTTTTATAAAGACTGGTCTGGGACCAGTTCAAACCAGACCGGACCACCCAAATTAGTCTGGTCCAGTCATCCCCATCACCAGGACTGGCCAGCCCGGTCCCGCCTCCAAGACTTGACCGGTCGGACTATTCGGAACCCTGGCCTGCTTCTTGGATACTCAAGATACAGTGGCACTATTAATCATAAACACATATTCTTGTATGCATTTATGATCATCTGCAGATTCAGAATCTGCATGATTGGTGTAACCTGCACAATAATCCCTATCATAATTGTAGAAAGTGATAGTCGTGGAAGAATAACTTGGTGTATTTGCTATATATCACCGAAAGTATATAGAAAGCTTTATAACTTCCAAGACTCAACAACCGGTTCTACTAACCCTACTACTAAACCCCAACACTTATGAAGTATACTACTCGTACCTACTGCTAACCTAATACCTAATAGATCAGTCCAGCCTGCCTTGCCTCTACTACATATTTCATTATGCACTCTAATGATAGGGGATCCACTTCAGAAAACCAGCTTGATTCAAATTTACATTGTACAACAAAGAGTAAGGATTCAAGCTCCTTGCCTGATTGCCTTGGGCCTGAAATTTCAAGGCAGGCCACACATTGAGATATAAAAGGTTTGCACTTAATACATAGGCTAGTATGCCATCTTGGGAGCATCTCTTTGAACAATATATTTCAGTCTCCAGTGGCGGCGAGAATGTGAGGCTCAGAATGGAGTAGATTTGATCACAGCTTGGTTTAGAATAGCAGGAAAGGGAGGCTGTGTCCAGGCAGATAAGTGAACCAGTATTTTTGATCTACACCAGTAACATATTTGGAGAAGTAGGAAAAAGCCTCTGGTGTTTGATACCAGTTGGAAACCGGCTCATCCTCCATTTCAAATTTCCTCATGTTGACAAAGTACAAGGGCGTAAGGGTAAGTCGGTTGAGCTTTCATTTTTGAGTTTGACAGGCCCTCCACTGTTTTTCGGTCCGGATAACCATGCCCTCATTTCCATCACGAGAATTCCCCTGAACCCTTCTTCACCTTCCTGTATTACCCTCAGGATAACCCCCCACCCTGAGGAGTGACAATTCAATATGTCTAGTAGATACTAAAATATGATCTTGAATGCATGCAATAGTAACAGGAGATGGGCAAATTGCCAGCTTGGTAGGCTTCTGAGCCTAGTTGTACGAGAGTGGGTTTCTGGGCCTGCCTGTAGGCGATGAGATTTGAGTGAAGTGGAGTGCTGAGTGCGCTCGCCTTTTTGCCGGCACCAAAAACCACTCACTAAATACCACTCAAATTTCCTAATCTGGTTTGGTTCCCATACAATTGACCTGTCTCTTTTTGGAAGTGCGCCTGACTTTTTCCTACCTCCCTTGTACTTGAGTAAGAAAAAAAGAAAAGAACCATCCACACAGTGTCTGCTCTATGCTAGGTAGTTATAATTGCTACCAATTTTTGCAAAGCCAAGTGAATACATGATGATAATGATATAAAAAGACAATGAAGCAACCCTGAGAAGAAATAGAGAAATCTGAAACCCAATACCCATCTGATTCTAGCTATGCCATCCCTCTCTCACACCCTGTTCGTAAGTCGACTGTCGGAGGCGTTGGGGGAATGTCGCTGCCCTTGTCAATGGGATCGTTGCCACTGATATATCCCGAGGTGACAATGAGGGTGCCATATAAGTCTCAAGGGTGGTGGGTGGGAAAACAAAGAACACTCGCTGTAGCGGGCTTGGAGACGAGAATGCGAGTTGTAGCGAGCTTGGAGGTCTCCAACTCCCGGGAGTACGGTGGCCCTATATGAGCTGGAGCTATGGCCCCCGGGGAAGGACGCGTTGACTTAGACTAAACTGTTTTCCACCACCCCCGACTCGGAGTAAGGCTCTGTGCGCTTTGCCCCATTGGCAATGGGTTGTTCCAACCCTACATTTCACTACAATGCATTTCTCCATCAACTATTGATGGTTTTTTCTTTTCCTTTTCTTCTTTCATTGCCAGAAATGCCCTAACGTCTCATTGTCATTATTTACAGGCCAAACCAGCAACATCTTCTTGCATTCAGCCGTTCCTTCAATTTTCCGACAGCGTAGGAAAACCGAGTTTACCAAGAACCCCAAGTATTCCTCTGCCTTTTCAGGATCTATCTCGGGAGGTGCGTGGACTGTCACAAATTGAGGGTCATCCACGTCTTCTACTATAGCAGTAGAGGTAGCGGTGGGTCTAGGCCAGTGTTCCCAACCGTCCCGGGAGGACTGCATGGCCCTAGCGCCCAATATTCCCGTCCGTCCCGGGCAGGGTTGGTATGGATGGCCGGGTAAGGCGTCCGTCCTCGATATTCAATGCAGGACAGTAGGTTGATGGCAGGGCCCTGCAGTCTTACCGGAAATGGCAACTCCCGGTAGGGCTCGGCCGTCTTTTGAATTCACGGGCGTCACCTGTAGGGCCTGGCAGTCGCCTGTAAGTACCTGCCGTCACCTGCAGGGCCCGGCCGTCCGTCCCGGGCATAGATCAGACGGACTACAATTTGGCGTCCGTCTCGGGCAAAGGCCTCAAACTTGGCGTCCGTCCCATCCGAGGCCAAAGGCGGACAGAAAAGACGCTTGGGAACACTGGTCTAGGCTGCAGGGGGGACTCATTGCGCAGGAGGAGGGTCTGGTACGACTGGAAATCCTTGGAGTGGATGGACTGGTAGTATGGATCGTTATCCCGGTTGCCTCCAATACGAACTTGGCCACATGAAATTTTCCAACAACAATGATCACCGGTCCCAGGCACCCCGTTGGAGACCTCATCCGCATCCTGCATGACACTAGCAGAGGGAAGACATGTTGGCAGGCTGGGGGTTGGCTGCTTTGATAGGGGTGAGGTAGAAGCTCTCGCGATACCGGAACCACTTGCTGCCCTACCAGCAGCGTTCTCAGCCGTCCGGGAGCCCGGCGGGGCCCCGCGGGGGGACTGCCAAGAGCCCCAGACGGGACGGGACGGCTAGCTGTAGTCCGTCAGGAGCTCTTTAAGGGCAGGACCGCCGTCTTTAGGCAGGACAGCGGGCCCTACAGGGTGAGACATGTTAGTGCAGGGCAGGGGGATGGACGGCAGGGGACGGCCGGGGACAGATGAGGACGACCAGGGACAGGTGAGGACGGCCGGGGACAGTTGAGGACAGCGGGGGGCGGCGGGGGACGGCACAAATGATGTCTCATGATGCTATATGATTGGTTCGGAGGTGCATTATTTCAACTTCGGCTAGTACCGGAGGCCCAAGTACTGGACTACAGTCCCCTATAGTCCGTTCGGTCCTAACCTTGCCGGGCGTAGTCCGTCCTAGCACCCCCAAAAAGACGGACTATGAGCCGTAGTCCGTCCCTTCCTACTCCGAAGACGGGCGGACTGGACGACTGAGAACACTGCCTACCAGCCAGCCAGGTATTCCTTCCATCCACCACTAATCGCCCTATTACCTCGCGATAGGTGGAATCGACGATGGAAGTGTGGTAAACTGGGGGCAGGGAGGTAATAGTTGGGGCAGGGGGGCAGGTGACAAATGAGTCAGGGGGGGGGAAGAAGTAATAGAGGCAGGGGCGCAGGTGGAAATTGGGGCCGAGTTGCAGGTAGAGTAGATGATAGTAGGGGCCGGATAGCTGACATTTGAAGGGGACAGATTATAGTCGCAGCTGGGAACCTGACATCCAAAGGGCATGGATTGGAGATTGTCAGGGGCGGGAGGTGGGTAATGATGACAAGCGAGGAAGCACGCGGAAAGGCGCAATCTTGTATGTATCGTAAATAAACCCAGCGCTAATAACAATAAGAGCAAGGACGATTCTTGGGATGTGCGAGGCGAACCCAGTTGCCTTTCCAGGTCCTGAATAAGATGAGATAAATATATTAATAATGACACCAATGATTGTTTGGAGATCTTGGAGCATTTGAACAGACCTTATTTTTTATCACCCTTGTGGTGTTGGTCATTCTCGTAGTCCTCATTGAGTTGCTCAATATCGTCTTCGTCGGTCATCTTGAGATATTATTCGTCCCGTAGAAGCAACGGAGGAATGCTTGTTGGAATTTTACTTAAGCGAGGCGGGTTGTGTTGATGAAGGAGAAGGGTGAGGGAAGGTGGGTACAGTGTTCTCAGCCGTCCGGGGCCCCCGTAGGGCCCGGCGGGGGGACTGCCAAGACCCCCGGACGAGACGGGACGGCAAAATGTAGTCCGTCCTCGTCCTTGAATTCCCAGGACGGCCGTCATTAGCAAGGACGACGAGCCCCACGACCTGAGACAACTTCTGCCAGGGGGCGGCAGGTAACTACATAGGACCGCCGGGGACGGTGGGGGACGGTGGGGGACGGCGGAAAACAGCGGAAAGCATCGGAAAACAGCGGAAGACGGCGGGGGACGGTGTGGGACGGTGGGGGACGACACAATGTCGTCCGTCCTAGTCCTTGGCTCTTGCTTGTCGGGCAAGTTCAGGAAAAGACGGGACGGGACGACGAAATGTCGTCCGTCCTCGTCCTTGCCCAGGACGGACGGACTGCCCCGTTGCGAACACTGGGTGGGTAGGTGGGAAGGTGGGAAGGTGGGAAGGTGGGAAGGTGGGAAGGTGGGAAGGTGGGAAGGTGGGAAGGTGGGAAGGTGGGAAGGTGAGAAGGAGGAAAGGAGGAAAGGAGGAGAGGAGTAAGGAGGGAGAGAAGGCAGGTGGCTAGTGAGGCAGACATAGGGAAGTTATTAAAATGTAATAATGCATACGCGTCATACAATCAAACGCGCACCGAAAGCCCAAAAAAACCCAACGAAGTAAGCGAGGCTATATGCCCCTGATATCACGAGCGTGGCTGACTAACAAGTCGCATAGCTCACTCCACATCTGAAAGTGACTCTTCCCAGCCTTTGACCGAAACTTTGGATTATCCAGCACATAGATCCACTTTTGCGCCGCTTCCTCGTACTTCCCAATTTCAACGAGAAGCTGAATGAATTCTTCCGCATCCTCAGGGTGAACCTGGATATACCGTTTCCAAATCCTTAGAACCGTCTCTCTAGAAGCGGAATTGGCGAACGGTAGGTAGAGCGCCCAAATGCGACTATGCTGGGTAAGCGGGGGAGCCCTCAAAGCACGATCGAAGGTTCGGCGGATCTTGGTAACGAGGCATTGTTTGAGCAGGAAGGATAAGTAGTTGGTCCAGATCCTAGGAATCTTGTTGAGAAGGATGAGAGACCGTTCAAAACAATCATTGACCTTGTTGTATTCAGCGTGGAACAGTGCCGGATTGAGGGAGGACATGTGCTTGACTCTTAAATCGAGATACTAAAAACCTGGCAATGTGAATCTCCATACATCATCAAACAACCAGCACCACCGCCACACAACAAACAATGCCGGAACAAAAAACAAATAAACACAGTGGGTAAAACGGGCGGAAGGACCAAGAGACACATACCATTTTCCACAGTTTGTATGACCTAGGCAACGCTTTACAAGCCCTCTTAAAAACAAACACCTGCCCATTAATACTTCCAGTCTTGGCCTTATATTCCAAATACCTCAACCAGAAATTCAAGCTCGAGCACGGACCCCTCAAAATATCCTGCTCATAGTGGGCATCATCCTCCCAGATAAGATACAAACCGATAGCTGAGGGAGCGCTGGGAGCGGTAGTGGTAGGATCCTTGAGGACGCTGTCGGGATGAGGCCGCTTGTTAACAAGCATAGTTGTAGTTGCCGAAACAGACGATGGGTAATCGACTTCTATTCGCGCAAGGAGCTCTCCGAGCATCAAAAGGTTACTATGCTTTATACTTTTCCCCTTCCTTGTATGTTTTCCGTCGGAGATGGAAGAAAAGCATCTTCCCCAGCGAGAGTCTACCTTATACGCCCCAAACTTGCATTACCCGTCCGCCACACCAAAAGAGGGCTGAAGACTAATCCCCTTTTTCCTCCCTCTCATCCGTCAATCACCCCGTTCGCTATGAAGGAAAGGTGGAGGAAAAGCAGAAGGAAAAAAAGTCGCCAGATCGGCCCGCAGACAGCGCCCCACGGAAATTGACGAACGTCGATTTAAAAAAAGGTTCTCGAAAAAAGCTGTAAGGAGAGAAAGAGCGGGAAAAACAAAAACAAAACAAAACCTTTGATCAGAGTAACGAAACGGGGGAGCGTTGTAAAAGGTTCAGTGAATGGGATGTCGTGATGGGGGGGCGTGGAGAAAGAGAGGGGATGGATGGTAGGGTCAATGGGCTACAGACAAACTATGAGTGACATATGGTGATGCTATGTAACCTACAAAAGAAGGGACGTACTTGCGAGGAAAGAAGGTTAAAAGATCATCAAGTGCTCAAGTGTTATGATAAGACTGAACTAATAATTTCGCTAAGGGCTTTATTTTCTTTTTAAAATACTTTCATGTCTTCTGCTTTAACCAGTCAGAGTGATGTTGCAACAAAGCCAATGAACAGACTTCAAGTTGATCCGAAGTACGAAGCCTGGGATTTTCCAGAAGAGTTACCGCAGCCAACACGAGAACCTCCCGAAAGCGACACCCTAGGCTTCCCTATTTCCTAAAGATGCACCCCGCCTCGCTTATTAGTTTACGCCTATGGCATGTGACTTGCCTGATCATAAACTATGAGCCAGATCAAATCATGAACTTGAAGTTTCTGAGCATACCAGCCGAAAAAATGTAAGCAGGGAAACGAAACACTGCTCTCCTCCGATCATCCTTACCGCTTGCTTTTTGCCTATATAGCAATCCATCTCCACCCGGCATCGTTTGTCGCCCCCTATGCACTCTGCTGTATCCTATCCTACTCATAAACTAAAGTTTAATGAAATTATGGATAATGATTAGGGTTACACTCCGCCCACCCGAACTATTACGCATGCGTAATATCCGTCGGCCGGTCTGATACCCGCTTCGGCCCCCTTGGAAGATCTTTTGGTGGCTCTGGTGCCGGACGGGGGAAGGCGGGGAGTGCCGCTAGTCCCTCGGTGATCGCTGGCCGCCTGGCACGCGGTCTGTCTCACCCGTACTGATTCGGTTGGCGATTGCTGCCACAGTAGGACTGGGTGGAAGATATTGATAAGCGTAGGCTTGTCCGCAGTGTTTGTTTCCCATATCCTGTTGGTCCAGTTTGCAGCCAAGTAACTCTACTTTTAGAATGCAATAACCGTGAAATTTCATTTCCTAAAAGGATTTCAGATCAGGAAACGAATCTCACCAAGAAAATAAAAGATCAGGAACTCTTATTCACCAAAATGATAAGCAACCAAGACACGGTTTTCTCCAAGACCATGAAGGATCTCTTATTTTTGTGATATATATACCGATCGTATGCGAGAAGGCTGGTTTCAAAGAGACGAGTGAGTGTGTAGAAAAGATAGACTGTATTCTGTAACTTGTACTTAAACACTCGAGGGCGAACGAAACTCTTAAGTACAAAAAACAATAACTACTGATGCCTAAATATCAGACCACTTTTGCATCTTCTCACGCCACCTGCTTTCTTCTTGGTACCCCGCTTTCCCCTCATGCCCCGCTTTACTTCCCTGCTTTGCTACGTGTCCTACCCCTCATCTCGCAATGTTCTCCAAGTTCCAAACTCACCGGTGAGTCGGCTGAAAGTCTTCTAGCATCTTCCGTCCTATGAAATGAATGGTGATAGTGTGGGGGTCACGGTCGGTGAGGAAATGAGAAGGAGCGCTGGTGATTAATAAGACCACCCCTCACCGGTGCTCCCTGCACATCCATCTTCGAGGGTTAAGCTAGCCATGTATGTTGAGACCCAATCCTCGCTACCAGAGTCCTGGAGAAGGAAAGCTGAATGGTCGATGAGTCCCAAGCCAAGGGTGTGTTTAACGAAAGAGGGATGTGGAAGGGCTTTTGTAAATAGGTCGGCAGTCATATCATTGGTTGGGCAGTAGGAGAGTCTGATCGTTTGGTTTTCAACATGTTCCCTGAGAAAATGATATTGGATGTCAATATGTTTCGTACGTGCGTGAAATTCCGCATTCCTGGCCAAGGCGATTGCTCTTTGGTTGTCTACCTTGATATGCCTCATCTCGTCCAAGTGGCTCCTTGCCCCGAGATCTCCAAGTATTCCTTGCAGCCAGATGGATTCTTTCTCCGCTTGAGTTAAAGCCATATATACGGCTTCCGTCGATGATAAAGCAACGGTACTTTGCTTCTTGCTATTCCATCCAATAGCAGTACCATTTAAAACAAATGCGTAGCCTCCGATTGACTTCCGGTCATCTCCGGAGCCCCAGTCTGCATCCGTGTATCCTGAGCCCTGTCCCTGTATGCCATAACATAAACCACGGTTTGGCGTGCCGGCAAGATACCGAAAGATCCGCTTGACAGCCGTCCAGTGAGTAGAGTCCGGATTAATGCTATATTGACTGACCTTCGACACAGCATACGCGATATCTGACCTGGATCCCAACATTGCGTACATCATAGAACCCACCGCAGATTGGTATCTTCTGCACTCGTATGGGGTTGCCTCAAACCCGGTGCCACATTTTTTCAAGCGGACATGTGGGTCGGCCGGGGTCAGAGTGGGGTTGCAGAAGTCCATTTTGTGAATATGCAAGATCCTCTAAATATACTTGCTCTGCGACACGAATAGTGTTCGTTCGGTTCGGTTTCGCTGTATTTCTAGCCCTAGGAAGGTTTGTACAGGGCGTAAGTCCGTCATATCAAACTCGTCGTGGAACTTGTTGCGGATCCAGCTGATTTGATTGGCAGTTGGGGCAGCTACAACCAGGTCGGCCACATAGAGTAGGAGGATTACTTGCTTCTCGTAGTTAATAAACAGACTGTGATCGAAGTCGCTTCTGGTAAAATTAGGTATGAATAAGAATCCGTGGATTCTTCCATACCACGCCTGGGGTGACGGTTTTAATCCATAAATCGATTTAATTAATCGACAAGCGAGCGGACGATGGTAGCGACTGTGGTTCTTGTTGGCCGGAATTGTTACCCCCTCCGGGATCTCCATTTATAATTGCTCCTCGAGTTCTCCATTTAGAAAGGCCGTCTTGACATCCATGCCTTCTACTTCCCACTCATTTTCACAACTCAAAGCGAGAAGTACTCGAATTGTGGTAAACTTTGCCACTGGGGCAAACGTTTCTTCGTAGTCGATTCTGTGTTGCTGACTGTATCCTTTAGCCACTAGTCGGGCTTTATATCTTCCGTCCTCCTTTTTCTTGAACAACCACCGACAGCCGATTGCGCTTCTGCCCTCAGGTAGTGGCTCTATTACCCAGGTGTTATTTTGAGCCAAAGAGGTAAGTTCTGATTCGCATGCGGCTTTCCACTTTTCTCGTTCATTGCAGCTTAGTGCATCAGTTAATGTTAGCGGCTCATGTTCTTCTTGGCCGGTGAGTAGTGCGTAGTGCGCTTCTGAGGCAAACAGCCTACGAGCCTTCCGCATTCTTTGCGACCGTCGTGGCTGTGAATCGCTTTGGTCACCTGTGCCGGTGGAGGAGTTGTCCTCTCTACCCGTGATATGTGTTCCGGTTGAACGGGGTCGTAGAGTAATTGAATCTTGCATTTCGGTGGCATTATCTGCTACGCCTGCAGGTGGAATAATACTATCCAAAGGCTGGAAATCCTCATAGTTTGTTTCCCCTTCTTTCGGTTCTTCTGGAGCGCTCTCCTTCTCCCATTCAATTTTGGTGGTTGAGCTGTGGTCGCCAGGATTGCCAATAACTGACGATTCGTCGATAATTACGTCTCGGGACACTAGTATCTTGCTATTTTCAGGGTTATATAGCCGGTATACCTGAGTCCCAGCATCTTCTTCATAGCCAACAAACAAATACCTTACTGATTTCGGATCTAGCTTCTGCCTTTTTTCGCTTGGTACATGCACCCATGTCGTAGCCCCAAATACCCGCAGATGACCAATCTCGGGTTGCTTACCGGTCCAGTGCTCAAGTGGGGATATATTGCTGTGACTGTGAGAAGGGAGACGGTTGTGGATGTTTGCTGCTGTGAGTACCGCATATCCCCAAAACTCCTTTCCTAGGTGTGAATCTTCCAGAATGCATCTTGCATTTTCCATTATTGTTCTATTCATAAGTTCTGTGAGTCCATTTTGTGACGGCGTATAAGGTGGGCTAACAATGTGTTGAATACCAGCTTCTATTGGAAACTTCTCGAATTCGCGGTTACGATACTCTCCGCCGCCATTGCTGCGTAAGGCTCTAAGTTCCTGACCACCATTCTTTTCTGCTCTGGCTCGATAATCTTTGAATGCTGTAAGTGCACCGTCTTTCGACCCCAAAAGTATACTGCTAACCCGACCACTCGTCTCATCAATAAAGGTTACGAAATATCTTTCACCATTTAGCCCAACGGTTTCCATAGGACCACAGAGGTCGCAATGCATGACTGCTAATATTTCTGTTGCTTTCTCTCGTGCTTTGGTTCCTGCCTCCTTGTACTGACGACCTATAGCACATAAGCCACATATGGTTGTGCTCGGTTCCGCACTATCGGTAACTACCATGTTCTGAACTTTGGAGCCAATGTATTTTACGGATGCCTCATCTAGTGTTTGATGGCAAAGTCGCTTATGCCAAACCTCTAATGTTGTACTGGGCGATTGATTCGTCATAAGGCCTAGGTTCGCCTCCACTCGTTGCTTTGTATCTCGAATAGCTGAGCCGTTATTAAGATCGTATAGACTGCCGATCCTTTGTCCCAAAAGTGCTCAAACACCTGCCTTGCGTACATTGCATGTAGTTTGGCCAAACTCCAGCGTATAACCTGCATCGACCATTCGCAATACAGACAACAGGTTTCCACAGATGTCAGGAACATGCCACACATCCTTTAATGTCATGCTACTTTCTTGACTAACTATCTCAATTGTCCCGACTCCTTTGGCCTTGATCTTTGTCCCATCCGCAATGGTGATCTCTTGGACTTTGCTGATGTTGGTATAGGTTGCAAAAGCGTTTCTATTTCCGCATAGGTGCCGACTAGCACCGGAGTCGATGATCCACCCCATGCTGGGTGCCGGTCCTGTATTCTCCGCTAGAAAGGGAAATTACCTCGAACCTCCACTATTTCGGTTACCTCCCTCGTCTGCCTTTCGTTTATAACAGTCCTTTTTCCAGTGACCTTCTTTGCCACTGTAACATGTCTACATGTTCCGGTAACGGTACACAGGAGCGGGCAGTGCAGGATCTCCTATGTTTAGTTGATTTATATTTGGTTTATTTGATTTGAGTTCAGCTACGCCACTGTCTCTGAGTCAGATAGGCTATGCTATCGAATTGCTATGTTTAGTTTGCTTTGTTGGAAGTTTATATTTAGGATTTCGGGTATGAAATGGTCATGTAACACTGGCGAAGGGAGAGCACTGTTTGTTTCTTTCTTTGGTTTTGCAGGATTACAGGATTCCGGTATGTGCGCAGCTACTGGTAATAATCGTGATTGCAGGAAGGCTATCGCTCTTGGGTTTTGTATTTAAACCAGTCTCCTGGCTAGCAGGAGACAGCAGACTTCGACAGACCTTCAGTCTAAGAATACACTTGG
>Ga0307513_10007214_pt1 | contig 14434 bp, 16 predicted proteins | sample 15_EM_MG_FD_202174 | JGI IMG/M metagenome (GOLD analysis project Ga0307513, IMG submission 202174) | Populus trichocarpa ectomycorrhiza microbial communities from riparian zone in the Pacific Northwest, United States - 15_EM | ecosystem: Host-associated > Plants > Roots > Unclassified | place... | reverse complement strand
AATGCAATGGGGATGAATAAAGGGATAGAAGTGTCCGCGCCAGTAGTAAATTAGCGTACATATCAAGTTCAAGCTGCATTTTTCCTAGACAGCACAACTGGGTAACGTAGAAAACGAGTGAAGCCTCTGACAAAAATAGTTCTTACCTCTGACGCAATACTCTACACCGGTACCGCTTCCCAATTCAACCTAGTTCTTATCATATGTTCGCTCTACAGTTAGGGTTGCACCCGATATGAATCGGTGAGTACCCTAGTTGTCAATACTAGTCAGATCGAGGTATAAGTATTGTCCTGCGGTTTTTTTTAGCAACGGAATCTTTATAAATAGCTGGAAGATTCCCCAGAACGTACCTTGGTCCTTCAGATCTTCAGAGGTTAAGCCTAACACTCTTAACGACAGATAACAGTCCGTTATCGGCTGTTAAGAATGTTAGGCGACCTTCTCCCCCTCCAGTATCACCTTCAAAGCCACAACATCCCCTCTCCACCAAAAGAGGAAGAAGCTTCTGCTGGACAGTGTCCCGTCTCCCCATTTTCTCCGTCGACGATGACGGTGATGGTAAGCCTTTCTCCTTCTCGCCCTCGTCCTCCTGTCTGTTAATCATCGCTGTTCTGGCCCTTCGATTCCCCGCCGTGCCCTAGGATGAAGACAGTGACTAAAAGATGTCTTTATTTCCCACCGCTATCTTGACACACTGAAGTAGATGAGTCCCCAGCCTTACTCCTTGCTCTCCTCCTTGAGCTCGGTTGTGGTCAGCCACGACAGCGCTGGGTAAGGCGTTTTCATTTTTCTCGTCTTTTGCTCGTCGTCGTCCTTCTAGCTCTTCAACTTGGCGCCGTATCTTACGACGAAGAGGGTGAGTAATAACTATTCATTTGCGCACCGCAGTCCTGACTTGCCCAAGGGTATGTCCCTGCTCAATTGAAATGTTTCCTCACTCAGGATCAGCTAGGGTAAGCATCCGCTCGTGGAATGGGCGGAAATTGAGGTCATCCAAAACAATGCTGGGTAAGTGGTTGACGTTCTCATTCTCATATTTTCTGATTTTAATCCCTCTAAGTCTTCGACTTGGGTGCCGTGTCCTACGATGAAGAGAGTGAATAAATTCACTTTCCATTTTCACACCGCCGTCCTGACTTGCTGATCATAGGCCCCCACTCCTCGTTGATGTGTACGCAGGACAAGCTGCGGTTTTGGAAACGGTAAGAGTTCGCTCGCCGATCAGGATGATGGTCCAGACCTCACCATATCTCATACCCACCATTGTCGATAGCGCCCACCTCGACCGGTGTTTGACCGGTGTTATACGTTGTACATATGTATTATCATCTCCATTGAAGCGAAACAAGCCTGAGTTACGAGAAAATATATTAAACATACCATTTCTTTCCATGGGATGTTTTCATAACCTTGGCGTTGCCACAGTATTCAAGTGGCCCGATCGCCACTTGTTTTGTTTGTGTAACGATGTATTCGAACATCGCCTCTTCATGTTCCTTGTCAAGGAATTGCCTGATCGAGGCTTTTGATACTCTACAGAAGTCACATTAAAAAAGTCCACCACCAGCATATGGAATAATGATATGAGATACGATACGTACGGGGTCTTGACACTGATCTCAGGCTATGAATTAGGGGGGAAGTTTGGCACTACTGACCAGATCTATTTGTCTGCAGTATATGTGTAGGTGGTGCAATATTGCCAGAATTTTTTTGGCGGCTTGTCCAGAGGGCACTCTGAAAAAAAAGTACTGCAATGACCCACAAAGAGGTGAGTGGAATCATTCTAAAGACCTATTTATATTCTCATGAATAAAACCCCCAAAAAAGCGGAATAAAGAATGCGCTCTCGTGCAGAGGGATAGATATTCCTGAGCCCTAACCGCTAGAGCCTAACCTTGACGCGAACCCTAACTGGCACATTGCCACACACTTCTCAATCATATACTCCCTAACAACTTTGCTCTGATCCAGAACTCCAAAGCCGTCACCCCATATCCCACAAAAACGACTTATTGTTGATAGAACTTGATACGCATCACTCTCGGCATCTCAGGAATCATGCCGAAATGAGTCGACTCTTTTTCCCCCACAAACACCCCCCTCTCCCCCATTATAAACCACTGGAAGAGATACCGGTAGAATGCTACTACACCTTAGAGCATTTTTTATCCACGCCTCACACTCATTTTGTGCAAACAATACCAAGGACCCTGCATCGTCTGAATCTTATTTCGACACAGGGCACCCCTCATAAAACACCAAATCATATCTTCCCTCTTCTCTCTGTTTATACTTTCCAGACTAATATTATTAGTAACAAACCAGGAGACCTACTTGACAATTAATACCATTAGTCCATATAGGGTTAAGAACTCAGATCAAACCGAAGTTTCTCCTCCTAAAGAAAGCCCCCCAGGTCCTACAGTGCTCATGTAAAATAAGCCTTAAAAAGCGCCACCTTGGTGGGCTTGTAGTTGAAATGCGATGTGAACTTTATACAAGCGCTGGTATTGCATTCGGCCCAAGATGGCAGCACAGCCACATTATTCCGACTGCCAGACTAAGCCTATATAGTACCAAGGATACTAGTCACTAGCGCAGAAGACAACGTCAAAGATGTCTGATGTTACATAGAAAAAGGCTTTCATCCCATTATCCTTGGCGATGATATAAGAAAATGACTGCAGACTCTTCGTGTCGCACAATACAGGTTGCTCCTAGAATCCGAGAATGGAAGATCCCGTTCTCACTGAGCCATGGTAGAGAGTACGAAACAGTCCCCAGTTCTGGTATTGAGAGGAGCCAGTCCAGGGAACACTAAATGAGATTGTTGACCCATCATCGGCCCCACACGTGCTTTGGGATACAAACAAGTACTCGAGTGAAATCTCGAGCACGTCGATAATACCAACGTTATTGGAAATAACCGGTACTACCCATACCACAGCTAAGTTGCGATCTTGGTTTTGCTGTAAGCGGAGTAGAACCATCCTTGGCGCCCAGCCTCATTATGCGCCCACTGTCATCTAGTTCCGAATTCCAAGCATCGATGTCATCACCATATCCGCCACATCTGGACTTACATATGTTCTTGTCATGATCAACAGATTTACCACTCTGGACATGGTCTGTCGAACGAGAAGCCTTAAAGATATCGATCCGGTGATCGCTTCTGACTACGAGCACTCTCGTATTTTGCTTGTACTCGGCACGGCCCACTAATTCAATTGGATCTCTTCACTTCACAAAAATAACCACCATCAATCCCTTTACCGCCGACTCTGGCGACTTTCATATTGGGCTTTTTGTAAATAATTTGATTGTAATTTGAGGACTCTCTCCAAAGAATCCATTTGGAATCCATTTGATCCTCGTTTGATCCTGTGGCTATGTCATTGGTCATCAGGTCAAATTACCACCCTCATACGTGTTCGTCACTCGCTTCCACACCACCTTCTCTCTCTCGAGCTGTGTAACGTGGCCTCACTTCTCGTTCGAACGAACAATTGTCTTTTGTTGATGATTGGACCACCACGCGACCACGAAAATCCGTTGTACAGCTTCACCGGTTAGATGAAGGCGCTCAACCCGTCTTTGAGCCATTTCATATTGGACATCGAGTCGTTCCGCTAGGAAGTTGTACTTGGGAGTAAGGAGAGAGGGTCGTTTGATCCACCTTCTACCGCACTTCCTTCGAAGCAATTCCTGGGTTTGCATACATCGGTTCATATTCCTCTTCATCTAGGCTCTCATTTAATTACTTAATGTTGCAGCGAACAATGTGCTGGCAAGCAGTCAACAGATGTCAAGGTAAGCTCTTCTTTCCCCTTTCCCATTTGTATCCCCTCTCGTCGTGTCATCCAAAGTTGATGGCGTAGTACCACCAATATGATTCTCATGTCCGTCCCTTGTAACCTAACCAATTATTTATTTTTCGTCTCGTTATTCCTCCTATCACTTTGTCCTTCTTTCCTCCGGGATCCTTAACATTAACTAAAATTTTCTTTCTCACTGTACTCTAGAGAATTACTATAACACAGGTGGTTGAGATGTCGCAATCTCAATGTCCAACTACGTCTACATCCGCGCTGGCCGTTCTTAATTCTCAACAACCGATTTAAATTTGAACCTCTTCCTACATACCCTCGATGGTTTTGTGGGATTTCGTTGAATGGCTACGTCCAAATCCGGGTCACCCATGGGGAAAGGCAAGCAGGATACCGGGAGATAACGGCAGGGCCGGGTGGATTGGTTGGTCTGGGCGACCGCCCATGACCCGAAGGTATGGGGTGTGTGGGATATGGTTGGAGGTTGAGAGGCGCTCGATCACGGAACCCGTTATAAGATAGGCGGTGGGAGGTGCGTACGATCGTCGAAGATTCTGCCGCCATGATGCAAGGGCTCGAACTCCCACGTCGTTGAATGATGCTGCTTGTTCAGGAGTTTGCTGAGTCGACGATGGCGACGAGTCGTGGATCGTGGTGTTGTTCGGCTACCAGCCTCGTTGAGGAGATACCACAGTTGCATGAGGAGAAATATAGGCGATGAATCCCGAATGCAATTTTACAGCCAAGGACGGTGCCGGAGCGAAGAAGAGGATCTCTTTTTTTCATCTTCTGTTCCCACCGCTTATCCCAAATGTTATCACCGTGATCCACACTCCATTCGTCGACCCCTGACCCCCCTTCGCTCATTCCTCAGGTAGAGTTGATCGAACGAAAACTAATCCTACCTCATAGACCTGTTGACAATCCTTGCGTCGACCTATGCACAACATCAGACAACTCTGTATTGGTCTGGTCTAGGCGTACGTTCTCTATATCTCAGGGTGGTCGAACAACGCCCAGCGCATTTTCGCCCTGACGAGTCGCGGCTGTTGATGGGGTTTGGTTTGGAAGAGGCTTCGGTAAAGACTCGGTCAGTAAACCGAAGGGTGTACATACTATTCGGATAGATGTGGCCTCATTAGTCACCATGTTGTATTATTTAACACACCTGTTAACCCGAGAACTTTATAACGGATCCCGAACTTGCCAAGTTGCGTTGTTTGCTAGTCTTTCTTTCTCCTGGAAGAAGCTTGAATGGTGTTGCTGCGACAGGGGTTGGAATTGTGGCTTGATTGGGTCGTGGGAATCAAGGTGTTGTGATGCATGTTCCGAGTCCCTCTTTCACACCGTCTACATATGCACTCTCAGAAAACCTAAGAAATCGGTGAGCGCTCGTTCATTCATGCACGAACGAGGGACTAATATTTAATACTGACCCCAGAAAGGAAAAAGGGTACCAGGTCCATTCAGTCATCAATATTCCCATCACCTCTCCGTGACATGCCTTCCGTACACAAATGCTCTGTCTGCAAGGAAGCCGAAACCACAGAAAATGCGATTCAGCGTTGCGCACGCTGCCAGGACCGGCTCTATTGCATTAAGTAGCTGCATCTGCCTTCATTTCACTAAATACGTTTTCACGCTTCGTCATTCACCTATAAGAAGGGAATGCCAAAAGGCAGACTGGGAAACTCACAAAGGGTCCTGCAGAACGAAGCTCAGTCTCCTCTGGTACAATCGGTACAGGAAATGTAAAGACGGAGGCCAGCACGACGGAAAGCTCGAGCTTATCACCTGACCCTCGCCGAGAGAAGGATTCGGGTGGGGTGGCTGTTTTGCGGAGGAATCGGACGACCTCAAGCAGAAGTTTGAAGTGGAATACGGAGGAGACGAAGCTCGGTTTTACAAACACTGGCCGCAAGGGTTCAGATGGACCTGCTGCGGCACCGACACGAGCATGAAATATGGATGCGACCATCATGGGACGGGATCGAAGCCGTGTACTTGCGATTACTGCAGGTGCGTTTGAGTTTCTTTTATTCCTTTGCTGTGATCACTATCGTTCTTTCAAGAGAGGGAAAACCATTACCCAACAGCATCTACAAGAAACGGAGCCAGACTCAACACGGCCTCAACCTTTTGCGTGGTCCTGATCCACGCTCATTCCATTCCTCCCTCGCTCGGACACCAGCGATGTGAATATCCTTGATGGTCCTAGCCTTGTGAGATAGGTTGATATCTCCATCTCCCAAGAGGATGGGCCTTTGATAACGGCAGGCGCATTCTGAATTTTAGTCTGCACATATTTGCCCTTCGTTGTCGATAAATACCCCGAATTTGAATCTTGAAATGAATACGTTTTGCTCAATGATTCATCCAACTTTATCCCCCAGTGGTATATCTGCAGGCCGACTCACTGAGCGGGCATCACGGGACATAGTACCCTAAGAACCACTCCGCATCTCCTCCGATTATCGATTCACAAAGTTCATTTTATACCTTCTCTTTTTACATATAGCTGTGCAAGTACAGAAAAAGTCCAACTCACACATTCGTGGAGTCAAGAATTTCCACGTAACACAATGCTCCACTGGAGTCCTGAGTGCTATCTTCTGCTCATCCCATCCTACTCTAGGTGAGCCACCTCCTTCTTGTCTCCTTCTTAACGTCGGATAGCCGAAGGATTTGGGTCCGGCGATGCAAAGCCAGAGAACTCACCCTGACACTAATTTTCACTTCCTATCTCCAGTATTAAGCGACTCTGTACCGGAAATTCGGAAGAGCCAAACAAAGGGATACTCAAGCATGTGATAACTTGAATGGAAGTCAAGCTCAAGTGCCGTCGTGTAACCCATATTCAAACGTGATGTATACAGTGGTGTCCCTGGTCAGGACCTTGAGTCATGACAGGTCATTGTGCCTAATGGAGGGAGGAGACCGAGGAGAAGAGGTTCAACATTTGAACAAGGGATCGGGACTCAACAACATTTGTGATTGATAAAATTACTCAAATTTTGACCAAGCTCGGGATTAGGCGTTGGGAGACCGTGGAGATGGACGATCACGACTGACATCTTTTAGCATTGCAACGAAGAAGTATTTGATAGTGGATTTAAGACTTGACGTGACAGCATGAGTGAGAATATGTTATAGTAATGTCGAAAGTCCAAAGATTCAACGAACCGCAGACGAAGAGGAGGGTATAAACGCTATGATAGCGCAATGAAATAGGGCGAAGAGAGAAAATCATGATAAAAGGGAGATATATCGATTTGATGCGATGCAAGGGGTGAAAAGAATGGTGGTTATGCGTGTAGAAACCGCCAAAATGGGCGGTAAAGCCCGGAAATAAAAAAAGACAGCCGGGTCCGAGACGTCAATGTAGGCGGATAAGGAGAATGAAGGCCAAGATGCTCTCAGCTCCAAGGGCACCATGTCCGACTTATGTAGAAGGAATCAACGGGGAGAGAGCTAGGAAGGGAAAGAAACCGGTGCCGGGCAGCTGTGGAGATGAACGACTTCCAGAACCCACAGGCGCGTGCCTCGACTTTCCAGCCTTAAATACGTTTGACTGATTCGATTGTCTTCACCTGTCCAGTGCCCGTCGATGCGCTTGCGGCAATCCCGAGCATTGTTGTGCAATTCAAGGTAGAAGTGATGGAAGTCGTGGCTGGAAATAAGAATAAGTATCGAGGAGTTTAACCGAAAGGAGATCTAATGTACGACGTACCTAATGTAAGTTCGCAACTTGTGAAGGGTCGGATGGGGGACATTGCCTGAATGATGGTTAGGCGAGGCGAGGGTAAAAGGGGTAGGAAACGCACGCAGCAGTCTGACCAGAGCCTACAAATGCAGCGATGAGACATGAACATCCCTGCGAGCTCAGGCGACGTACCTGTGACATCGATATCCCCATCCTTGCCCTCTCACGTGCGTTGCGAGTCCCCCGCCGATGACAGTGAAATTACATCGGCCTGCTCGCCTCGATCTCGTTGGATGAGGGGGTTGTCACTGCAGTAACAGAAGCAATATGGCATCTTGGGTAATGCAGCGTGGCCGAGTCGATGGAGCTTGTAGGAGCAGACGGTCGGTGATAATGGATATCAATGTCTTTTGCTTGGGTTGAGTTTGACGGCGAACTCGGCTGAAGGACTCGAGAGCTGGCCGACGAAAGTTCGAGTGTGGTTGACAATGTTCGCGTTGAGTCGGGTGAATCGCTAGAGGGCGCGGGGTGAGATCTCTAAGAGTCGATGGATAAGCGCGAGGGACGGACGCAGTCGGTTTCTATGCACGGGCTGCTTGCTGTTCTGTTGAGGTCAGAGAGAATCAGAAAACCACAAGTTCGAAAACAAGTGGAATAACTCACTATCCGGGTACTACATCATCTTCGCTGGCCTCTGCCCTCTGTTCAACCACGGGACAAACACCCTGGTTGCATCTAAAATGCTTGAGGTCTGGCAGAATTCGGCGTCAAATGAGGACAAGATGGCAAAAATAATGTCGCTTGTGGTGGCTGGCCAAGTAAGGTGCCATAATTTCAGGACTCGAACGCCGCCTAGATATGCACGAATTAAAGGAATAGGAGGTATGAGATCGGGCATACAATTAATGAGAACTTCCGTGGGGGGGGTTTGACAAAATATCATAAAGTTCCTACGACGAATGAATAATTCATTCGAGGGGGAAGAGAATAACTACGTAGGTCGTCATGAATTGTGTACCCATCAGAGACCAGGAGGACTTCGAAGATATCAGCATTCATTAGTTCAACAACAGCGGAAGAGGAACTCACATTCATTCTTCCGGACCTCCTCAATACTGTCCATCTGCTGCTGCGTCGAATGCCCTGCAAATAAAGAGGGGCTTAGTGACGAGTACGGGTGAAGGGCGGATATTACCGCACAGTAGAGGGAGAAACAATCGTTCTCCTTCGCGGAGTGGATGAGATTCTGAACAACGTGAAGCTGTCAGAGAAAGTACGTTGGAAAATGTATCCATTCTGTGAGGAGCGCTTGTATCATATTCTCCAGGGTGGGCTGGAGATACTTGGGATGCTCATCGCCAATGAGAACAGTGGCGTCATTAGGGTGACAATGGTAGAACTCTAGGCAGGGTTAAACGTCGTCGATTCAGTGCTGTGCTTATCAACTCACCGATGAGCAGGTGCCTCATCGCCGCAACCTCCGACTTGGGGTTTTGAGAAAGGTGGTGTTGGTAGCGATAGGTCTGTTTTTGTGTTGTCGACGAGGATACAAGGACGGAGAGCGCGGGAGAGGCGGCGAGGGGTACTACCCAAGTGGGTGTTGGGAACACAAAGGGGGTGCCGACATGGGCACAGACGTGCTGCCCGGTCGTCACCCTCTCCCGATAGATGATAGTAAAGTCTTCAACCCTGGCCCCAGAGAGCTTTGAAATGAGAGGGAGGATATCAGCATCACTGAGAACGGGGAAGGTGGAAACGCACCAGGATGAGGCTCCTCTGACTCTGCTGCTCTGATCACTTCTACTACTAGTCCTCCAGCTTCGTGTCCTGGTGCGCTACGTCACCGTAGTTGTGCTGTTGATTATGTACGGTGATGACATCCTGTCGTCTGAGACTAATGTGATGGTCACTAGCAAAGATGTAGTTAGATGGAAGGGTATTCATCATCGTGGGTGACGGGATTGACTAGCCGCCAGCAATAGCGGCGCTGTCCACTCACTCCTCGTCTTCGTCATGTCCTTTCACATTGGTGGTCGGACGGATGCATTAGGAAGCGGGTTGACATTGGCCGTGATAAGGGGCTTTGGGAGTGCGGTTTGGGCATCGTGTCACGTTGGGACAGTGGAAATGTACACACGTCGATTGGAAGGGATGGGAGCATTCTTGATGAAGGAGTAGATGTTGGTCGTGGTGGTTTGAAGAATCCCATCGCAGTGTCGATGAGTGTTTACGCTGCCGAAGAATGGCCACCTTCCTAATTAGTATGTTTGCCGAGAGAGGTGGCATAATATAACTCCTCTCGGTTGGTAAATGAACACAACTCGTTACTACTCCATGTTACGAGTCCTTGTATAGTATAAGACTACGTATTAAAAATATATATTTGAGGTGGTTGAGTCTCGCTACAGTGAACTCCAGGCCAAATTTCGGATCAGCTCAATCATTAATTCTTTGATCCGGATTCCGGCCATGACTCAACCACCTCGAAAGCATATTCAGTATTACAGTTGTTTGCATAATCCGAAATGAGTTTAATCGAAGAACAACTCATCTGAGGATACGTCAGCTGACGCAGCAGACAGCGAGGCGCCTTTTCGTCTCACATCGAAACTTCTCCTTACGTATTGTTCCTTCCTCCTCGCCGCGGTGTCTGCCACGTCCTCAAATATTTTCACTTGTGTCATCTCATTCTTCGAGTTTCTATGTCTCAAGTCCCGGCACCCGCACACTCTCCTACAGGCAGCCACAACGGACTGGAAGACCTACAGGAACCTCCTGCTCGTGTTCCACGCACCCATGTTAATGCCACTGCTATCGGTTCTTTCGAGGCTCTCTCCCTCAAAGCCAAATTGAGAGTCTGCAAGGAAATAGAGGAACAAAATGACGCACGTCATGAAAGGACTTGCCTCAATGCTTCGGATCCTGTCAATCACCCTGTACCCGGATCTGAGACAGCTTCGTTGTTCTCCCTCGACAATGAGGACCTCGAGAAACTTAAGCGCCCTTCCTTCGCCAACCTTTTTAGGGATGTCATGCCGACCTACATCGCTAATTGGCTCTTCGAGCACAATCTCCCGGACGCTACTGACCTTGACAAACGTGATTCTGACGACAGCGGAGATTTGTGTGTTGCGAAGCGCCGCTGTATGGATGGAGACAATCTGAAGCCGCGTGCTGTGGACGTCTCTGCGGAACTCCAATTCACTCAGCTGCTTTATGAGACAGCAGATTGCGGGATGGTGCCGCTGCCTCTCTTCCTGAACGACGCTCTCAACTATATTTCCATCAATGGCGCCAACTTGCCGACCTTCAAAGCCAATCCCAAGCCTGGGGAGAAAAAGGGTTTTACCATTATAGATTGCAAGAAGCTTCTCGGTAGACTGGGTCTGGCTGAACTCGCTATGTCCCATGCTGAATGGTCGGAGGCAGCCTACAATTGCTTTCGGTTCCACTCCGGGCATGATATACATGGCCCTGATGGAAGCTACGCCTTTTGGTGGGACAAACATTTTGGTTTCTTCAATATGCAAAAAGATAAGGTCAAGTATTATGAGGCTTAGAAAACCTTGGAGCTCGAACTGCATCAAGAGTTCTACTCCCAACCTACGAGCTACGATGGCGCCTATTACGCTCGCAAGTATGATATTATAAAGAATATCTCTGATGCCAAATCAGATTTTGCTTCTATGATATCGACGTCGCAATCTGGATCTTATCGCAATCTGGCTGCCCCTTTGGCTTCCTTTCTGAAAGGCAGCGGCAAGGTCTCTCCTCCTGCCTGCTGCGTTCTCTGTGGAGAACGAGGACACCTTCTCGCCACGCACGCTGATGACAAATCTGTCCCCAAATTTCGTGATGGAAAGTCCACCTGGGCGAAATATGTTAATGGCTCCTTGCGCAATCCAGATGGAAAGGAGATCTGTATCAGGTGGAACGTTAGGAATGACTCTTCCTGCAATCACGGAGGAGCCCGATTGCATACCTGTTCCTTCTGTGGTGCCACCCACAACGCTTTCTCCTGGTTATGCCGCCCAAAGCCTGCCGACCTCTGAAGACCTCCTCCACTTCTTCTCCCATACTCAACCTGTTTTAGCTTATACAGATTTTTCCTCTTCCATTATGCGCCGTGATTTTGACTTTAATTCTCATTCAAACTCTCACATTTTTAATAAAGTAATTTCTCCTTATTCTTCTCAAGCCTTTAATCTTTTCCTTCATAAACATAATATTTCACATCTCTATCCTTTCCTCGTTTCCAATCTCGTGTCTGGCTTCCCTATCGGTTTCATGCCTAAAATGACCCAAACTACTATTGTCCCAAACCATTTTTCTTGCAACCCTTTCATGAATGACGTTTTTAATTACCTTACGGAGGAGGTCCAGGATGGCCGAATGACTGGTCCTCTATCCCGTGCTGAAATCGAGTCGATGCTCCGTGGCCCATTCTATTCTTCCCCTCTTCTGGTGTCCGTTCAACCTCAGGCCCCAGGTACACCCGATAAAATCCGCATGTGCAAGAACCTATCTAAAAGGACAAAAGATGTTGCATCGGTTAATTCCCACATCCTGAAGGTATCCTTTCCCACCCGCTTCGACACTGCCTCGCGCATGGCAGATATTGTGAGTCTGCTTCTTTAGCGCACATATTTCTGACACTGCTATTCTTTTACACCATTCATATTTGACTATTCGCTATTCGCTATTCACTATTCACTATTCACTATTCACTATTCGCTATTCACTATTCACTATTCACTATTCACCACTCTCTATTCTCAATTCATGATTCACTATTCTCAATTCTAATGCATTATTTTCAGATTGCACTTGCTCCCTTGGGCACCCAAGCATGTACCTTTGACATTGCTAAATTCCACCGCACTTGTCCTGTGCTCCCAGATCATAAGCCTTGGCTTGTGGTCCAGGGTTGTCCTGGTGAATTTTATATTGAACATTGCCATCCTTTCGGATTGGCAAATTCTAGCAGCAATGCTGGTATGATCGGTAATGCGGTGGTTGACATCTGGGCCAAAGAAGGGGTTGCTCCTGTCTGCAAGTATGAAGATGACCTGAAGGTCTTTCGTTTTCCTGTTGAGAATGCACCTTTTCAAGAAGATGTTTATTCTTACTCTTATGATCGTGACAATTGTGTCCGGCGTATCCTAGCTCTTGGAGTTCCTTGGCATTCTGATAAAGGTGATCTACGGTTTCTCTTCATCACAGATTACATTGATTTCCGATGGGACATTCCTCAACGTCTGGTTTCCTTGTCCCCGCCAAAGCGGTTGAAATTCCTGGAGTGTGTCCATGTGTTTATTGATAAGTTTTCGGGTCATCGCTGCCATCTCTATGACATTGAAAGCATTCACGGCTCTCTTTGTCATATCACCTTTGTCTATTTGGCCAGACACTCACGTTTACCCTTTTTGTCCAACTTCGCAGCTTCATTCAAGAATGACGAGTACACCATGCACTATCCCCCACCTTCAGTAATATCTGATCTTCAATGGTGGCATGATGCCCTCCAGCAAGTTGACATGTCGCGTAATCTTTTCCCTTGTGGTGAGGTCCAGGATTTTGCGATCTATGTTGATGCCTGTACCTCTTGGGGTATTGGCATTGTGATTGACGGTTATTGGGCTGCTTTCCAGCTCAAGGATGACTGGAAACTCCCACTTCACGATATTTGCTGGCTCGAGACTGTTGCTTTCGAACTTCTCATCTACCAACTGGAGCAGATGGGTTTCAAAAATGCCCATTTACATGTCCACTCAGACAACAAGGGCACAATTGGTGCTCTTGCCAAGGGTAGGAGCCGTAACCGCCCCATCAATCTTGCCGTTCGCCGTACATTGGGTGTTCTCTATCCCCTTTTCATCACTCCTGATATTGTTTATGTTCCGTCCGCAGAAAATCTGGCTGACCCGATCTCGTGCGGAGATCTTGGGCCTACTGATAAAATGCTGTATCCTTCATTCATGCTCCCTGATGAGCTTAAATCCTTTTTTATTTATGAGTAGTTTAAACCCTTCCTTTTCTGTGGCGACACGTGCCATCGTGAGTTTGATGGAGAAGGGTCATCAAAAGCCTTCACCGCGCCCTATCAATACTCAAAGAAAATTGCTTCTCTCGTCTTCTTCTAAAATTTCTTCTCATAAAAAAATTACTTTCTCCTTTTCTGATATTGCTTCTTGTTACCAAAACAATTTCTTCACTTCTCATAAAGGTCGTAAACCTGCCAAAGGATGCGAAATTAAACCAAGTCATCTCCGCCCTCTCGTTCCAGCCAAAGAACGTCTTTACTTTTGGCAGACTCCTTATGGACAGGACCACTTCTTTGATCTCTCTAAAAAACTCCCACTGCCCCTTGCTTCAGCAGCTTGCTTGACAATCCGATCGGCTCTTGTCCCAGCAACAGCTACTACTTATGCTGCAGGTATGAAGAGGTTCACCCAGTTTTGTGATCAGTGGGATATTCCCGAATGTGATCGTATGCCAGCCTCGTACACCCTCCTTTCTGCTTTTATTGCCCTTTATATCGGAATGGAAGCCGGTAACACCATTAAAACCTGGTTGTCTGGAATCCATGCATGGCACACCATTAATCATGCACCATGGTACCACTGCTGAGGATGGTCTCTGTATTCCAAGAAAACAGGGTTAGAATACATGTAAAGTTCATGTTTGCCTGGAAAACAGTTAGACTGTTTCCCACACAAACAAAGAGAAAACATAATAAAATTATTCCATTCGTTTTTGCACAAAAATGGAAAACTGTTTGATTTTTTGTATTCTACAAAAACAGACAAAAAATTCTCTGTATTCAGGGGAAACAAACAGAAAACATGTTCTCACCAAGCGCTTGGTGAGAACATGTTTTCTGTTTGTTTCCCCTGAA
>Ga0307513_10007213_pt1 | contig 14436 bp, 15 predicted proteins | sample 15_EM_MG_FD_202174 | JGI IMG/M metagenome (GOLD analysis project Ga0307513, IMG submission 202174) | Populus trichocarpa ectomycorrhiza microbial communities from riparian zone in the Pacific Northwest, United States - 15_EM | ecosystem: Host-associated > Plants > Roots > Unclassified | place... | reverse complement strand
TTCAGATATCATGGTTTACCGATTTGTTAGAAGGGGTTCTATCTTATAACCCCCCGGTTCGAAAAAGCGCGTTCCTAGCCTTCGATCATTTTTTGATCGAACCCCCCCCTTCATTGCAACATTGCATGAAGCAACTTCGGACGCAGAGTGAGCTTGTGTTTCTTTTTTTCTTTTCCACTGCCGGCAGCTCGTGATCAAACTTTTGGATTAGAGGCATTATTCAGCCCCGGGCGTGAAAAGTTGTTTCCACATGTTTCTCGAGCTGAAGGATCGGTGTGTGAATGCCTGTTTTGCACACAAATCTGGCAGATCCACCCGAAACTTGGCACTCGAAAAACGCTTCATCGACCCTGGGGCTGAATTCCTTCCACTGTTGGTATCATAACGGTATGATAGCAGGGATATACGAATTTCAAGGGCAGGCGGCGAAATAAGGCAGACAGGAGCCCCCGCTTTTTTACCAATAGGGTCCAACCCGTTGCTCGTGTTGGACGTTAACCAGGGTTCGCAGGTATGTACTCGAGTACTTGCCTGCCTGCCTGTATTTCTGGCCAGTTATTTGCCTGGAAGGCTATCCTCTGCGCTCTTTTGGTGGGGAGCTCTTTAGATGGGTGGTGGCTTTTAGGAGCTTGGCTTCCGGAAGTGTAGTCCTTATCCTCTTGCATCTTTGAAAAGGAGTTTGTTCAGGTTGGGAAGATACAGTCGCACCCCGTTGTCCCGGATGGCCAAAATCAGGAGTTGACCATCCGGGACAGTGAAACATCCGGGAGAGTGAAATAGTTGATAAAAATTGTGTTTGAAAAAACTGAAAAGCAAGTGATAATTGTGTAGGTATGACTTCCCACTATTCCACACAAGGTTTAGATGGGGGTAGAGTGGGAAACAAAAGGCTAGGGACATCAGCGAATGGACCCCCCAATACCAAACTTGAATAGAAGTATTTTATCTCAAATGATCAAGTCAAATTACCGACTCAGAGCCCGCCCGATGCCACCAGCAAGACTTGCATACAGAAGCAAAAAGTGAAAAACACCACAGAACCTTGGCCTGACCGCTGCAGATACATGAGCCCCACTGCCCACTTCGGGCAGTTGTGATGTGATATTTCAGGATAGGATTGGAGAAAATGCGGGACACTGAATATATTCTCTATATGAACAGGGGTTAGAGATATCTAAATTATCATCCGGTCCGGAAACCCCCAAAATCCGGGACAGTGGGGTGTATTTCTATGTAGCTCGCACAAATCTTGAAAAATTGTCCGGGACAACGAAGAATCCGGGAGAGTGAGGTCCGGGACAACGGGGTGCGACTGTATACATCTGTGTTGTGCCGGTAGGAGCTCTCTGGGGCTCGGAATCCACTGGTACTGTAGCTTTACGGTTAGCCACCCTATGTTCAGGCACGTGCCTTCGGCGTGGGTCTTGCGATGGCCCTGGCATAACATCCAAGGTGCGGCAAAATATCGCCCCTACTCGAGTACGGTACTCGAGTGTGTGCCCCGAGCCATAGCCGGGGGCTTCTTATCCCTTCCCGCCTACTACAGTACTGCTACAACGCTTATTGCTTACCACCTATGTCCGGATGGAGGTTGGTGTCCAACATCCAACATCATTGGCCAAAGCGATAAGTCGAAGCTGAAGGGATCAACCGCTACTACCGGTAGTATCAAGAGGTAATCCAGGGATCCTAGACATTACAGAGGATGAATTGCCGAAGGTTTCTGTTGTTGCTTGTAGTGGCCGTCCTAGAGAGAGACCTCTTACGTGAAGATGATGTGCGCATGAAGTGTCGGCATTATCTGAGAACATAAGACTGCTTCTTAATTGTGGGGATTCCTTTAGCAAGTTACTCACGTCCACAGTGCTGTCTTCAGCTATCAGTCACCTATCTGCATAGGGATGGTACTCAATTTAATATGTCTCTGGGCAGGTGGGGGGTTCGCAATGTCCTAAACTCTGATATAAAACCCCGGTTCAACTACCCAGTATCAAGAGTCTAGCTGTGAGATTTGATTTAACCCAATCGGCCGTACGGCTTGAGTAAGATATATGATTCTTTGGGAAAAGATGTCGGAAGTATTACTTCAATGTGATGTGCGGTACAGATATGTTCGGCCAGTGGCCAGGCTGCTTGGGATGTGGGGTACGAGGAAGTAACTAGAGTCATATTGATGTATGTTGATACTGCGGATTGCTATAAAGTACCGCAGCCTCAGGCACATCTATAGGCGAGCAAGCAAGATAGAATCAATCTCTCTCTTTCTCTCATTGTTCAAGTCCCATTACTTTACACTGCATCTCCGGCCTCTTCTGCGCGACCTCCGACAAAAGAACCGTCCTTATATCGTACTGCTATCATACCACTGGTCAACTCACTGCGCCCCAACTCCTGACCAAGCCCTACCACCAAAAACAACGCCGTACTCGAGTATACCGATAAGAAGACACGAAAAATTAGCATGGCCCCATCCTAGAGACTAGTGGGGCATCTAGAGACATCTAAGTGTCATAGTTCGACTAGGAGCTTATCCATCGCTAAGCAATCACGGTAGCCGATACCGACCTCCTTAATGAAACATCATCCCCCAATGCACACCTCTTTTATGCAGCACCCTATAAAAGCACCACACAATATCTCACCCGTTTCTCCACTCCCCATTTGCAATTGCTTACCAACCTACTCCGGAGTATTAGTATCCCATCCTTAAAGTTATCACCCTCCGTCCCCTCCAACCCCACACCCAGCCACACAAGTCCTCATCTTACGATACCCCGCTCCACCGCTTCCTGCCCTTACTCCGGTCCCACGGATACACCCGCCATCCTTCCATCCATCTAACCCCCCCTATGACGCTATGGCGAGTACAGTAGCTTCTACATTGATACGGTACCTCCTCTCAAAATCCATTTTTAGTCACACCCTTACCCCAGCAAGGATCTACATGCGAGTAAATGAAGGATCAGGTCCAATCCATGAAGCTACCCGACAATTATAACCAAGCCCCAAGTCCAAAACATGCATATATCGAACTCCAAGAAAACCAGCACCACAAGCCCCGAATCGTCGACCAGAGCGCCACATGACCCTCGCATCCGGATTCGCTTCTGCGCACTCGGCTCAAAAAAACACCCCAGGACAACCTTCCTAATCCCACAACCAGGGAAGCATTCAGTCTCTTTATTGCCAGGTCCAATGATACACATACCGTCTTCATGGCTTAGTTGGTTAAAGCGTCGGTCTCATAACATGACCTGCTCTTAGAGGGGGACATCCGAAGGTCGCGAGTTCGACTCTCGCTGAGGACAGTTTACTTTTTGCTGGGATAGCCCGTCTGGGAGAAGGGTTGACCACCGTCATTTCTGGGCCCATATCTAGCTTTCGGCTTTTTGAAAAGTCGGGGGTTTTTACAACTTTGGAAATTGTTGGGTTGGTGGTGTGCAACGTTTGGTCATGGTGGTTATTCACCGTTACAAAGTATTGGCAATCAGCGAGTGTACTGACAGACATGAATAATTCGGAAACTCGCTCTGGTCTACCATAACTACCGTCACTTAATAAAAACCACGAAAAGGCAACACAAAAAAACATCACTCCATGCAATCCAACTCTAACAAGCAAATAATGCACCGCCCAAACTTGCACCCATTTTTTTAAAAAAAAACACCTTTATACCAAGGCAAGCAACCAGCCATAAAAGAAAACCCCCCGGACTCGTAAACCGAATCACTACAAAAACTCATTAGCATTCTCAAGACAACATGTGGGAGAGGAAGAAAACTCACATGAGATATATACTGAAAGCAACTAGTAACGACCCCCTGCCCACTTTCCTGCCTGAGCAACAAATCCTGAATCTTATCCAACCCGCCATTCGGCTCGTCGGACATGTGGTTCCAAGTGCTCGTATCGCCATAAAGCATCGCAGGCGCTTTCATGACCTGCCTCCAATTCTTGCATCTCTTGCACTTGAAGGTGTCATGCGTATCGCTATTGGTATTGGGCTGGAATAGGAACAACTGCTTCAGCCCGTCCAGGCCGAAATGCCTTTCTACGTCTTCGACGCCGTCGACGACGGACGTGGAGAGCGACTGTTTGTGGGATTGACGCTGGAAGATTTTCTCCTCAATGGTCCCCGTGGCAATGAAGCGGTAGACGAAACAGTCCTTTTTTTGCCCATCACGCCAGACTCGCGCTAAGGCTTGCTGGTCTGCGGCTGGGTTCCAGTCTGGGTCGAAGAGGACGAGCCTGTTCGCGCCGATGAGATTGATACCGCAGCCCCCGGCCTTACTACTGAGAAGAAAGACAAACTCCTCGCCTTCGGGGTCGTTAAATTTCGCGACAAGCTTCGTGCGTTTTGTGCTGTTCATTGTGCCGTCGAGTCTTAGGGAGCCGTAGCTATGGGGGGGTGAGTAATTGCTTGACAGAAAAACGTGAAATCAATGGCGGCTTACCCTCTGGATCGGCAGAGCTTTTCAAATACATCCAGTGTTTGGGTATAATTGCTGATGAGGACGATCTTATCCTTTGTCTCCCGCTGGATTCTTGCCAACATCCTGTCCAGTACCATCATCTTGCCTGAGTACCAAACCTTGACCTCCCTGTCTCTTCCCCGGGCGTCCTTCGGAACATAATCGTCGGGGAACAGACTCTCACACCCAGGCAAATCCTCAGAGATATTGAGCAAATCTGGGTGATTGCATAGTTTCTTGAGCAACCCGATGGCTTTCAGAGGTTGGGATCCTTTGCCCCTTAAGATAGATTTGATATCCGGAGACGTGATAAAATAATTGTAAAGATCGGTCTGGAAGGGCGATAATTTGCAGAATACGACATGCTCGTACTTGACGGGTAGGTACTTCGACAAGAGATCATTGGTGCGCCGAATGATAAACTTATTCACCAACTGGAGAAGTTCTGCAAGCCGTTCGTCTCCCTTCTTACGGGCTTCCTCAGATCCATCCGCGTCACGACCACGAAGGATAGGAATTTCGTATTGCTTCCTGAATTCATTGTGGGTGCCTAAGAGATTAGGGTTCGCGAAATTTAGAAGAGAAAAGTATTCCGAAAGGTCATTCTATAAAACATATTTAGCTTATCACAGTCGGTTGCTGAAGGAATGGATGTGACCAACCTGAATGGGAGTTCCCGACAAGATCACTCGCCGATCAACATTCAAAGTCATCAATGCCTTATACGTTTGATTCTCTCGATTTTTCAATCTATGCCCCTCATCGGCAAGCAAAAGCCCAATCGGTATGTTGGCGAGCTCGGAGATATTTAGACGTAGGGATTCGTAACTGACGATTAGAACCGGCCGAACAACGCTTCTGCCGCTGGATATAGCCCATTGCTTGAGTTGTGCTTTAAGTTCCGCCTTTGAAGCTTTGCCGTCAATGGCGAAGGGATTGACCGCATCCTTGCCGAGCCATTTTACCAGCTCGCTCTCCCAATTACCGACCAATGATGACGGACAAACAACTACGCATTTCTGTATTGTGGATTTTCCGGGCTCGGGTGATTGCTTGAGTAGAGTCCACAACAAAGCGATACATTGGAGCTGCCGAAAGCATCAGCATAATGTCGTGTCTCTGATTCCCAGCCCCTTACCGTCTTGCCTAGACCCATCTCGTCCGCCATAATACATCCACTTGCCGCAGCGTCCGTCATACTCGTAACACATCTATACATAAACTGTGAAAGTAAAATGTCAGCATCCACTAAAAGGCGCAGCACAACAATCCCAAACATACCCTGACACCTTCAACCTGATGAGGCCTTAAAACTTTTGACAGCCTTGGATCAATGACCACCGGAACTTTGGGAATTTCCTCCTTATCTCCCCGGTTCAAACCCAATATCTCGGCCAGGCTCTTGTGCATTCTCGGCACAGGCTTCTCCTCAATCTTGACTTCACCGTCCTCTTCAGTGATCTCAACCTTCTTGTCATCAATCGTAGGGTCATAAAGAACAATTGCAAACTCGCCACTGGGGTCATGTAGCGGTTTGGCGATAAAATTGGCGCTCTTCCTCATTCCCAACGCCGGAGCAGGTCTAAACGGATTCCATGTACCAGCATCCTTATTCACGAGCGGTACCGCAAATCGTTGTCTGAACACGGCATCCTTGTCTTTCGCTTTAAACACCGGGAAATTCTTCATCACGTCCAGATTACCCAAAACAATTCTCTTCTCCTCATCCTTGACAAACTCTCCATCGTCATCGCCACAGTCAGCACCGGCGTAAGAACCGACCTTGCGTCGTTTGCGAGGAGGCAAAACCGTCTTCCGTATCGATGGAGCAGATCCAGGTGTTTTAAAGGGTTTGGCAAGCTTGGAGAGTGTATCAGGGCCAGCACTGCTATGGAGCCGACCGGGCAGAGTCCGTTTAGGGGTCACAGCGCTTTCGTCGACGGGGACAGTCACGGTCTTCTTTGGACGATGCATTGCTGCTTGCGGCGCGCTGTGTGTTTTGCTTGTTAGTTAGGTAGTTCTCGTGTCTCGTGTTCTTGCAACGTGTTGTGGGTGAACGCGTTGAAGGAGGGGTTAATGGGTGCCCAGGTGTGGGCGAGTGGGAGACGCGTTGTGACCGTTGGTCGCGGAGCTTGGTGGCGGAGTCACGAGTCAATTTGGCCATGACACATCGCACTGCTAAAGTTCCCACACCCGAAAGGTGAATGAGGGAGACCTGTAGTAACCCTAACCCGTTACCTCTGACGGACGCTACGGTAATCCCCATGGAAAAAGATCAATAATGAGAATTAGCACAGTGGGTGTCCTTCTACTAGGGAAGGAGCAGAGAAGCCATCATACCGGTATGATATTCAATTAGACTTATCAGAAGCATTTCAGCCCCGGCAGTCGAGTGGAGAGTCCCCGAGAAATTACACCTCCCGTATTAAATAAGGCACCCGGGAGAGTCAATGACACGAGAAGAGAAATTTTTAGATTTAAGATAGTTTTATTTGCTTTAAGGAATACACCTAGCCTAGCCATAGTGACCCAAATATTCTCAAAAAAGATCCGTAGGCGAACAGAAAAGGCAGTGCTCAATCTATGAATTCACTTATCCGAAAACCCCCCTTTTAGGGCTGTCATCAATCACCCAGAACCGCAATCTTGAGTCCAAAGCGGGCGATTTCTCAAAACTTTCTTCACCCGACTAACTACCTAGGGTCGAAAAAGCGTTCTTCGGGTGGACCTGCGTGCAGAAAAGGCGTTACACACCAAGGCCCTTCAACTCGGGGGACTTGCGTGAATGCTTTCTAACCCGGGGCTGAGCACAGTACCTCTAATCGGAAGGCTGTTACTTTTTGCTGTCTTCTCAAAACTTTAGATGTCAATACCGTAGCCACTCTAGATCCTTCCAAGGGAAAGGGCATTCAATTGCGACACTCAGTGCGGTAGATCTCTGGATTAGTGCGATGGAATGAGATTTGCTTTTGTTTTTTGTTTTCCCGGAAACGATACGGGCATAAGGAGGCTTACGATGGTCTCAGGAGTGTTTCAGGGGTGTCGGAGTCAGAATTCAGAGTCAGAATTCCTTAGCAAGGGCAATAACCGAGTGATTTCGGGTGACGGACTCTGGCTCATTTCCACACCCTGAAACTATTTGAATCGTAGAGAATGTTGACAGCTAAGGGGTATAACTTCTCCAAATCTCCCACTCTAGCGAAAGCACTTACAAATAAGACCTGTGTGAGCATTCAATACCATGGGTGAGAGATACTGTACTGTATTGTAATACGCTCAATGCATAGTCTTCGCCGCAACAGATAGTCTAAGGGGAGAGTCGCATGCCTACCTCGGCGGTTCCCATACGCAGGAGATAGGAAGCAAGGCCTCACCCAGTGGCAACAAGGACTGACTTGTGATGAGGCTCTGCAGATCGACCCAATACTGGCGGACTCCGGAACAATACCGACGGACCTTTTGAGAATCAGCACACTGAGTTCCTTTTACCAAACTTGATCAAATTCGACTCCCCCGCCGACTGACATTTTGGGCCAACGTCGGTTCTCGGAAGCGTTTGTTTCCCGCTTCGAGGGATCGCCCGCATAACGCAAGAACAACTCACCAGTCGTGCTTGGCGAGCTGGGGAAGAGCGACTTCTCCAATCTTAAAAGAGTTTTTTCTCATCGCCGAAAAATCATCGAAATATTTACCGACCGGGGAAGGTCATTGAGCTCGTATGAGTTCTAATCCGTTCAGAAAGAGGGCTTCGGCCGAACGCCCCCGAACACCGCAGGATAATCCGACTCCGAGGCAAGAGCCACAGACGCTTCCGACATCGCCGAACCGCAGTAGGGCGAGCTCATGGGAAGGTATAATATATCTGAGACCTCCCACTTCCCCTGGGTGATGAGGGGAAGAAGCTTCCAGCTGACTCGGTATGCTTGTGCATAGTCGTCGACATACCACCGCCTTCACCGGCTCCCCAGAAACGGAGCCCTCCTCCGCGACCGCCTTCGAGAAACAGAAGATCCTGTATCCCTCCGCCCGAGGCCATAGTGGATCCGTTTAATCCTACTACTGAATCTCCGGTATCTTCAGACTTCGAAGGTAGTGATGGTAATGATATATTTACTCAGGGTAGGGCTGCTACTTATCCTCGACTTAGCCTAGCGCTAATATATCTCTGCAGAACCGACTGAGCTTGGCCGCCCGGGAACAACTAGCTTTCCTAGTGCTGGAAGCGATGGGGGATACTCAGTGGCTAAGTCTGGACGACAATCGCTGGACGCAGACGCCTTCAAACGACTAATGCTGACGGGCCAAAGTTCGCTCTCCACGCCCCCGGCGCCGGGGACCGGGCTAACTCCTCCAGTCGTTGCACCGGATAGTTCCACAGACACAAGCAGTACTTCTCGACAGTCTATCTTCGATCCAATACCGGAAGCAGCAGATGGAGCTCCGGATGAGACCCCCAGGACTAGCAATGAGTTGGACGAGGGGGAAGAGCCGCATCGGTCCAAGGAGCGGGCTCCTAAACCGAAACCTCCACCACCGAGGGCGCGGAATAGGAGCGGTGGAAGATCCCCAGCCTCCCCACCGCCTTCAACTGCCGATCTCCCCAGCCTAACACCACCTCGGCCTCCATCTATACACTCCATATCATCAGAGAGATCGCTCCCACCGCCACCACCGCCGCCAGTGGGTTCAACCAGTCCCATTTTAAACGAGACTATATCACCACCATCTCCTGCGGCATCCATCATCATCTCAAAGAAAATAGCCCCTTCTCCGCCACTTTCTCGTCGTCACTCGGTTCAATCAAGTACTAACCCTCTTCGCTCAAGCACACCCGTGGGAGGCGCCAATGCCTCTAAAATGAAGCCACCTCCGCCCCCGATCCGCAGACACAAGAGCACAAATTCCCGGGCTTCTACAGTCCCTCTATCTGCCTTATCAATCCCACCACCACCACCGCCACCACCGCCAAGGCGAAATAGAAGCTCCACAGCGAATTCATATGAAAGCCCAGAGGAACCCCCAATCACCCCTCCAGCGAAGTCTTCGCCTCTACCTACGGAACCAGCAATACCAATAGTTCAAGGAACGGAAACAGATATCTTGATTGATCTAGAAAAGTTGCAGAGAGAGGTAGATGAGTTGCGGGATAAGTATGAAGGGAGGGGTGTTGGTTCGGCGGTGTCAACTTGATACATAACATATCACAGCATGCGTGCTGGACGCGTTCCTTTTGCTTATTTTTTGGGTGGAGTTTGATCGGTGAGGGTGGATTGAGTGGCCCTTGCGTTTTACTTTTTAGAATTGAAACTTTTTTTTGGGCAAGGAGGGAAAGACCGGAGGGATGGACTCGTTTATCCGGGGGTATACCTGTCCGCATCGCAACTTAATAGTGAATATGGATTTTAATAGTCTATCCTGTTTATGCTTCTGTGAATAGATGATCGGCTACCAGTTGCTTGGCTTGTTTGTGAGGGTATCATGTTGCATGTCGTTTAGTCGTGAGATCTGGGCTTGATTTAGTGGCGGCAGCAACAGTGGTGGCCTTAATTTCTGGATCACAATAAAATGCCCCGCTATTGTATGCCTGAATCCATGGACAAGATTGCCAAATTATATCTAGCTACTACTGTAGCATGGTGCTAGTCTTGGGGCAGAGGCCGCTGTGATATGTCTTCGACTACTGGCGATCCAGCCTCTACACAATTTTCTCAGGAATCATACCGCTGGCAGACTCTGCTCAAGTAAAGCAATTTTAGCTAGTGTTCAGTCTAGATGAGCTTCACTTAATATACTCGAGTAGATAAGGTAGGGCTCCATAAACCTTCAACAAACTCCTAGAACTAGATACCAACGCCACAAAACGCTAGCCACACCAGTATCAGACTTTTCGGTCGGGTTCCCAATCCTTGGTATCTCAGCCACAATATTTCCTTCCTGCAAATCTGGTATCATAAGCAAATCATTAGACACTTCCCAGCAGGAGCCACTATGCTTCCACTTCGACCCGCAGCCAGACGCATCCTCTCACGATCCTTCCAAACTTGTCATTATTCCTCCTCAGCCTCGGATTCCCCTCGGACGATATCCTCTCTCCTTCATTCCCCTCTTTCTGATGAAAAAGCAACTGAGATAGTTACCGTTACTGGCTGGGTCCGTTCGGTTCGGCGAATGAAGAATGTTTCGTTCGCTCATGTCTCAGATGGCTCGACGATACATCCACTGCAAGCTGTGCTGACGAAGGAGCAATCGGGGAATTTGTCAATGGGAGCCAGTGTTAAGATAATGGGGCAATGGAAGGAGTCGGTCAGGGGGAAGGGGCAGCAGAGCAGGGAGTTGTTGGCGGAGAAGGTAGAACTTTTGGGGGAGGCGGATCCTCTGGTATTATTCCCTTCCTTATTTCCTATGAATTATAAAACCTGATGTGTCTTTTGTTTCTTTTGTGTGTGTGTGTTGGTGAAAAGTCATATCCCTTGCAAAAAAAGTATCAGACTCCAGAGTTCTTGAGAACACTATTACATCTTCGGCCAAGAATACCGGCGAATACGAATCTACTGCACTTAAGGTCTAATATAATCTCGACTCTCACGGCCTTTTTCGCGGAACGCTCATTCATCCAATGCCACACGCCAATAATTACTCCTACAGACTGCGAAGGTGCTGGGGAAGTTTTCACAATCACTCGTCCGGAAAACTTCTTCAAGACACCCAAATACCTCACCGTCTCTAGCCAATTATATCTTGAAGCGCTCGCAGCGGCGGTCCCTAGGGTATGGACCCTGAGCCCGACCTTCCGCGCTGAAAAGAGTGACACAGCTAGACACCTGAGCGAGTTCTACATGCTCGAAGTTGAAGCCGCGTTTATCGATACCTTAGACCCATTGATAACGCTAATAGAGGACATGGTGGGGACGCTTGTTCGAAGCATTAGCACTTCTCGTCTGGGCAAGGAAACCTTATCCGCAGTGGGTGGTGAAGACAAAGCGGGAGAACTCGAGGAGCGCTGGAAGGGTTTATTAGAACGTCCTTGGTCTAGGATAACTTACACTGAAGCGATATCAAGACTAAACTCAGCGGTAGAGCAGAAAAAAGCACAATTCGTTTCCCCCCCGATCTGGGGTGCTCCATTACAAGCCGAACACGAGCGCTTCCTTGCACAGACTGTATTCAATGGGCCGGTTTTCGTGACAGATTACCCAAAGAGCCTGAAGCCTTTCTATATGCTCCCCTCTGCTAGCACTGCCCTCACACCGGGGGGAGGCGAGACAGTAGCTTGCTTTGATCTACTCGTGCCCGCTGTGGGCGAACTTATCGGGGGCTCATTGAGGGAACATAGATACGACGAGTTGCTGGCGGAGATGCAGAGGCGCGGCATGGCGGTCGGGGGCGAAGATGAGGACGGAGAGAGCTTGAGATGGTATTTGGACCTTCGCAAGTGGGGGAGTGTTAAGCATGGTGGGTTCGGGCTAGGATTTGATCGGTTGGTGTGCTATTTGGCAGGTGTGGAGAATATTAGGGAAGCTGCAACTTTCCCAAGGTGGGTTGGGAGGTGCGATTGTTAGTCGGGGAGCGGGTCATGCGATAAGGGAAGAAGAAAGGGCAGATACGGTCGAACCCTGCCGGCTGTCTTGGAGTGCGGTGTGCTTTGGGGGCTGCTATGCGAAAGTATGATTGCCCGCTCTGAACGCTTTAATATCTCTACTCTAGAATTTAGTGAATCTGGGTACATACCTCGCTAAATGAAAACATGTGAAAATTCTGGGGTCTGCTGAAGCCCAGTATCCTACTGTGAACTGTGCCATGTATTCATTCGCTCTGTTTCCTAGCTCTGGCGGCGTAGCTCTAAGGCAGCATCAAGGGCACGGCAATACAACCAGCCGCAAATCACCCAAACCGGTACCTCCTTGCAAACCAAGCACCCCAATAGATAACCAAACCCACTGCGCCCGGCCCACAGCACCTGCTGCCCCAAGCGCCCTTCGCAACTGGCATCTGGAAAGTCCCCCCCACCGCCGGCCCATCACAACCCATCACTCGCCGCAAATACGCTCACCTACTAACCACAATTAGGAACCTCACAACTGCCCACCGCGGCACACCAACAACCCCCGCCTACTTCCTAGTTACACAATACCCCTCACCACGGCAGCCGTGGCAGTCCCCGCACGCAAAAAGGGGGATCTCCCCGCCGGCTGCCACTGCCCGTACTACAAACCAACTCCACCCCACTGGCAAATTATGTGCCGAAATCTTTAATCCTGCCTGTAGCTATACCCTACTTGCCCACTTCCTTCACCTGCGGTTGTGCCATCCGTGGATAGGAGGGCGCGCTATCGTTCCCCATTCATCCATTCTGCTGGGGGGGTTCCGGTGTGCGCGTGACTGTGAAATTGAGGGTTCGCGGTTTAGGTACTATATTATGGTAGATCCTGGGCCTTGAGGAATAGAATACAATACCTACTGCAGGCGCGCAGGCATGGCCTGGTTTCTCCTTCTGGGAGGGAGGGAGGGAGAGATTGTGCTGGATGCTCTAGATGCGGAATGTATGTGTGCTGTAAGCTAGCGGGTGGTAAGGGCTAAGTTAGTTTGTCAAGATACAGCGGTGTGGGTGTTTGGTGTTTTATTTGATTTAGGGAGGGTGGGTTTATCTAACTTAGCAAGGCAAATCTCCCCGCCGTTTTTGTCGTCGTCCATGCACCGGGGACGGGGATTTTCGTGGCTGATGGCTCAAGATCTGAGGGGTTCGGGAGGTTGAAGTTCGGAGCGCAATTCGCAAGGGAGTGATTAGTGAACAATATGGAGGAGCCTGAACCCTGAGTCCGAGATTTCCTCGGGGACCTCGGTGGAGAGATGGAGATGTATACCTCCTTTTTGAGGTTCACGTTATATGGAACGACTGCATTCTTGCCCGGTGTTGGGAATCAGTTAATTCTACTCGGCCTGCTTATGCTATTGTCATAAAAGTCCACGGAAGCACGGGAAGATGTTTCCGTTGATGGATGGATGGGGGGGGAGCATGGGCTGTTAAAGGAACGCATGACGGCTATGGAGATGGGGGCAGGACAATAGTCGTGCATTGAACTAGAAGGCGCGAGAGAACGGGAGTCTTTGTGATGCGCTTCTTTTGTTAAGGGATTACCCAGAATATCTCTTTCTTTTGTTTCTGTTTGGGGTGTGGTACCTGCGGGGAAGGAAGCGGAGATGTGTGGTGATCGATGGAAGGATCGGAACTTGCTCATGTTTTTGATATATACTCCTATCTTTACAGCTAGTTTAGCAAGCAAGAACGAAGGGAAGACGCTGCGCGCTATCCATCCCGGCGGTGCCATAATATTCTTTGACTATTGCAAATACCCAGGCCATCAGCTGTCTCTCTGGAGGGCTCCGGTGGTGGTGGCCTCTTTCCGAAGGCCAGGGAGCGCCTGCGAGTGTTCTCAACGGTCCGGGACCCCCGCAGGGGACCACCGGGGGACTAACAAGAGCCCTGGGCGGGGCGGGACAGCAAAATGGGGTCTTCTCTCGTCCTGGAGATCCTGGAGAGTAAGATGGCACTCATTGCTAAGGATGGGGTGCCCTACAAGTTACGGGCATATAGTACCCGAACACTAGCCAGCAGTCCCACCGCAACGTTTGGCGGGAATTCACCCAAGGGCATTACCAACCCTAGCTAGGCCTACCCCCCAGCAAAAAAGTGGTTCACCGAACTTTTTTTTTTTCAATGCTCGACTACTCCACTGCCCCCCGGATTCGAACTCATGATGGCCCCTGTTTCAAATTAGCCGGCCAGTCTCTTAAGCCATTAGACCATAGGAACTGGGTGACAATACTCTTTCTTCTTGGTCTTTTAACTGCTTCCTCAGAGAGTAGACAGTTTAGGCGTCTGATACTTTATCTTTGGTAGAAAGGGACATCAGTATCCAATCATAGTACTCTCTCGTGATATCGATAGAAGGAGGAAGGGGGGGGG
>Ga0307513_10007211_pt1 | contig 14436 bp, 15 predicted proteins | sample 15_EM_MG_FD_202174 | JGI IMG/M metagenome (GOLD analysis project Ga0307513, IMG submission 202174) | Populus trichocarpa ectomycorrhiza microbial communities from riparian zone in the Pacific Northwest, United States - 15_EM | ecosystem: Host-associated > Plants > Roots > Unclassified | place... | reverse complement strand
TGCGTTTGCGTGCCCGGCCTACGTCAAAATTATGTTTAATTATTTACAGTACCTACTGAACACTTGTATATTTATTCAGTGATATACTATCTACATCAGTTTTTCCGGAGCATTTCCTGAAATTTGCGTTTCGGTTGGGCTCCCAGCCTCAGCGACCAGCTGTCAGGGCCCCAGCCTCACTGTCACAGGCTTGACAGCTGTCTGCCTCAATTCGACTGACAGCTGCCTCGGACCTGTCTCGGACCTGCCATGCTTGCCAATGTCACCCGGGTCATTAGGTCCAAGTCTCTGTTCTCCTCATGGCCGCCAAGTCTGGCAAGCCCGTATACCCGCACGCCGTAGTGTGGGACTGTGTGGGTATGCCATTCACCTGAGGTGAGTGTGACCGTTAAGCAGGAGAGCGCCGGCAGGCTGATCAAGACGCAAACCTGATCGACTGTGTTGCTGTATCGGAACGATGGAGAGGAATGTTCTTGAGGTCTGCCCTCTCTGGTCCTTCCTTACTATGGTCGACCACTTGTATGAACACTTCAGGTGGTCGTGTACAATCAACGAGAAGGGACGTTACAACGCCCCCAATATATCGGAAGCAGGGTATAGGGGCGGCCATGTCTTGTCTTCTCCGATAGTTATGCTAGCTATTACCGTCCTTATTAGCATCGAAATGAAGCCCGAAAGCATCGCGGGGTTCGAATTTCTTACCGGTCATATTGGCAGGCGTCGCAAAGGAAAAGAAATTGATCTGTAAATTTTCAGGTGAAGTGGGGATTTATCTAATCGATTACCTTATTTACGGTGAGGCTGAGAGTGAGGTACGGTTAGCGAGACCGAGATCTGACGTGGGAGGGTGGGACGCAGCCAGGAAGGCGGCCGGTAAGCGACAGGAGAAGGTGTTGTTGGCCAAGACGATTGATCGATAACAGACGATCGATCGATAAGAGTGATGGATGAAAGAAGGAAGCAGGCCAAGGGTATACGATTGAGTCCATAGAAGGAAGGGACAGGGAGGAAACCGGCGTGTTTTTTCCCATGTGGGTGTGACCCGCCTTCTGGACCACGCACCTGTGTGATACGCACTTCAGGAGACTCCCTACAAGATGTTTTAAGCCTGATAAGGTTGGGCCCGCCTCTCACTGTTTGGACATCCTCCAGTGCCCTCCCCTTCTGTGGCCTACGTGTTGGGCCTTAGCCTGACTATACAAGAATATGGAATTTGGATCAGGAAGAGAAGGAATTGGCACCAAGTCTCTCTCTCGAAGCCCCAGTGAGCGTACGCTATCTGAGCGCAAGCTTTGGTGCGCACTTGAGCGTGCGAGTGCTTTTGAGCGTGCGCTTGACCTTGCGTTTCCACCTGTGTCTCCGTCAGCTCTTTCGAGTGAAGAAGAGAGTCTGCATGTGTGGGGGGCTGGGTATGTGCGGACAGCGACATATGAGCTTGCGCGGGGGCTTAGACGTGAGCGTGCGGTTGCGCTTGAGCGTACACGTGTGCTTCAGCCTATTGCTACTATCCCACGAAACCAACCCTTTGACCTTGGCGCGGTATTGGCAGATTCAGGCATAATGAGAATCATAAACTCTATCAGACCCTATTATGGTGATCAGCTCGCACGCGTTCTATGGCTCCATTCACCCCAAACCCAGCACGAGTATTCGTGGTTGTTCCATATCATTGCACCTATCACCCGCCTTCCGCCTGAGTTGCTCCAACAAATTCTCCTCATCGTCATCGATGAAGTGAGCGATTCACCGTCAGTGTTGATGCACGTGTGTAAACATTGGAATTCTATGGTCACCAGTATTTGGGCATCGCTCAAGCTGGGGACGAAAACGACCAAGGATGAGGTCATACTGAAGTTGGAAGGGAACCAGTGGCTTTGGCATATATTGGTGGATACAGAGATGGACCGTGGTGACTTCGTCTCACCTTGCGAGGCGATTTTCACTGTCATAGAAGCTGCCGCCAGATGGCGAAGCTTTGTCGTTGAGACATTCCCGGGCCAGGCCGACTTACCTGAAGACTTGGTAAACAATGGTCTCCAACAATGCTCCAATGCTTCCATGAACCGCCTTAGGACATTCATGATCAAGTGCGCTTGCGAGATGTCACCCCTTCTAGACTGTCTTCTGCACATCCTTGGAACCACAGCCAGTTCAGAGCTTATAAGAGTTGAAATCAATTCAACAAATGTGATATCATTCCTTGCCCCTGCTTATCCCTCCATCTTCCACTCTATTAAAGTGCTTTGTCTCGATGCCCCAGGGATGACCGAACCAGTTGACATTCTCCCTCATCTGAAGCAGCTTGAATCCTTTACTGCCTCTCGGCTCTGTCCTTCTACATGTCCACTTGATATGGACTTACCATTGGTCCACACATTGTCCCGATTGAACCTCAAAGGAGTCTCAATCCAATGGATGGCTGGAAGGACCTTCCACACTCTCAAAAGCTGTACCCTTATCCTCCCAACCCATCATCACTCTGTCCACACGCGTGGCACTCTCCTCCCCAATTGTAAGGATCTGTCACTTGAGGCCCAGCCACTTGAAGCAGTTGAAGGCTTCTCAGTCAACAAGGTTACTCGTCTGTCAGTGAGAGGCCAGGGATATAACAAGAAGCAAGGCAGCAGGGATCTGGTTTCCATTTCCAAGCACTGTTCAAGTGCACGTGTGCTGAGGTCTCTCCAGATTGGCGTCACGGCCTCTAGTCAAGCTTGGATAGAAGCATTGGCTTCAATGCCAAATTTGGAAGAGTTACTACTGACTCATTTACTCCCCACTTCACTTCATGGGGGATTTTTTGAGGCACTTATTCCGAGGCCACCCCCTGAAGATGATTGGAACACTGCACTCGCTGTTAGAAAGTGGAACATGACATTGTGTCCATCACTGAAGGTGTTTGGATTATGGTATACGCGTTGGTTGCGACCAACTGAGGTATTCGAATTGGCTCCGACCTTCATGGCAATCGACTGGTCCAGGTCATGGTTAACAAAATCACTTGAAAGATTTCATATACGGTTCACAGATGAACAAAAGGAGCCAATAGCATTGACTCATTACTCATCATCATCATCCCTCAAGGTCTTTGAGCTTATGGCTTCCAGTATTTATGTTAAGCAAGGCCAACCATTCAATTGGGTTGAGAGCAAGGCTGTGGAGAAGATACTGAGACATCATACTGGTAAGCCGTCGATCCATCACCATAGTCATGCTCTCATATATTATGGCTTTATCCTAACAATCAAGCAAGCAACCAGAGGCATTTTCTCACCCTGCCTTCCTTAGCTGTGAAAAAGTCATCTAAGTACATGCCCTTGCCTTCGGAACATGATCATCCACGGTCCAAAGGAGCAAGTGCTTCATACTACGATTCCTCAGATGATTCCTCGGACTGCCTCACGCCACTCGGACCTTTCTCTGCCACCAAGGGAGAGTCCCCAGGTGACCTTGATTCATTTATTGATTCCAGGAAGGATGGCGAGGATTGGTTCGCGCTCTATAACCCGCGCGAACCCCGGTCGCTCAACGTCAGCCTCATGTTCCAGGTCAACCACGAGAGCGAAGTGAATTGTGTCCGGTTTAGCAAGGACGGTCTGTGGCTCGCCACCGGGTGTAGTGCTGGCGCCAAGATTTTTGATGTGCGCACTGGTACGCTCCGCTGTACACTCATTGACAAAAACCGTAACTCCGCCTACTCGGTCTGTTTCTCCCCTGATGGCAAGTACCTCGCGACGACCTTAGCTGGGTCGATTCAGGTGAACTTTTCTCTCTCGTCCACTTATGGGTTGCTGACTGGCGGCTTGGTATGCTGGGATACTGATGTACCATCTACTTCACCCTCACAGATATGGGATATCTCCCGTAAATGCATCGACTACACGTTCAGGGGCCATCAAGGTCTAGTCAACTCCCTCGACTTCTCGCACGATGGTTCGTTCGTCGCCTCCGACTCGGATGACAAGACAGTGCGGATATGGAATATGAACACGCGCGAATCGAAGGTGTTTCCGATCGCCGACGATCCCGACAACACATACATGAGGAGGGTGAGGCGCGTGGCCGTCTCGCCCAATGATCGCTTTGTCGCCGTCGCGTTCAACAAGGTCGTGTACATCTGGGACATTGAGACTAGGACACAGATCGACTGCCTCAGAGGGCACGACGACTGGGTCTATTCGGTCGTGTTTACACCCGATGGCAAAGGCTTGGTGTCATGCTCATACGACAAGACACTCAAGTATTGGGAGTTCAGTACGGCCTTGAGCGATACCCATGAAACCGGCAGACAATTTAGCGAATGTATGCAGGATTTCACGGGCCACAGGGATCAGGTATTTTCTGTGGCGATCTCGCATGATGGCCAGTGGATCGTCTCCGGTTCGGGAGATCGTGGTGTCCAGTTCTGGGATAGGCATGGACGCACGCACCTAATGTTGCAAGGGCACCATGAATTTAGTACGTGGCTTTGCCTACAAGTCTTCCGATGGTCTAATGTTGTCATGATTTGCGCAGTTACATCGGTTGATCTGAGTCCCGCTGGTGGGTACCTAGCTACTGGAGCGAGCGATCGCCGGACGAGGGTTTGTAAGTCCTTGCCTACCTGTTACCTACCATCCACCCTACCCACCGAACTATCTTTCCTCGCTTCTATTTAGATTACTGATTGCTGTTTGGACGCACAGGGCGCTATTCCACCGTTTAATCACTGGCACCTAGTCTATAGGCGCACACGCTATAGAGTAGATAGAAAAATTGTACATTATGCAGTTTTCTGTTGTTTGAAGTACCCACGCCCTGAATTGTGTTAAATCACGGTGTTCCACACGGGAGCCATATGCGCCGGGGAGGGAAGAGTATGCCAGACACGAATCGGACGTAACTCAAAACTATGAAATAATCTCGTTAAACTGATCTTCAGGCAGCATCCAAATACAGCGGAATACAGATCTGACATTTTAATTTTGCGGGTGGAGGGCCGAGAATTGTGGGGACAGAAGTCCGGAGGAGGCGTGGAGGCGAATAGATTGCCTGGTTGGAAAACAAATTATTGCACTTGTCTGGTTTAGTTGGCGGGGTTCTGCCTAGCCTTCTGCCTCAGACCCTGAAGTCGATGTCCGCTCCCAGGTTTCACACTTTGATTTCGCCACAGGGTATACATACTTCTAGCCGATTCGGTGAATAGTCGTCTTGCGTTCATGTCGTCCGCCGGGAACCCACAATGTGGATACTGTGTTACCGGCAAACACGACATAATAAATGGCAGCCCTTCCTATTTGGTGCGCTTAATGGGGAGCTGCAAAGAGATTTCATTTATTCACTCGTGAATACGGTTCGAACTGTTTGGTCCTACTCTGGGGGTGAAGGATCTTAGCCATCTCAAATAGCCCCTTCGCCGACCACTGATACTTCACAGCCAGTATTTTTCCTTGCTTCTTAATCAGAAGTCTGCTGGGAATTGGTACCTTCCGCCGGTCGGATGAAGTGAAGTTACATTCCTCTCCCTTCGCTGGCAGCCACTGCCCATGCTATCACAAAATCAGGTCAGATACACACCACGTGAAACTATCGACAAAACCCTGACCCTCCTTCGTACTAGATTACCCATCCAATTCCTTCGTCGGCTCAGCAATGCAAGGGAATGGGAGGTAGCTCGTGTGTTCCTGGAGCTCCTCCGGAGTTGAGTGAAATAAGACAATCTCAGAAACGCCAAGCACGGTGAGCTCGTCCTCGCGTTTCATGATAGAGTGCAGATGCAAGTCGCAAATAGGACAACCCGCATGGCGTCGAAACTGGTAATATCACCCTCCATTATTACTCACTTTCGAAACAGTTTCTGTCTGTTGGAGTTCACCGGCAACGGTCATTGGGTGCACTCTGTGGCCATCTCACATGATGGCCGGTCGTATCCGTCCGATTCAACGCATCGAAAGTTCATGTTGTCCAGGTTTGGGACAGACAAGGGCACGCACATCCGGCATACGAATTCTGGGTGTGTCTTTGGTCTCAGGTCTTTTGATATAACTTCATTTTATCATGATGTGCGCAGTGCTTTCGATTGATCTGATGGAGGATATCTAGCAACGGGATCGGGTGATCGCCAGGTGAAAGTTTGTAAGTCCTTGTCCACCTCCACACTCATTTATCTCCCTTTTCTACTTGATCCTATCTAACTGTTGACCCTTCCTCTCTTTTCTTTCTGGCGGCTAATCGGAGGCACAGGGAGCTACTTGGCTTTGTAACTCCTTGAACACTTATATATAGACGTACAATGGATGGAAAAATTGTACACTACACAGTCTGCTGCTGGTGCACATGTTTACACCTTGGCATTCATCTGAATCACGCGGCTGTGCAATGATGGCTTAGAATTGTGAGGTTTGGAAAGTGGGACCGGACGTCTGGAGAAGAAGAACCGTCTTCCAATGAGGGCGCGGGTAATCTAACACCCACTCACTGACACATGGATCATAGGGGGCGGTATTTCGAGCCTGCTAGGCCCGCTACGGGTGCTTTGGCCTCCTCAAGTTTCGAAGGCTACCTAGTGATACACCTAGCCCTGAGTTGCCGACCTTAACTGGAACATCGCTCGCACCCAACCTTCTCATGGCCGGCATGCCTGCTAGGTACATGCTGTCTAATGCTCCAGCATCACTTGGTTCAATTGATACGAAATTATGGTGTGCAGGAAACCTTATCTTGACTGGCAGCGAGGAGGATATGGGAAGTCATATTCAAGAGGCGCAAATTTAATTTGTTAATGGGGCTCCCAAAAATCTATCGATGGAACACTGTAGGTACAGAATTCTCGTGGATTGAATCGTATTTGATCTTGGAACGCAAAAAAACCACAGCACCCAGAATTCCCGCGTGGTCCCCTACGTGCCACTAACCGGGCGGCACATCGGTTAACTGCGCAGACCGGACGGGATGCGGTGCTTTCGAACTCCTATGGCCGTGGATCCAACCTTGCATGAATATAACTATAACTGAGTCTCAACGGCCTGGACGAATTAACGATCAAGACATGCTGTACCTGCCTCAGGCTTGCAGTAATGTACAGGCTTGAATACCATAATAATAATGCAAGACAAATGAATGCCAAGCAAAACCCAGGGGCGAATAACCACACACTCGCCGTCCAGATGCCCACCGCAGATGCCGAAATCAATCGTCCGTAGCATAGTTGGGCACATACTTCCACAGACTCTTGTGCTTCCAGTAGAAGACCCATGGAACAAGCACCTAGCGGACTGGAGTCGGAATAGGCGGGAATTGCGCCATAGTCGGCGGAACGTGCAGGTAGCCGTGGACGAGGTAGCTGAAGGGTTCGACCTCGTTTTGAAGGTGCTCCTCGGTCGCAGCGTTCATCTTCTCGGATTTCTCAACCGGAAGGCCCTTGGCGCGTACTTTGGCAGGGTCGACGTAGCCCATTTCTGCCTTGAGCTAACAGATTCTCCCTCAGTTTGGTGGGGGATGTGGGGGCTTCGCGCGTGCAGGCACGTACGTGAATGAACATAGAACTACCTTGAAGGTGTCTGCGACTTTGAGAAAAACGAAAACGATCACGCTGTAACCGGCCCCAGGAAAGTTAAAGGCCACCTTCGATGCCGCAAAAATCAAGAACCTGATTGAAGAGCTGTGCAAGCCTAAGGTAGCGCATCGCTTCTTCAAATATGGCGTGCTGCTCTACGGCCGGGGAGGTAAATCCGGGCTTGAATGCTGGGACTAACCCGCAGTTAGGTGCGAGTAGAAATCAGCACGAGGTCAGGGTAACATACACATGATTGTCTCCTCTACCCAGTGGTAGTGAGTAAGGAACCGTACACCATGTAGCGCAAAGTGGGCGAATTTCTCCTGCTTCGCTTGGGGAATCGAACCGACCTTCATGTATACGTTTTAAAACGCCTCAATATTGACAAAATGACTGTGGTTTGTACGAATCAGGTTCAAAGAGGCGCGGGAGAGAAAGTAGATGGTCAGTAATGGTCAAAATCGAATATGGGCTGAAATGGTACACACGCTCCGGCCAAATCCAAGGGCATCCTCATATACAGTCCGTTGGGCATGGACCCCTTGCAAGGGGCTTGAAGGTCGAAGGAGCGACATTGCAGCTGCGTTGGTGGCTGGGACTCTGGACATGGCGAACGGTTGCGAGGACGGTGGTTTGGGTACTGGCCGACCATATGTCAGCGAGGTTTTGTGCCCGGTGTCCAGAGGCACACTCCAACCATATGAATGCTGGAATATGTTGGCTTAGAGTCGGGCCAACAGATCGAATGTGGAGATAAGAGCGAGACCGGGTTTGAATTAGGAAAACCCTGATCGACCGAAGTCTCCGGGCAAAGTTCGTCATGTCCACCGACTGCCGCCTTGTGTGTCATTACCACATACCCCACCCGAATGGCCAGAGAACGGATCTGTCTCCCGATTCATCTTTTGCTCGCTCGACTGATGCCAGCGCCGGCGATTCGAGCGAGAATGTCAAATTGGGTTCAAGTTATCGCGGCATCTACCGTTTGTTTGTTAACCACCTCGATCATTTACCTGCTCCACGAGTGGAATAAACCATCGAACTGACTTCAGGACGACGAGATTATGCCTCTGGCAAGCTAACCAAACACGGGCGTAGCTATTGATGCTCACCCACCAATATTCACCGTCTGCAAGGGACCAGCAGTGAAATCCGTACGCCGAATTCTGGTAAAGATGTGGGTAAAGATGTGATATCCAAAAAAAATTTGGTCAATGCGACCAGCTTGCACACTGTAGGTGCTGACGTAGTCCTGACTTATGTCCCAGTACAAAGCGAACTCTCAGGAGAATCTGGGTTGGACCAGCAGGCGCGGATATCAGTCGAGTGCCTTCAAAGTCGGAGATAGGAGTATTGGTACGCTACCGATCGACTACTCTCTTGGACATCTCATGGTTTGTGCACAGTGTATACGATCTGTGCACGATGTGCAGGGGTCGGAGTGCATATAAACCCCTCTGTGTCGAAACTCACAGGCTCAATCTGCACCCGCATACTGAGCCGTGAGTACGACCCCTTTGTAGTCGTTCCGTCTCTTATCCTTCCACTAGTCGCGTGTCATAGGTATATCAATACATGCAGTTTGCACCCGCATGGGCTGTCGATCGATCTCGTCGTGTCGTATGGAAGTACTTCGTCCTCGCCATGCCACTAGCAAGTCGGCAGGTCCCTCACTTTAGCAAGTAGCTCAGGTCCCTTATCACGATCTGTGGGTGCCACGTGAGATCACCGTACCACTTAGGCCTTCTACCTAGTTTCTCTAGGTAGATATCGGGCGAGCACTTGAAGTCCAAGCGAGAAGATTGATAATACTTTCCTACAACGCCAACACATCAAGTTCTTACGCACAAAAGCTTGCTTTTGCTGGGGTCGATCTATTTTCAGCGGAACGGCAATTGGTGTAGCTGTAATGGATCTGCTGAATGATATTATATTAGTCGCCATAAAGAACGGTTTGCATCTCCTTAAACATAGTATACACGATGGCTAGGTACTAGGCTAGAACAAGACGAAACTCACGAGCAGCAGACGGAAGCGAGCAATTGAATAACTAAAACACCAGTGGGGAAGTCATGCGGAACAGAGCAAGAAGGAGGACGTTCGCTACGGGATGATTGCAGAGAACGAAAGATCTACAACCCCCCTTGGGAACTGAAGCTTCCCTTCCTCGTGCGAGTCGCACTGCTTGCAACACTTGGTGTACTTGAGCCCATAGCCACCATCCCTGCCCTACCCAACGCCAACGAGGGAAGCCTAAATCGACTTTCCGTAGGCGTACCACCGCCAGTGCTCGAGGCGGAAGAGGCAGAAGGTAGGGACGGCAGAGCGGTTGTAGGTGAGTTGCCACTTGGAGAATATGGAGTAGCCGAAAGTCGTGCGCTGCCTTGTGAGGACTCTTTGAGGAGAAATTCGACCCACATTTGGGAGAAGGACTGTAGCCGAGGTCAGTTTCGCCCACATAGAGTAGAGAACAGACGAAAGATGGCGACCTACCTCGCTCTCCTCAATCTTCTCCTCCGCAACCCTCCCCTTACCTCTTGCCCCACCACCCGCGATGACAGACCGTTGCAACCCCGCACGTTCGCGTTCCTGATCCGACCACTGCAAAATGCTAGCTAACAACCCGAGCATTTCAAACCGCTTGGGGTCTGCACGGGGCGTAGTAATAAATTGGAGCAGTATGTTGGTGATCAGCCGGCGGTCAACAGAGGTGTCCGCTGCGTTTCGGCGGAGCCGGCGGAGAGCTTCCATTAGATGTTCATTGAGTGTTATAGCTGGATTGTGCATTAGTTATGGCGAGGCGGGCTGAGGGCAGTGGGAGGAACGACGGACATACAGACCTTCGTGACGTAATTTATCATTGACAACCGTCTTCTCTTTGACCTCCTTCTCCAGTTCGACCACTCGTTGAGTGCTATTCGTCGCCTCTTGAAGCGCAACTTCGGCATTCAGCGCTCTGACCTTGAATTCAGCAAGGGATTGCTCGAGGGTATTAACTCTCTGGGTAAATGATGTCTTGATAGACTGGATGTCTCGGTCTTGTGCTGCAGCCAACGTAAGCCCCGGATCTTGGAGACGTGACATTAGAACGAGGCACTCACTTGCTTGGAAATCTTCGAGTACGGATTGTAAATTCGCTGCACGCTCCTTTTCTCGCTCACAAATCTCCGCCTCACGTTCTCTTGCTTGTCGTTCGAGCTCGAGATCGCGTCGTAGGTTTGCGCTCTCCCCTCGGGCATTCTCGACAGCTACTCGCTCCTCCAGCACCGCTCTTTCCCATTCGTCTCGCTCGAGTCGACGCTGTTCGAGTTCATTCCGTAGCTCGTGCAACTCCCGCTGCAAGAGGTTCGATTCATGGGCTGATTCGTCGAGTGCTCGGGATCGTAGTGTGTCTAATTCACGAGATGTACGGTCTAGGTCTGTGTTTGTTGCTACCAGTTCTGAGTTTAGTGTGTCTATTGTTAGCTGGAGGTCGTCGGTCTGAGCGGTGAGTGACTGGATTGTCTGTTCGCGGCGTTCGAGTTCGTCCTGTGAGGGGAGTTCGTTAGTAAATTGGATTAGATGAGTGAGCAGAGATAAGGTGAGATGATGTGCCATGTCCGAGGGGTAACTGGATACATACAGCGTCCTGCTTCAGCTTGTGACCTATCTTGTCCTTCATTTCGGACAGGCGGTCGAGCAGAGTCCTATACTGCCCCTCTAGGAGTTCTTTCTCCTCTCGCGTGCGTATTAGCTCCGCCTGAAGCTCCTCCACATCGCCAGCATCGCCATTGTGGAGTGTACCATTCGGGGCTGGGTCCACAGGCGAGCCCTTGTGGATACCATTTGTTTTGGGAGTAGTAGGGTTGTCGATATGTAGGCCATCGAGTGAGTCGACAATCAGGGAGGCCATCGTGGCAGAGTTCCAAGGTTGTTCTTCGACTTGACCACATTAATTTCATCCGCTATGGACCTCCATCGTCTGGCACAGCGAGCAGCAACAAGGGCAGTCATTCGCTCTTTCTCACGCGTCCAAACTCATCCTGCGCGTCTGGCACGTCTGAAGTCGACTGGAAGTAACACCAGTCGAAAACAAGAAGAAACACCCAATGGGTTCAACGCGGACGAACCAATAAGATATGAAAACCAACAGGAAGCATGGAAAGAGTCTTTTCTTACTCCCTACATGCTCAAGTACCCCGCACTGCGAAAGACTGCGAATACCATTTATAATGGCCTCGGACTGTACAGGAAGCAAAACGACGCGATCCGAAATTCGAAATACTGGTACATGCGGTGTGCTGAACGGGATATCATGGAGCGAGACTTCCTGTACAAGGGTATGCAGGCACTTCCAGAACTTTCTCCAAGTCTAACACTGATTCGCAGAATGTCAAATACCGCAAACCTTCCATTCCTGGTTCCAAATAACAAATATTCACGTCTGGCTTCTCACAGTCCGATTCCGCGCGCTTCCCAAACCGCACGGGAAATTCTTCCTCCAATCCCTCGTCGACTTTTTCTTCCAAGACATCGAAGACCGCCTGCGTGCTCTCCTTGGCCCACGGACGAGTGAACGGACGATCCAAGGGTATCTAAAGGAGTACCGCGAGCTGTACAACGGCTCGCTCATCGCGCTCGACGTCGGGCTCGTCGGCGGCGACTGGGAGCTCGGTGCGACCGTATGGCGGAACCTCTTCGATGCGCGTGGGTGGGACCTCGCGGGAAAGCGGGACGACGAGGGCAACGTCATCCCCGCTGCTTCGTACGTCCCCACGTCCTCGTCCGCAGGGCGGAGAGAAGATATTCTCGCCACCGACGGATCGGTCTATGCCTCCTCGCAAGCAAATTACCGTGAACTCGCGGCCGAGGAACAACTGCGCCTCGCACTCGCGGACCCGGTGCTCGCGCAACTGCCGTATCGGGTTTATCTGTTTGCTGCGTTCCTGAGGCGAGAGCTGAAGCGCCTCGAGGAAGTCAGCGACGAGGATATCCTCGCTGGACAAGGGTTTCCGGGCGGATTCTCGTTCGTGGCCCAACCTGGACGGGATGATGTTGACGCTGCTGCCTTGAGCGAGAGGGAGGTGCAAAAGTGGAGAGCGCAGCCGCTGCCATGGGAGATTATGGAAGATGTGGTGGCGGCGAAAGCGTAGCCTGAACGAATTGATTGGTTTGTGCTCTTAGTTTACCACTTGAAGGAAGGTTTTCCGACGCCTCTACACACATATAACCCTTGGGTATATGTCAACTATCGTAGCGTATTGCAGATAAATTGATCCTTCGCTACTTCCCTCCAAAATAGAAACACCGAGACCCTCTTGCACGGACGATTGTCAATTTTACTATAGGAGAATCAACTGCGCTAATTTGAGTGGAACAGAGTCGCGAAAGGAAGGCGACTTCAAGGCACTTTACTCCAATTACTGTCCACTGACGTGAGGGGGGCCCTTAAGACATTGACAAGTAGTTCACCGCTCCTAGTCATTGATAAATTTTTGACTGGAAGGAGTCGTACATGTACGCAGACTGCTATGCTTGCCGTGCTCTCTTTGCATGCTTGCATAGGCCGCAACTCTTTAGAAACTTAGAAAGAAGTATTATTTTTTCGATTATCTACAGAGATCGAGCATGATGGCAGCCTGCTCTACTCCAAGTTCCAGAAGCCCGAAAGTGATCAACCTGCCAAAGGCTTACATTACAGCCATCGGCAAAAACAGGCATCCTTTGGCACGAATAAACCAGTCTTCAATTCGAGACTTTCCTGCGACCGCTGCGTTTCCCAACCGCGGCCGTGAGGGAGACTGCCTCGTCGTCGTCTGAAAGGGGACCATCTTCCCAAGGTTCCTCCCAGTCGAGGCTCCCACCGAACCTCCTGTAAATATCGCCGTCTTCCCCGCTCTCCCAATCATACCCTTCCCCCATCCTCCACACCCCACCACCACTACTACTACTACCACCGAGCAGCTCATCGGGCCCATCGAGCAGCTCGCGGTCCATGCTCCACTCGCGCAGCAGGCTCGATAGCGCCGCCTCGTCGCGGGGCTTCTGCTTGAGCAGCTCCTTGGCGGGCGTCGAAGGGTGCGTCGAGTACACTTCGCGGCCCATGTGGACGTGGGTCAGGTATTCGGATAGAGGATACCGGATGGTGTAGAGAGAGGATGGGGCCTTCTTTCGAGCTACCACACGCTTCGCTTTCTTCGGCTTCTTCCCTGTGTCCGTTTCTTGTTCGCCGGCTGCGATGATCGGTGCCTTCTTGGGAGTAGTAGGCCGGACGTCTTCGCCTTGGATGAGTTTGATCACGTCCTCGATCGAGCCGTACTCCTTGATAAGCTTGTACGCGGCTGCTGGTCCGAGGTTCTTGATTCTCTCCGTGAAGTCTGTCCCGAGGAGGAGTGCAAAATCGATGTACGCTCTTTGCGTTGGGATCTCCAAAGCTCGCCGGACTTCGAGTCCGGAAACAGTCACCAGAGTGGCGTCCTTTATTCGGTGCGAGGTGATGTTGCGGAGCATTGTCGCACCGTGAATGAGGACATCCTAACCAATCCATCAGCCATTAGAAGAGTTTTCATAAGCAAGGATTACTCACCGTGTCTTCAGTCGCTACGTAGTCACCACTACCTTCCAAGACCAGGGCACTGGCCACCGCCTCGGCCTCCTCGCCTCCTTCAGTGATTACGACAGGTACACCCATTGCTTGTAAGAGGCTCTGTGCTTCTCGGTACGTTTGATCCGTGGGCCCGTTAATTCTCCGTTTGTACGATGCAGCTATGGCTCCAGAACGTTGTTCAACATTATGGAATGTCTCTTCTGCCTGTTCCACAAATTGTGCTGGGGTTGGCAGGGCCGTACTTTCTAGTGGTTGAGAAAGAACTTGCTCGTCTCTATCGGAACCCATTTCATTCGCTGTATCTGAAGTAGTGCCTACT
>Ga0307513_10007209_pt1 | contig 14438 bp, 16 predicted proteins | sample 15_EM_MG_FD_202174 | JGI IMG/M metagenome (GOLD analysis project Ga0307513, IMG submission 202174) | Populus trichocarpa ectomycorrhiza microbial communities from riparian zone in the Pacific Northwest, United States - 15_EM | ecosystem: Host-associated > Plants > Roots > Unclassified | place... | reverse complement strand
TTAAGCCTCACTTTTAAGCATGCGCCAAGAGACATCGTGTACTGTAATGTCTCTTGGCGTCAGCCTCAGCCTACTATCATACTAGTATCCTCAACACGACCTAACCCCGAATGCTTAGCCTCATGAGTGAATCTGCAGTCTATAAGAAATCTCTAATACTCTAAGAACTTGAACCTAAATCAGTTTTATATCTTGGCAGACTCAGGCGTTCAACGCGCTGTCAGATCGATCAAACTCCTCCGACAATCTCAATCCCTCTCTCTTCCTCATGACCCAGTTCCTCTTCGAGTTCTGCCCGAACATTACGGTCCGCCTTACCTTTCAACTACGCAAGGGCATAGGAAGCCTGGCGTGCTTTCTTGGACAAATACTCCGAATCTTCCTCATGGGATGGCGCTTCATGCTTCCGTACATTATGGTACTCAGTATCACCCCCGCGTGCACTACGTTTCGACACCTTCTGAATATTTATTTTGGATTGTGTTTGTGTTTTACTGCGATCTGCAACAGGGGATGGTGATACTCCGATGCTTGCTTGGTATCCCTCTTCGGCGTCAGAAACATCAGATGATGAACTACTCAATCCAGGAAGAAACACGGGAGAGTCATCTCGCTGTTCCTGTTCACCTCCGGCATTGGACCGTCCAGGGTCAGTTCCGGCGTCTGATCGCGCTGCCTGGATGCGATTACCTGGCGCAGCGGTACTAGCCCAATTAGCAATGGCATTTTCGCGAAGGTAATTGTGCCCCCTCAAGGGTGGAGTGGGCAACCTGCCCCGTGTCTCTGGGCGATGACAATAGACCAACAGATCCAACAGATCATCAAGAACCGGATTCGACAGGAGCCAGGCCCTTACGTCCTCATCATTCTCGATGAAGACGTACTCTATATAAGATAATTGGGTGCCGGGATGCAGACGCAGCTGTTGCCGGCCTTCACCAGTGGCGCCAAGTATGTAGCGAATCATATTGTGTGGCACAGTTCTCGAAATAATGGCCGACACACCGCGTATGTCATTGGAATTTAACTCAGCAAAACGTACCCCATTGATATGAGGATTACGCCAATTCAGAAGGCGATAATTTGGTCGTGGTGCACTGCTATTGGCGGGTTGGCTGACCCAGACGATACGTACTGCACGTGGACGTCCAAGCAGAGCACCCCAATCTATATCTCCTAAGTCAGTGAGTTCAAAACAAACACATCCGGATTATTGCCAAAAAAACTCACTAATTTGGGACAGACCTGACACTGCACGACGCACCCTCCGCGCCACATCAAAGGATTGAATCAACAGATCCTCCACGTTCTGTGCCGCGGCTTCCGGGATATCCGCCAGAGGAGCATGTCGCATCCCCATTGGCCTCCCGAGAATACCCATTGGGGGATCCGCTTGGATTTCCACAGGTATATCTTCTGGGCCGGGCAGATTGATCGGACCTGGGGGATTCGCTGGAGCATATTTGATACCCAGTGGCGTACCCAGAATGCCTATTGGGGGATCCGCTTGGATCTGCACAGGTATATCTTCGTGGCCGGGCAGATTCATCGGACCTGGGAGATTCACTGGAGCATGTTTGATACCCAGTGGCGTACCCAGAATGCCCATTGAGGGACCAGATTGGATCTGCCCAGGAATATTCGCTGGTTGGTGCTCATTTTTCGGCCAGTAGAGATTGCCCAAATGGAGACCAATCCTACGTTGGGGATTAGCCGGGCCTGGGCGTGGCGGATTGTTCTGAGCTTCGGGATCGGCCGGACCTGGGGGTGTGGCAATGTTCTGAACTTGGGGATTCGCCGGGGGAGCAGGTACGGCTTGGGCACCCACCGGGGGAGCAGGTACGTTTTGGGCTGGCCCAGGAGCATTGGCCAGCGGAGCATTTTGGCCAACTGGGCCAGCGTTCGGTACTACAGCCGTTGCAATACTCCACTAGCACTGAGATGGTGCGTTGAGAGGTAGTAACATCGGCCTCACAATAACTTGGGCAGGGGGGACGCCTGGGCCGGGTGGTAGTACGTGGTTATTGGTCCTAATGGTATTTGCCACCTTCTTTCCACAGTCCTTAACCAATTGAAGAACTGCCTCATGAATCTCCTGCATACTAGCCATGTTATTGGCTGCTGACGCAGTGGCGAGTTCATCACACGCAGGTTTCAATCTCCTCATGCCTTCGACGATTTGCTGGAATTCGACATCTGGGAAGTGCCAATTATCTGAAATATAGGCCCTGGGTAACATCTGATCTTTCACAGCATCCCGCCAACACAGGTATTCATGGGGGGGCTTGTTTATGGGGTGATGGGGGACGCCCATAACCAACCTATGAGTACTAATTGATTGACGATCGGGGCGTCGATGAGAATACTCTCCAACGAGAGTAAAAGGCGGAAGATGATATGTCTGACCTGCCGGTGGCTGCTGCGCACCTCCAGCAGGCAAGAGGGCGTACACTACAATGTTGTTATTCTGCGCCATATCCCGGGATTCCTTATGTATATAGATCGCACTATTTAGGGATACTTGTGATGTGATGATGGTGGCTATTGACACGGAGGAGGTTCTGCGTGTGAGATGAATCTTGGTATGAAGTCCCTCTAGTCTCGCGATCGAATCACTTTATATATAAAACTCCCAGATCCTCTAGGTTGTTTGAAAAGAAAACCCAAATCTGACGCTCTATTACAGGACTCTACTGTAGTTTGATTCAACTTGAATGAATGAAAGCTGATAAACGCCTTGGGGCAGGAACATATAATCTTTGCCGTCTCAGATGTTGAAAGACAGGATAGCTGATACCACGTGACACCTAAGCTAAACTCTATCCACAACTAGATCATGAATATGGCATCCCTTGGCCCTACATGGGATCCACACGCGCTGTGGTCAAGACTTGACATATCATAGCCTTACCGTCGAATCTACACGGACTGGGAGCGCCACGATCGACTGAGCAACGTCCAACCATGCCTAGCAAATGTCCGTTCTGCCGCCAACAATACAGCAGGTGTGGTGCATATGAGAAGCACCTGCGAACTGCGCACGCGAGTCTGGACATTGTCCTCGCGTCCACCGTACAATATAACAACATCCAAACAGGCGAATTGCGCAACGCCGACGCGAGTGAGCGCCAGGATTCCCACTATGAATCCGATCCGGGCCCTGCTGGATTGGAACCTGATGCGTTTTGTCCCGACGTTGCATACGAGTCTGATGCTGAAGTCTGCGATACTACCTCGGCCTGTGCCGGGAAACAAAATCATTTTGAAGGCGCCGGAGAAGTAATCGGAGACGTTGCGGGATTTGAGGACGAACACAGCAACCTGTGCGCGGACCCATGACCACCATTCAATAGCGCGGAAGGTTTCAAACTGGCATCCTGGTTCATTGACGGAAAAGTATCCAAAGCCCGAATCAACCATTACTTCCCGAGTGGCCTAGGAAATGCCGAATCGGTCGGATATCGCTCTATGCACACACTGGAGAACCACCTCCAGTTCCTGGATCCCTACAGCCAATATCTGCAATGGTTCGAAGGGCAGGTTGGGGATGGCCAGAGGACTTTGCCATTTTTCTACCGTGACGTCCTAGGTTGTGTCAGATATCTCCTTCGCCAGATCGCATACTGAGATGACTTGGTCTACGCGCCACGGCCGGAATATGACCCTTCCGGGCAGAGAATATATGCTGAAATGCATACGGCGGATTGGTGGTGGGACCTGCAGGTAGAGCATCTGAGTCCCACCCTTGTTTGGAAGACGTTAGCTGACTGATCATAGGAGACGCTTCCGCCAGGCGCTACCGTTGTTCCAATAATTGGGATATCAGATCAGACTAACCTCAGCAACTTTTCGCGAGAGAAGAAAGCGTGTCCTGTCTATATTACGATCGGAAATCTTCGGTCGGCTCGGCGCAACAGCCCAGGATCAATGGCTGTTTTTCTTCTTGCCTTATTACCGGTTCCACCCAAACTCTCCAAATCCTCTAAAGCCAACCGACTCCAGAGAAAAATCAACGCTGAATCCTACAAGATGTATTCGAACTCATCTTTGCACCCCTTCAGGATGTGGCCCATGTCGGCATCCCCATTGATTGTGCCGACGGCAAGGTTCGACTTTGCTTCCCAATTCTCTCTGAATGGATCGCGGACCATATGGAAAACGTGGCACTTCACGGGTTGAAAACAAATGCCTGTCCTAAATGCGAGGTGCCGACCAACCAATTAGGAACCAATGCCGGAAGCTATCGAGCCCGAGATCATGCAAGGTACCAACGCTACAAACCTGAAAGTCAAACCTCAGGCTCGGAGACCGACGACGACCACATTATGAATCTTGGTATCGGCCAAAATATATTCCACGGACTCGACCGGGTTTCGGCGTGTGCTCTGTACAAACCCGACATACTGCATACCATTTATCTCCGGCTATTTAAGCATATGATGGACTCGATCGAAGCCTTTGTGAAGTAACACGGGTGACTGCAGGCATTTGATGAGGTTTGGAAGGCATTACCGCCATACCCAGGATTCTTAGTCCCCAAAAAGCCTACCGCGAGGTTACGCAGTGGCAAGGGAAAGAGATGAGGAATCTGGGGCGTTGTAACCTGGGAGTTCTCGCCGTGGCTCTTCGCCAGCCAGGAGGTGCGCAAGCAATACCTTTCAAACGTGCTCTCAGATCCGTCAGGGCGCTCGTCAACTTCAATATGATGGCACAATACCGAAGCCACACCCCAGACACCATAGCCTACCTGAAAGATTATTTGGACCAGTTTCATAGGAGAAAAGATATCTTCTTGGAGTTTCGAGTGACAAAACGCACACAGGCCAAAGTTGACAAGCAACGAAAGGAGATCCGACGTCAGAGAGCCCTGATAAGGGAGCGAGTGGTCCCATCCCAAGGGCGCCGGATGCGCGACGACGATCGAGACGAAGAGGATGAACTGCGTATTGACATGATTTACGGCGAATCACATTTCAACTTCATTAAGATGCATCTACTAAGCCACTTTTGTGACCATATACACTGGTTTGGCAATATTCCGATGTATTCCACGGAGATCGGAGGGCTAGCTCACAAGACGCAAATCAAGGAAGGCTGGCGCCAGTCAAATACAAATGATGCCGCGCGCCAGATCGTGCATATCTACGGTCGTCAACATGCAATCCGGATCAGACTATTGAACTTGCAATCACTGAAAAATCGCGGCGCACATCTCTCCCCCGACGTCCTGAAGCATTTAGATAGGACAACCAGTACGGTATCGCCGCCAGTCATTTGTAGGAGGATCTTGAAGGGAAGCCGGGGCGAGGTGTCCAATATCGTTGATTTTAGCCGGATCTCGGGAGTCTCACTCGAGAATATATATCGTGAATTGATACGATATAGCAGGTATAACCTGCCGATAGACCACAGTCTCACGGAAGACCATGCGACGCTTCGATCACTTCCCATTGAACTACTGACACAACTCGAAGTCCCAGTTCTTACATTCCAAGAAGCAGATGTTTACGAGATCCACGGTGCACGATCCACGGGCACCCTACACTTTAGAAACCAGGGCAGTCGCAATGATTGGGTTTGAGTACAAGCGGGCACAGAAGAAATGTATGGTGCGCTGAGGGGTCGTCTCCCTGCAAAGCTAGTAGCCCTCTTGAAGATCAGGGACCCCAGATCCGAGGATACTGTGCGTCGAGTCACCGGTGTTCAGTTGCTGCGCCCAGTGAACTCAGGGCGTCTATTGGATCTGCATGGCTTGGTTACAGTGCAGATGAGGGAAGACACGCGAGGGTTAACAATAGTTGATATAGGAACAATTCTCGGTCTGGCACACCTGATCGCGGAGGAGGAGCGGCGATGGCTTGTAAATAGCCGGATTGATTTGAGAACATTTAATGAGGTTTATTAAGGAATCCGAATGAGAGAATCAGCATTCGGCTATGCGTGAGAATCCTACATATTGATACTGTATATAGTAGAAGATATATAAGCGACTTTGTTGAAACCTAGATCATTAGTTCGCCAGACGAGTGAGGCGTGAGAGGTGAGACCCGGGAGGGACCAGAAAAGGTGCTGCCGCGCCAGACTTCAAGCGATGTCGGAGCAAGCAGCAAATTAGTTGTGATTACACGAGCGGAGATGTGGAGTGGGTGAGGACGCGGAGAAGAGGTGATCAGGAGCTATCGCCGCATCAGGAGAAAGAAGAGATGAGAGAAAGAGTCTGGGGTAGTCCAGACGTAGGGAGGGCGCCAGGTTGCGTCATGATGCAAGGAAGGTTGCCAGGTAGCATGTGGAACCGTGGGATGTGGCGGGGCGTTGCAAGGCAAGTCAGGACGCACAGGACCCATCAGACGCAGGAGATGCGTCGCTTGCGTCAGGACGCAACGCAGACGGATCAGACGCAGGGGCCATTTTTGCTGATGAATACAGCTCCTGCAGGTCTCGCCAGTCCGCGCTCTGTCTGTCTCTGGGTGGATCGGCCATCCGAAGTCCGCCCCAGCAGCCCACTTCCTGCCAGGATGGACAAAATCCAGTGGCAAACGCACGAACATGTTTACTGGATGGAGCTAACTGAGCCCACCCTTGCGAACCTCGTTGGGGGCATAGACAGAATCTTGTCACGTGGTTTCATATATCGTATGCGCGTTGGTGCGACGGGACAGGGTACACATTTGCAGCAAGACGATCCTGAGGAGCCGTTGCCGCTTGCTGAAATCATCCGAATCACAAATAGCAGGCATCTCCCCAGATGGTGGTCCTTGAATCCGCGAAGCGAACCAATGGATCTGCTGTTCTGTGCCCATCGCAGCACCAATACAGAAGATAGCACCCCTGCTCCTGGTGACCTCCGGTTTGACCCACGCGATAACCGGGGCACCCCTTCAGATGAGGAGTGGCCCCGTTGCGATGAGGAGCTGAACTGTTAGGCATATGAGAAATGCGTAGCTTTCCCACCTATTTTTGTGTACCCTGGGGTTACCCTACCTTCACCCTGTGAAGCTAACACCCCCCTCTGGCCCCGGCGTTGGGACGGCCCGACAACACCTGACAGCGTCGCAGTTGCGTCCCAACACGAAATGGCACTATCATTGGAACCTATCTCACAACACCGTATACGTGGCTGGCGGCCGTCCGTCCGACCGGATGCTGTTCGCAGGATATATCGGAGGGGACCTTTGGTGAGCTTAGGCAAGTGTCCCGGGCGAAATCGGTCGACGTCGCATAAGGTTACAGACATAGCAGAACGGCACAGGAAACTATGTCACTAAGGTAACGGGACGTTTTCCTCGTGTTTACTCTAGAATGAAATAAGAGTATGACCGCACCCACACCAATGGTATGATACCATATAGGATCAATCGGTAAGAAAAGACTATGAGGGAATTGTACCATTGGTAGGATCCCGACTGAGAGTCTGACCAAAGCCTATGCGCAGGAAGCAAGAGTGATATCTGCTAGTGCGATAGGTCCGATTACGAAGTTGGCCACTTCGTTCGTCCGATGATGAGGACACTGTCTAGCATGCAGACAAGTTTCAGTTCCTCCTGACGGAAGAAGGATTGTGAACTCTGACTGGAATGTGGTGCCACACCAGAGAAATCAAGAGCTGTCCAGTCTGGAAGTCAATGGTGGGGCGATAGTATTCAGGGTCAAAAGGTGGTCGGACAAATAGGAAATGTCCGGAATGGTTAGCAGGTACTGAGTTAGTATGGTAGTTACTTGGAGGCTGCGCAGTCTATTGACGCGGGATATAAATATCGAAGTGCCTCCCGAGCTTTGCTGAAATCATCACGCTAGGGAGAAGAGACCTTATCAATATAATAAGTTATTACAAGAAAGATATTTATCACTATTTTGCGCACATTTATATTGAGCCTTCCTAGACACATCTCCGTCTACGATAAAGTACCCTGGTCTTACCCATCTCGCTTGTTCTTAGAGATCTGGTACCACCTAACACGAACTCTGACGGCTACCAGCCAGAGTCGTCCGCTGCAGCCGCAAAGCCAACCACCTCATCGAGGACCACCAGGAGCGGTAATACCACAAAAAAGACTGGGCGAACACACCGCATCAATTGGGCGGACGTTGGCCAATCAGAGCCAGAGTCCGATGTCCCTGCTGATCGGGGCCTCGATTTGGCAAACGGGGCGATCCCGGCCCCGGATTCCGGCCCTACATCGTCTCCTGGTAAGCAAGCTTCTGTCCCTTGTGCTAACTTGGGCACTCATGTTTTGAGTTCTAGTAGACAAAGAGGACAGGGGACTGACCTAAAGAAAGCACCTCGGACGCCAGCAAATAACAGTGGTAAAGGCAACCTGGCGGTCATGGAAGAGGCTGATGAGCCATACAGGTCGGATGAAAGTCCGGAACCCCAGCGGAAGGTGGCCCGCCAGGTGGGTGCAATGGATGCCGGTATTGAGGTTGAACCGGACACACTCGAAGGGGAGCTTAATCTGAGTCCGCTACCTGCTGACCGGCCTGGTCCGCCAAACAGTTCTCTGCCGTGGACTTCCAATCCGGGCCATGGGTCGTCCCCCTCTGAGCATGCAGAGACAAGAAGGTCCGCCGAGCATCTTTTGATGCTGGGCTCACGGGGCGAGCTGCCTGTCAACACATTGGCGACCCAAGTTGGTACGCTCGCCAGAATCCATTCCCCTTCCGATCCGGCTACAAGCGATGTGTCTGCGCATATTGCAGCAGCTGGAGAAGCCAGACGAGAATTAAGACCGGCCACTGACTCCCCAACCGACCCAAGTGCATACTCTACACCTGGTAAGTTCCGGTTACGACTACCAGGTTTTTCATCCATTCGGTTGGCAAGGTCTACCGTAGTACTGCTGGCAGAAATGGGCGTTGGGAGCCCCCTCAAGTCCGTTTCTGTCCTGGCTCACTAGCTCTGCCAACAAAGCTCTCCTGCCCCGACCAATATGGCTAATGTCTAGCTAGCAGAAGGTGCAGGTCCATTTCAAGCAATTTACAGGTTCTAGGCCGCGATGGACCCTTCAACGTTTCTTTTTGGTGTTTTCTTTTTGGTGTTTTCATTTTTGTTTCTAGAGTTTGTGTTTTTCTCGCTGTTTCCTGACTATTTCTGTTTAGATTAGCCCGCTACGTCTGGGCTCACCTGCTCAGTACACGTAATTTAGACCTGCGACTATCTCGTGCGGCCATTTCCTTGGGTGTTTTTCATTTGGAGTTTAGCCTTTAGAGTTTTGCGAGCTATCCTTGCATTTTTTCCCGCACATTGCTTGTTTGGATTAGCCCGCTGCGGTTGCCCAAACCCAATGTAGTCTACGGACACTGACTATTTTCGTTTACCGGGTCAGCTCCCGGGACCTGCTCTTGGAATCTTCGCAGATCATTCTTGTTCTTTTCCAGCTCTTTTTCGTCTGGAATATGTTTTCTCTTCAGGCTTTAGAGATTTGCTCTTTGGATTTGTGTGGATCATTGTCATTGTTTTCTAGCTCGTTTGTCATTCAGGGTTGCCCCTTTCATCGCTGTTCCTATCCTAGCTTTACACTTTATATCCCATCTGTTGAGCCTTAGCGGCAGCTTTCATTTTCTGAGATTAGCGTCCGGGCTCCAAGCCCTAACCCTACCCACATTTGTTACCGTCCGCTTGGCAGACCTACTCAAACTAGATTAGTCCGTAAATACTGATAAACCTTTTTTCATCACCCTGAAGAATATCAAGTACCAAACACTTGTGTTGCCCTAGTGAAATAGCGGCGCGGCCAAGTTGAAGCCGGACGGACCATGTCTATCTTCCAAGTTCACACCCCATATCGTGCCTTAGCTACATACGTATAGAGGCTTCCTGACACTACCTACTCCCCAACATCATACACAACAATTCTATTCTATCACTATCCACCTGCATACTATGTCACAACAACAGCAGCGGGTTATGCCGGACCGAACGGATTCATTGAGGGAGGAAAGGCAAAGGCGAAGAGAGGTTCTCCGCGGACGTTTCCGGAGATCTGGGTCCAGGGATAGATTAACTATAATAACATCACCTAGTGTTGAGTCTGTTACAGCTGGGTCCGCTGTAGGTAGAAGGAGGGATGGCGTGCTGGAGCTGGCTTCTTCAAGACTCGAGGTACCAGAGCCTGTCCTTAACCACCGGCAGCAGGTCTTGGAGTCGGCGAATGAGAGTCTGGACTCTAATGATGGGGAATATGAGGGCAATGATGGCCAGAGTGAGGAGAGCGAGGAGAGCGAGCAGGAGAACGAGTTAAGCGAGCATGGGGACGATACGGATCATCAATCGGCCTGGGGAGCGCAGAGACCAATTGGGCGCAAGTTCCTTAGCTCGCAGCGCTCGATACTGACAATTACCCCTGGGAATACCCAGAGTTCAAGCAGGAGGATTAGTTACCACGCACGGAGAACACCTGCCCCAGTACGCGTTAGCCAAAACGGTTAGACATCTGCAATTCCCGCCCGTTCGCCCACAGTCTTAAATCTACTTGCGACGCCGGCGATACCCCAAGTCACCCAGATCCAACAATGCTGGAATTGGATAGCGGAGGAGGACAGCAGGCCAGCAGCAGGTGAAATATGGCCACAGGGCTTGAGCGTAGCATTCTGGCCAGAGCCCGTGATCTGATGTGGGACTGGACGATGTTTGTCAATCCGTTTCCGGACCCAATTACCCTGACCGAAAAAGTCCGCACATGTTGGAGCGAGGACCGGACCCAATTAGGCTTTACCAACTTTGCTGATGCTACTCCGGCCTCAAATGACGAGGTAAGTTACCCTTAATCGATAACTCGCATCCCATCCCAGACTAAATGGAGTGGCCGCTGGTTACTGATTTGCAGATGCGGGCAAAGCACAACGGATGCCGATCGCAGGATCTGCATTCAGTAAAGAAGGCTATAACAGAACTCTATAAGCTCAATAGTGAGGATCCTACAGCCTGCGCACGAACAGTGGAATACCTACTGGAGGAGGATAGGTTCATTTGCCCGCCTGGCAGCTATGAGGTATCTTTTTCACATTTGTCGGGATCGTTTCTAATCGCAGTGAGACTAAATCAATCTGATCCGGCGGACAGCCAATCTCTCTTAGATTCGTAGCACCGCAGATTCCCGGCGCGATATTTGCTCAATATTACGCCGGTCCGAAAAGAAGAGGCATAACAGATGAGGGTTTCCTAGAAAAGATTGATGGCCCGTTGATCTGTCTTACAGCGGCCATTTTATGTCATTCACTGAGATGTTGGCGGAATGGCATCTTCATCGATATTGTGGCTTGCACACGGGCCAGTTCAGGGGGTAAGATAAACTATGCCTACTGGCAGGTTTCAAAAGTGTCCGGATCCCCCGACTGCCCCGGCATCCGGATACTTTTGAAAACCGCCTGTACTCAAATGGTGTGAAAGGTCAGCTAATCGATAGATAGCCCTGCTGGAACGTCAGACACGATCGTGGGGCAAAAAAGGAAGAGTTTGGCAGATTCGAATAATCCGGCGGATAAGGACGACATTGGAGGCTAAAATCGTGAAGGAGCGAGGAAAGCTGGTCGAGAGGACGGTGGGATATGACAAGGATGAGGAGGCATTGAGGCGGAAGTTTGGCAGTGATACTGAGCTGGAGGAATTAGAGACGGCTGGCGGCCACGCGGATTCTGGAAGACACAGTCAGTGCGAGCCGCAGCGAGAACATGGGGCGAATCCGGGAGCACTGGTTGGTGCAGCGCAGTTCCGAGAACCTAGGGACACGGAATCGCAGGTTGAAGAAAGCAATCGAGAGGATAGGGAGAATGGTTTTATCCCCACTCGCTGATCGTGTATATATGTAAGAAAATCAAGTTGGATTACCCGTGCTAAAAGGGTCAGGAATGATCAAACAATAGTAGTGTACGGGCCAGGCCGGTGTGCAGGAAAGGAATGAGAACGAACTGGGCGGATAGTTATAGGCCGTGCAAGCATGAGTAAGTCATCTAGCGGGCAATTGTAGGTTCGGTAGGCATGGGAATGTGTCGGGGGATGGGTATAAACTGGGCAGGCTTGGTTAAGTAGTCTGGCGGGCAGTTGTGGGTGAAGAGGCACGGGAATGTGTCTGGAGGACTGTTAGAACCCAGGGAAGACAGTGGGAGCGGGCGAGCGGACAGCAAGAGTCTGAGGGCTGACTGCGAGACGAGCGGGGCGAACAAGATAGGATGTGGGGAGCTGAGGAAAGAGCCTAGCGAAAGGGCAAGGGGGTGGGGGACGTCCGCCGGATATGGGATAATACAGGGTGGGATCAGAGGGAGGAGCAAGGGCTAAGGGCGTTGGGAGGAAATAGGGTGAAAAAATGAAGACTGGAAAACGTCCGCCGGATATGCGAGAAGACGTAGGGAATCCCGCAGTGGGGGAGAAACAGAGGTGATGTTGGACGGGTTCCAGGTGAGGAACAGATTCAGAGAGAGGCTAGTGACGAAGTTAAAGGAGAGAGCGTATCATGGGAGGAAAGCTGGCGGGCCGGCGTGTCTGGGGGGGGGCCGGGATGTAAGGGGTTGCGGTTGAAAGGCGTCCGCAGAACAGCAGCATGGGAACGTGGACATTAGGCGCGATGGGAGGAAGAGGCTGGGCGCAGGAGAGAGGGTTTCTGGGGGGGGGGGGTCTAAGGTGTCTGGACGCAAAAGGGCAGCGTCCAATGCATTCAGACGCTGCCTGTGGCGTCCGGACGCATTCGAGGCGGCCCTTTCACTTCCGGACAGAATGAACCAGGGCGGACGCGCCCAGAACTCGAGTTTACGTTATAAGCGGCTGGAACGTCCGGCGCACAGGGTGAGCGGGCAGAGATGGGGCGCAAGATGATTGTTTTGCTGATGCGTAACGAACACTACACTTGGATACTGGAGCACGAGCCAAGCCCTTTGACCGTGACCTTCCCATGGGGCAAGATATACAAGCTTATTCCTCTACTTCTTAGGCAAACCTCGATGGCTTGGACCCAAGACCCTGGTCCTCTAATGATTGGACTTTGTACCTTTCGGTCTTATAACGTTAAGACTAACCTCACGCAAGACTATGATGATAGTCAACGATCTCGATAAGTACTACCATTAGTCATTCCCCATTTAACGAAACACCAACGGGAATGTGTTTGTTACAAGTATGCAATAACTGTTCAGAGAGAAACCATGTGTTGCACCCTGGGTTTCCAAAGTGCCCGGCTGATGGCAGGCAGGGCTATAGGGGATACACCCAGCCAAGGAAGGCCACTACGGAAGATACCCTAGATGGATATAGGATGAGTTCAATTGGTGTACCAAAACCAGACAGGCCTGATAGTTGCCTATAGTTTCAGAGATTAGGATTGAAAACACATTGCCTTAACGTTACTCAAACCCCCTACCCTCTGTCAAAGTTATTGCCTTTGATTTGTTTCCTATTTATCTTGGGATAATGCTTCTTAATAAATCAGACAATCAGTGATACTCAACCAACCAATAAAACAGCCATAAAAATAGCCCTCTAAGGGCACCACTCTACCCCAACCTTTGCATTTCCTGGTCAGCTAAGCTGCCTTAATAAACAAGATTGTAAGAATATTATATAAGCTTGGAATATCCGGTCACTTGTTAAGGTTTAAAAATCTGTTAGTCACACTACGCGCCTTCGATCTCCTCCCATGTGTACAAGCTGCGAGACATGTTTTTCACACTGCCCTGCTTTCTGCCTTGAGCTAAATATAACTTCCTTATCCCAGTATGTCCACAACAGACGACGAAGGGCAATCCCACACCCCAGATTGAGACCGCTTAGCCTGGCGTGATTGGTGTTCGTTACGGGGCAGGGCGGGCCGGTTTTTCGGTCGCCAGACCCCGCCCTTACATGCGGCCGGGGAGGGTATTTTGGGGTAATCCCCGCCCCGCCCCCGTCCGGGGCCCAGCCGCACTCATTCCCTGCACGGGGCTCCGTTTGTTACCAGCTGTTTTTAACGGGGACCCATCGGGGTTATGGGTGGGGCGGGGGCTTGAGGGGGTACAGGGGCAGGGAATGCCGAAAAAGAGACCCCGCCCCAGGCCATTGAGTGGGGCGGGGCGGGGACAAGGCCCGGGGCCTGCGTTTTTCGGAGCCCCGTCTGCCCTATAACGAACTCTAGGCGTGATACCCGGATCTACTCTTTCAGCAATTCTGACAACATCCTGAGAGGTCTCTGGGTGGTAACGTATTTGACCTAGTAATGGGACACTCACTAGTTATGGGACGCTACGTGAAATACTACTACTTGAGAGAAAAACCGTTATAACTCAGAGAGTATCATATCACATGGGCTACAAATTTCTATATAAACAGCCAGCACCCATAGCCTTAACATCCTCTAATGTCACCTCGATTGAAGCAATATAGCTATATCTATGAGTAAATATATACTACAAGTGAGAATTCATGATTGACTTACATGGTCAATGTTTTTGAAGAGAGAAAATATTTTAAAAATATT
>Ga0307513_10007207_pt1 | contig 14439 bp, 9 predicted proteins | sample 15_EM_MG_FD_202174 | JGI IMG/M metagenome (GOLD analysis project Ga0307513, IMG submission 202174) | Populus trichocarpa ectomycorrhiza microbial communities from riparian zone in the Pacific Northwest, United States - 15_EM | ecosystem: Host-associated > Plants > Roots > Unclassified | place... | reverse complement strand
TTAACACATCGTGCTATTCTGATCAAAATATAAACACATGACCTAGCGGCGTTACCATGGTGAATCGGCCCGTTGCCTCTAGCAACAGCACAATCGTCACTTTGCACGGTATTGCTAAACCCCTCTACTTGTCAAATTCAGAAGTATTGGGAAATCTGGTCGTTTGCCTTGGCGCCAAGTGTCCAGGAGGTGAAGAATGAGAAAAGATTACGATTGAAGAAATCAATCATGAAATTGCTAAATTACCAGATATCATGCTACGGTGTATTACCATCAGTGGGGGGAACAAATTTCAGGCCTAAATTATATGTATATTTAATCGTTTCCTTCTCTTCGTCTTCTTTTCTCTCCACCTATCACCCTCCCATATACTTCCCAGGCTGTAATATCTTGGCGCCAAGATTTCCCAATACTTCTGAATTTGACAAGTATTGGAGGTCCTTTTCTGCCTAACCCAACCACTCCCAACAGGATACGGGGGACTCTTAAACAGGAGCACGCCGTTCATTTTGCCTAGTAATACCTGTTAATTTGCGCCCCATGCGGTTAACCATCAGTTACCTTGGCTCCCTCAGCATATTAACCGTGCTGCCAGACAGCCGCAACAGCAAATAGCTAGGATGCGATTCAAACCACCTGCCCAAAAGTTAATATATTTAAAATATCTGTTTTATCTACCGAAAAACAGAGAGAAAGTTGTTGGGGATTCTTGGCGGTTGGAGGTTGGGCATTTTTCGGGTTCGAAACCGGGTTAAAGGTTCCCCACGATTGCAAGGGCACTTTTGCCGTTTTACTTGGCTGCCCAAGAACTTGGAAACTACAGTAGGGTTCGTTGTATCGGCATAGCTAGGTGGATAGGAAATACCCTCACCTCCTTTTACCGACATATCTAGGATAGCACGGTGCTATGCGGGATCAGGAATATTTCTTCTTCTTTTCTTACTTCTTTGCATATTCCGTGGAAATCGAGCGACTCGTGGGGTTAGTTAGGGTGAATCTGTCATCACTGGCACTACCCCTATGCAGGATTTCACGAACATACGCCACAAAAGGCTACACTTGCACAAGTACTGGTGCAAGTGTCCTAGCTTCTGCAGATAGAAAGAGAAAGAAAACACAAGTCTTCCCTTTCTTTTCTTTTCTCTTCTTTCCGACCCTGCCTACCGTAGATTATCCTACCTGCACGGTACTGGCACAATAACCCCCGAACAAAAAAAAACACCAACATGACCAGCCTTTGTCACAGAAATCCTGCAGGGGAGTGTCAGTGGTATACCGCTGCCATGCGACATTGCAAAACAGCCAGGATATCACGACGCAATCGTAAGAGAAACGTCTCGAGACTTCTCCTTTATCTTGCAGCAATGAATCTCTCTGCCCTCGAATGGCAAAGGTGACCCCCCTAGAATCGGGTATTGTGTCATAACCCGATGGGAGGGATGCTGAAAATTATGGGTATAACCCGTTCCTCTAATTGTGCCTTGCGTGCATTAACTTTAACTTATCTTTCGGGCTATCATATCGGTATCGCTAGGGGATTTATCATGTCAAGGATAACCGATGGGGGAGAATTTTTTTCTTCCGGTGTGAAGCGAGAGGTTCCTCTCGTGGGGGTTCTGTTTCCAAGGTCAGTTGTCCCGGATAGAACACCATATGAAACTATTAGTCTTCCGTATTATGAGAACTCCCATCCCGGCTCGGCCCGGGTGAAACTGGCTGATAACGGCCTAGTGGCCTGTGCTCGCAAAGGGTTCTCGGAGTCAAAATAAAGTTTGGACTCTCACCCTCGGTCACTTATTGAAGTTCGAGGTATAAAACCCAACCCATTTCTAGGAGGGATGCTGTGGTGGCTGGCGAATCTTATTCCCAGGGGGCTCTATATTATTGAGTGGCTATATGAGATTATTCTGTCATCATAATTTTTACTAGATCGCGCTGTGGAAATACCGCTAGGAAGGTTTAGTGTTCCCCTCTTGTTTTTTTCTTGTCTTTTAGGCATTTTTAATGGAGATACTATTTGTCCTACGAGTCACATTTTAGTCACCCTCTGGCCCTCTTACGTCAAGAGTTCATTGTTGGCACGATAAGAGAAAATCTAAAGTAACATTACCCCTATCATACCTAACTAATAGGGGGGGGGGAATGATGAAAAACGAGTGACACTTTCAACCACCCCACCTACCAGACAAGGCCCCCGGCTGCCGAAACCGCACTCCTCCCCACGCGAAGACCGGCGCGGCCCTATACGGAACCTTTCACCCATCAGGTCTAGGGCGAAGGCTCCCGGCGGAGAATTAAATCAGATTACATTTCCAATCCACCGGAGCACTCCTCATTCATGATCAACGATACTTCCACTATGATGGGCAATTTTTTAGGTATATATTCGGAACGGGAAAAAGCAAATGATCTTGGAACTGTTTATCCAATGCCTTCACAGGTCCAATTTTTTTTTTGGAAATAGCCCTAACACACCCCTTCAGCAATGCAGCCCTGTTTTCGATTATGATATCATACTTCAAAATCGCCTGGCAGACCTGAACCTACACCACTCCCAGACCATTATAAAGAGTAAAGGTTGCACTGGAAGACCTTTCACCAAGCATTCCTTTCACTTAGGCAAAATCCAACCGCGTCTGGGGACTTATGAAGTGAGACGTGTACTAGCAAACTTCCCTTCTCCCCCCTCTTCTTGCCCTCTGCCCTGGCCCAAGCTGGAATATCTCTATGGAGGGTGGGGATTCCCCCGGTATAAAGTACAATCCACGGCAGTCGTTGCAACGATGCTAGCAGGCTGGCGGGCCCGGTTCCCCGCCTACTGCGATCCAGGCTTGCTCCCGGATGTTGAAACTTTCCCTCGGGCTCTGAGCGAACCTCTTGACCCTAGTATGCGTATGCCGCGAAAGTGGGTGCTGACCCCGCTTGGAGAAATAAGTATCACGGTCCGTACCGGTTGGGTAAACTAGGACTACTAGTTTACCATAAGTCGATATTGGCGCGCTGGGGACACTAGAGGAGCTGTTGCAAGGGTTTGTTTGTAGGTCGACTAATGGGCGATAAAAGACTGGAAAGCACACAAGAGCTCAAACAGGTGTGGACGATGCGTTGGAGGGAAGTAAAGGAAGAGGGGTATACGGGAGATGGCTAGAAAAGCTACTATGATAACGAAACCCAGGAGGGTGGGAAAGCTTGTAATTTAATTCACTAGAGTGGGCACGTGATCGGCAGCGACACTAAAGACGAGTGATTATAAATGACACCATGGAAAACTTAGCAATAATGAAGAAGGTTTCAAATAAGAGGTGGAATCAGTTCTGCCTAGTCGGTATTCTGGAGGGTTCGCTGAGCTTGCCATTGGGTCGAAAGTTTGTGCGAGTGGTTGATCATAGAGCTCAAACGTGGAATATTTAGCAGATCTGTACCCACTGCAGAGTATAGTACAAGGAATTGGATTTCCGGCGGCGTGGGAAGCATAGAGATTATTTTTCTCCCCCCTTTTCCCTCCTCTCAACTTCATTCCATCCCCAACATGTCCGCCGGTCCGGCCAAATTTGATCCGCTCAATGGTGGTGCCCCCATCTCAAGTAGTAGCATAAGCTTGTATGTTAAGCAGGGAAGCAGGGAAGAAGGAAAGGAGGAAAGGAAAGAAAGAAGTATCCTAACCCATCCGGCGGAGAAGGCTGGAAGGGATGCCTGGAATCACTGCTGAGTAAGCAACAAAAATTTCCCAATACTCGAATGTCAGTTAGCATCGGAGGAAGTCACCCTTGTCCTTTTAGAGCTTTGTGTGATATCAGTAGATATACCTTTACAATGCCGAGTGCCCGAGTACATGGAAACTTGATCCAAATAGTGTCACCATCTCTCCCCGCCTATCGTGCCTCGCAAGCATACTCTACCGGTATCACAAAAGAAACCACACTACCCATTCCCATTCCTCCCCGGGAACTCAGGCCCTAAGAACAGCCCCTCCAAACAGCCTCCCAACCTACCTCCTGGGTATATCAACCCCGGTAGATTAGCGTTCACATAATAGAGCACGCGGGCGGTTCTACAAGTCCTGCGGAGTAATAGTAGCTTCAAGCACGACCTCCCGTCGGATCAAGTGCCCATGTGCCAAAACAAAAACCTATCATACCCAACCAAAACCTCCTCCATTAGGAGAGTTTTGTCCCACAAAGGTAGCTTTTCCCCGTCTGCTTGCCCTGCATTGTGAATCCAATAGATGTCGTCTACTAAACATACTTTTCCAGCAGTATAATCCCCTCCTCACTAGATTTACCAACACACAACATCTCTTGAACCTATCCAGATATTACCCGGCACCGACACCCGGGTATGATAGATATTCATTCCCTCTCAGACCAAGCTAAGAAAATATCCCACACTTTTCGCCACCTTAACCTACTGCGGATGACCTAATCTACACACTGAAATTGAAATGCCCGGAAGCCCCCTTACTTCCTCCTAACGGGCCGTACAAACCGCATAACAAACCCTACAAACAACCACCCCGGGCGTCGAGAGATTACTCCACCGAGTAGTCCCCTCTGTACTAACCCCAGTGGATCAGCGCATCCCAGACCCCTCATTCGGGGCATGGGTCACAACACATCACTCGGGTCCAGCTTCCAAATGTTGTGTTGTCCAGAATGTATCGCGCTCGCTTGCTGGTATGTGGAATGATTTGTATTGCAGGAGTGGTTACCGGCATTGTGGAATGGTGGAATGTACAGCATGGTTGGGAGAAGGAATGACACTATGCGCTTGAGAATGGGAACTGGTATGAACAGCGGAATGGATGAAATCCTGGTGGCTTCGCTGGACTTGGATATTTGTATATATAACCTGTTGTATGTTGATGCGGAGGAGAATAGGCAAGTGAGGCGGAACGAACAAATACGATTCTATTTAAGGGTTGACATCTGATTTCATGTTGGAACTCTGAAAATTCACCAGACAAAGAAAACCCAATCCAATTTACTCGTTCACTTACTTCCGGGCTCCCCGGAGCTGGCATAACACTAGGGAAGTATCGATCCAGAGCCAGCTTGCGAAGTTGCTATGGTAGGTCCGAACCTCTCGGTATATGTGAGGGAGGTCCCCGACCGTAGTGCCCCTATGTACCCCCAGGCGCACGGCCAACGTGAACATAGACTTGCCCCAGACATTGCCGCCAACCACCGCTACTTTTACTGGCATTGCTTGTGGATGTGGATCCGACAGAAACATCTACCGCCCCCTCCTGTGTAGATAGATGGCTTCCGGAGAGTATTGATCAACTCCATCCAACACACAAGGGGTATTCAACCGCCACTTCAATGGGAATTACCACTCTATTAGAATTGAATGATGATGGAGTGGATGGCTCTCTACGCATTGAGGGAAAACTAGAATATCATACCTTAAGTTTCCACGGATCTTAGAGAGGGGGGGGGGGATATCTGGGACATGTGAATTACTGCTAGTTTGCTTGAACAAAAATGGTCGGTGGATATTTAGCCGATAACAAGTCTCACTCTTGGAAAATTGATATGCTATTGCTAGTTATGCCAGAATGAACGTCTGCCTGTTCCGGCTCCGGAGGTCCCTCACCATAGGCTTTCCTTGTTTTACCTACTTGCTAAACACACATAAAGCAAGAAGCATTCAACTTGAGTAGTCTACTACAATGGAATCTGTCTCCCATATAGTGGAGAGCCTAGCTTGAGAGGTGCCATCGGTTCGGGCAAATCTTGCACTTCACTAATTATAATGCTGCAATGGTCACTGCAAAAAAACAATTCCAGATTTTGTACCCGAAATTTCTAAACGCCAGAGTTTATTGAACCTTTTGCCTATGAAAATTTCGTAAGGTGTGATCGAGTGAGCAAGATATCCCGAAAAGCCGACAATCTAGTGTACTCTGCTCCGTGTTCAGTGGATTCCCCCAGCCCGTTGCGCTCCCGCAAAAAACATGGAGAGAAGAAAAATATGTCATTTCCATCTAAGGGAGAAGAGATATGAACTATCTAGAAAAATGATACAAAAACAGAGCCCCATCACCACCCAAACTCGTTCATAAAGCCCTCATGGAACTTCTCGAGTCTTCCTACCCAGTCGACCCCGGGAGCGAGGAAGGTAGTTCTAAAATGCCACTCGCCTTCACGTTGGCCAAATCCGCTGCCAGGGATAACACAGATACCGGTTGACTCAAGCAATCTCAGACAGTAGAACTCATCGGGGCGGCGACCTTCCTCCTGTGCCTTTTTCACTGCCGCGGTGGGGATTGTGATTGTTGGGAATAGGTACATTGCGCCGAGAGGGTCTTGGCATTTAACGCCCTCCATCCTAACGAAGGCCTCGTACAGAGCACGAGAACGGAGCTTGAGGCCTTCGAAAATAGAGTTGTACTCTTGCTGGTAAAGCTCGTAGGATGGTGACCCCGGAGCCGGTGGGTTCACCATCAGCCCGACAAGACACTGCCCGATGACGGGAGGGCAGAGGAAAATAGAGACCATTTTGTAGATTTGGGCCTGTACTTCTGGGTCAAAGCCGACAAGCTCAAAGTAACCACCACGGTGACCACACTCTCCTACCATTCCTTTAGAAACAGAGTGGAACGAGACAAGTTCTACTTCATCATAAACGCCCGGTGATGCCTTCTGCATGTTACGCAGAACCTTCTTGAAGGAATGGAATTCACCCGAGTAGACGTTGGTTTGGTAGACCTCATCGGCGAGGATAACAAGGTGCTCTTCCGCGGCCAAGGCAATGACTGCTTCAATCCCAGACTCTGAAAGTGTAGCACCTGTTGGATTCCCCGGATTGATCACAACGAGGCATTTAAGGTCAGTGCCAGCAGCCTTAGCCTTTGAAATCTCGGAACGAATCTGCTCGGCATCAGTAGACCACGCGGTAGCTTCGTCCAAAAAGTAGGGGACCGGGGTGGCGTTGGTGAGAGCAAGCGTAGCGGTGTACAGCGGATATTGGGGGATCGGAATTAACACCCCGGTGGCGGGATGTGAGCAGATGGTGTTCAAAATGGTGTTGACCCCAGCGGAAGCTCCGGCTGTCAAGAAGATATCGCGGGGGTCTGCGGGGTGCCCGTCACGAGCTATAAAAGCCTCATATTAACTCCCCACACACCCTAGCCCCGGATGGGAGAGCCTACAAACCTTCAATAAATTCCGCAACACTTCGCCGAATCCCCAAACATCCCTGACTCTGAGAATAAGCGCCAACGCTTCCCACCTCCTTCAAAAGGACCTTCGCTCTCTCTCGAACATCCTCAGGGAACAATCCTTCCTTCTCCAACAGAGCCGGGTACTCGAGTATACTCAAAACCTGACGGAAAAAGGTAATAGGCTGCTGGTCTAACTGCTGCGGGTTCCCAATGTTTGCCGAAATAACGGTGTCAAAAGGCAGTTCGGCGCCGCCCTGTATCCGTTAGTGGTAGGTAGCAAATGACAATGGGCGGGGGGTGGACCTACGGTAGCAAGTTGTTGACGGTACGCTTCGGAACGTTGGGCAAGCTCGCCACGGACGGCATACTGAGCTTTGAGGAGATGGGGGTTGATGTTCCCGATGTTCAAAGCTTTGCGGGAAGATGATGTAGACATATTCAAGACTGCTTGTGAAGATGAGGTTTAGCCAGGTTAGAGCTGTGTTGGAGAGATGAGGGGCCAGAGAGAGTGTGTGGAGGGGGGATATGAGTGAGGAGGAGGAGAAAAGGTCGGTCAAGAGGAGGAATGATCGAAGCAGGAAAAAAGTACCCGAAAACAAGGGCATGAATCTGTGCGGGGTGCTCAGATACGCGCAATTTTGTTTTTACCCATATGTTCTATGGAACACTGTTTCGGGTACTTCTTGTCTGCTGCGGGCACGAGGCCGGGGCATAGCTGTGAGAAAGTGAGAAAGTGACAGTCGTCAGTCTCTAGCCTCAGCCATGCGATCGCGGGGCCTGGGGTTCCGACTGACCACAGCATCTAATCAGACGACGATTTGTAAATGAAAAAAAGAAACATAAAAAAGCTCACCTTGGCTTATAGGCTTCAACCTCAATCCTGTTTGAATAGCCAACAACCGGAGGGGGAACCCTCGCATTTGTTATATAAAGTGTCCTCCCTCTTGCCGTGGGGTATCGTAGGTAATTGTGTGAAGTCAGGAACATAAAACGAAAAAAAAAACCAAGTGGGGTCAGGGGTCAAATGGGTTAGCAACATGCGGGGCGATAACGGTGGCTGCGTTCGACCATACGGGGAAGCTACCGTAGGCCAAGGGAGATTTTTTCCGGGCTCTTTCTCGGAAGCGAACAAAAAAATTATCATCATCACCGTCCACTGCCAGGTTCCCGAGTCGTGAGAATTGGCCTTTGTAGCCTGATTGGAGGAGATTTGATTGTGGTGCTTATTTTCTGCGTGGGTGCTCGAGGTTTTTTAGAGGCTCCAGATGCTGGAATAGACAGAAGGCGTCATAAGGAAAGATAGCGACGAGACCATCGCCGGATTCCGATGCAAGAGGACAAAAGAAAAATGGTCCCTTGTTCACTTTTTTCCCCGCTTAGTAATACTACATAACAAGGGCGGTGCCTTGGCGTAAATTTGTAGGTGTGTTTACTATTTTCAAAATGCTCCTCTTAGGGGCTCTTTTGCACAGTGATGTTTGAGTGGTGAACATTGCCAGATAGATCGCTGGAGCCCAGGGGAAAGATAAGACTTGCTATCGTACTGGAATATTGCCCTATCAAAAGTCTGCTCGCAAACCGCGGTTCGGATGCCTTAGCCACTCTTTGGAAAAAAGAGCGCAGCTGAACCCAAAAACCCATTCAAAAAACACCACTATGCTAAACACCCTCTTACTCTTAGCTAGTACTCACTTTGCCAAGGAAAGGAGCTTACTCGAATAAAGTTAAAGAGGGGCCAACTCTAAGCAGTTTTGCTCAGATTTTTTTCTACAAAACTTCCTCGCTAGGGTGGATTTAGTTGTGGTGAGGGTCGGCTCCAGACGCCCGGCACCGCACGCCATCCGAAAATGATTCCGGGGCATCCCATCTTTCATCCCGCGTTGGCGTCACCCCACAGATCCAGCCTACTCGTGCAGCCCTTCAGCGGGGGCACGGCGAAAATCGGCGGGCGACGGACAGGGGCATTCACAGGCAAAAAAAGTAAATTAGTCACCCGCCGGCTTAGGGCGTGCCCGTTTCAAGAACGCGCTGTAATCCTGTCTTATCGCTTAGTTCTCGTAAAAACAATTACCGTAAGGGCTCTGATAATTCGCTATCGGACGGTCGCCCCATTAGCCGGCCCACGATGGATTTGCTTTCACAGGTTGACGGAAGTGCGGTTATCAGTTGGAGATCCAACACATCTCCCGGTAGATGCATTAGACTACGCCGTGTTGGGAGAGCACTGATCTTTCTCGGCAACTTTTCTCTCAGAGCCGGTGGATTAGGAATAGCGGGCTGCGGGGGCCCTTGAGGTACTTGTACCTGGGTGTGAGGGTAAGTGATCGGAAAAAAAGTGGTTGATGCAACAGCCGCCATTTTCCGGTCACTTTTTGCTCCAGGCTAGTACGATACGATACTTGGGGATAGCAAAATAATCCGGTTGCCAAACTGGAGAAAACCTTCCCCATACCCTCCGGCCGGTTGCATACCTTTCCAATACCCTCCTTGGCTAAAGCATGCCCTCCGGAAACAAAACTATAACCCTCAAGTACGGACCTCCAGAGACTAAGTCTTTCCACAGATTATGTGGTCTAAATACTTTCCATGGCAACCTGCTCAGATAGAATAGAAGAGAAACAGAACAATAAAGGAGTGAAAGACTTAGTGTATATTAGATAGTGTTTTCTGTATTTTCAATTGGCAGAATTGCAGGAAAAATAGAGACTTTCCTACTAGTACCACATACAATCAAAAAGCAACTTCAATATACTAAAACAATACCGATCGAGGAAGGGAGATACTTTGTCTCTTTGCATAAGCTGAAGGAAGTGATCAAGTCCTGGTCAACTAAGGGGCATTTGAGTTTCTTAGTAGTGAAAAAGGATTCCAAAGGGGGAGACTATCGCTGTCAAACGTGTAGTATAGAGTATCCGTGATGTGTTTTTAAATCAATAATGATGGATGAAGAAATTCAGGTTAAGAAACTAAGTGGTTTGAATACTGTATTGCAGCTCCCCCAGTAGCAGGTGAAGTGGCCAATACACAAAACTGGCTTTAAAGAACTATTTCACAGCATCTATTCGTCACAAAGGCAACAAAATATATGGAGATTGCGGAAATGATTTAGATGCACTATAATGAAGCAATCAACTATGAAGTAGTAGGACTTGTCAAGACAGCTCTAATATCTGATAGACTAGACCACTAGCACAAGCACTTTCACAAAATTCTCTCATACTTCTAGCTTATCCATGAGCATAAGGAGGATCTAGATACTGATCTTCATACTACTACGGATAATAATGGATATCACGTCTTTCGATGCTTGTTTGTTTATTCTTCACAAGTTGGCAAATTCCCTTAATGTATAAGGAAATTCATATCTGCAGACAGTACTTCTCTTAAGGCTTGATTTATTCAGACACTACTATTGGCAGTTGGAATTAATAGAAATAATAATATTCTATTACTGGCATAGGGGGTAGTGGAAGGGGAAAATGAAAGGTTGGGGAAACACTTTGTAGGATATCAGAGAAGGACAATTTCAGAGTCTGAAAGCATGACCTTAACTAGTAATCATAAGAAGGGACTCTTTGATGCTGAGGAGTTTATAGGAGATGGAGTTGCAAGAGTCGTTTGTTCCTTTCGTTTAAATGAGAATTTTTGTAAGCTGTTTACAACAGGTTTAAAACTCTACTTGTGGCAGTCAATTACAAAAAGCGCACTGTAAAATAAGTGATAGTTATGAAACAATTATCATCAATCTTCAGAGTTTGAGTACAGCAGGAGCAAGCTATCTTAGCAATTTTGACAAAGCCTAGTGAGTAACTTCTGTTTTTTCCAAGCCAGTGCATTGGGCCTAATATTGCCCTAGTAGGAATAGCTTACCTAATATTTAAGAGCGAGGTATATGGCTTCATAGGATAACCATGTATCCGAACCCATGCTCTTGAAGTTATGAGCTTCTCAGAGGCATCTGGAAGACGACTCGGATTACTGGATGAGAGCACGTTTCAAGATGGGTTTAACTGATTGGAACGATGTTTAGAGAATACTACTTCTCTCTCTTTTCTAGTTGCATATGCGATAGCTGCATAATGCTTTGATAGCTTGATATCGAAACTGATCACTCCATATTCCAGATTACTATTAGTATGTAGGCATTTGGACCACATATTCATTTATAGTCTATCATGATGAAGAGATTGAAGACTGTCTACTAGTGGAGTGAGGACACCCTCAGATGAAATAGCAGTTCCAGAGATTCTCTGAGTTGAGCTGAGCAAAGATTTCAGGGTCAATCAGTGTTCGCACTTTGTTTTGACAAACTGAATTGTTAAGAAGATACTTCTTAATTAAAGAAGTCGAAGTATCAGGAATATTAGTATAAATAATAGGCCTCGCCCCTGGTGTTTGAAGAATCATCAAGCAACGGAGAATAGACCTTTACAATATATCAAGTTCAACAAGTTAGAAAGGTTTATTCTAACTCTTGAATATTTATCTACGCTTTATACCTTTACCTTTACCAAACAATTACCTACGAGCCTTCCTGACTAATCATCCGTTATCTTGAATATCCTCGGCCTAGTTAGCTTGGAATCCTACCGTATTAGCTACCCTGTAACACCTAAGACCTAGAATATTATTAAATCCATGAATAATGTCTGAAAGTAGAAACCAGAACTTCTGATACTTGACCTTCAAAATGAAATTTGGCTCTCTACGATGAATCAAATAGATGAACAATACGGGACTGTCTGCTTAAGGGTCTATAAGCAAAACTGGTCTGACTTTGCTCTCAGTTAACTTACAATTTCACAGGCTCAAAGATGAAGAAATACCATCAATCTGCCAATAATAGATTATTTATCGTAACTCTTCAAATCTGAACCTCCGCCTGCAACCACTATCAGGAAAATTATATTTCATGTGGGCGTTTGCTTAGCTCTATTAGCCATCTTAGTCATTCAGCAAATACCTATATCTCAGATTTCTTTGCAATTACTACCCTCAAAAATACCTATTACAGCAATTTTAATTCTATTATACTTGCTGATATTGATTGTTTTAAACGCAATCTGCAACTCATGCCTTTACCTTGCCTTTCGCCTACAAAACTATGACCAAAATTCGGATATCCTAAGCTTGCTCAAGCAACATGCCCAGGCTATAGAACATGCATGTGATAAGCCCAAACTGAGATTGCCCTTCTAGAAGCTGTACAGAGACTATTGAGCAAGCAAACATGTCAGAACTGTGCTTAATTTAGATACAACTGTCTTATATGTCAACCTCTGTGGCTTGAGCAAATTCTCTTCACTATCCTCTCCGCCTTCACTTTTCTCTCTCTTTTATTTTAATTTTTAATTTTTAGTCTATATATTAAGAAGATTTGGGTAGAGAGGGGAGCTGAGTGGACTGGTTTGCACCCTTTAGATGTTAGATGTTGTGGTGGTTGGACAGGTTGTGCATATTTTTGTTTGTTTTTACATAGTGTGATCGGACTTTATAATCTGTAGAAAGAGTTAGCATTTGGATGTCTGTACGTCATCTTTGAGAGTGATAGTTGTGTTTCTGAAGAGGATGTTTTAGCTAAGGAAGATATTGGAAAGGTATGGTGCAACTGACTATAGAGTATGTGAAAAGACTTTTCTGCCAAAATGTTGATTTCACAGAAAATTTGCAGTACTACCACTTCTTTACAAGGAGATTATTTTGCTTACTCTAAGTGAGTCTTTACATGTACTAGTACAGGTTCTTAGCCCGAATTGACTGAACAGCAGGACATTCCGGGTAGACAAATGTCCTTTACCAGGAACAAAATATTACTCCGGTAAATAGTGAATGTAGTTAGTACAAAAGTAATCAAAATGGAGAAGATTTAGTAATAAAAGAAGATTGCCTCTGGCGCATATTTGCAAGTTTCAATACTATTACAAATTGTAAAACCATTTGAACAAACTGTAAAAGAAAAGCAAATCCGAATCTCTACGAGTATGGTTCCTGCAATTCAAAGAGGGGACCTGGCTGTGCAAAGAGTGTTACATGTGGCTTTGCAAAACCTGATTATTAAGATATTCTTTTGCCTGTAAAAGAGTTGTAAGAAGAATGATTAGAGGTATCAGGGTTTAATAAAGCTACTGACTAGTAAGTAGAATAGGAGTTTATATAGATAAAAATATATAAATAATATAGCATTTTATCATAGTAAGTCAAGTGAGAACTAAATTATTATGAACACAGAGTTTGATATACATATTTGTCAGAAATAACTAATTAAATAATATAAAACCTAGCTTTTATACAATTCTTCTATGCTCACTCACCCAATCAACTGTGGCTATGGTAACACTTTTTTATCTTTCTTACCAAAAATACAATTTTTTAAATTCTTAAGGATCCAGTCACAAGCATAATTGCTAAAAAAAAAACCTATTTTCCATTCTACTTCATTTGCTCTTTCAGAAATAGGTTTTTCTTTTGCCAATATATTTGTGGCTATTTAGCCTTAAGGATTTCAAAATTGCGAAATTTTAGGTCCCCTTTTTGAATGGTAGGAACTGTCACAAATTCTGACTTAGCTAATATGTTTTCATATGACTAATCAGTTATTAGTCATCTCCTCTTTATGTTTTACGGTATGACGTCGCTTGACTCATAGTTCTCACATGACTACGCACTCGCGAGTCATCGTTATATTATGATTGGTTGATTGTGTCATGACTCACGATTGTGACGTCATAGGATGAAATGACTTTCGCACATGACTCACATTATGAGTCACGGGTTTCACGCATGTGACTCACTCGAGCACATGACTTGGTTTATGAGTATTTGATTGGTTAACGGAATGTGCGCGATAACTCATGAGAGTCATCGATGGATTTCGCGCTATGACTCACTACGAGTCATAGAGGTTTATGTAGCGCGAGGTGATGAGTCACCAGGGTTAGGGTTGTGGGAAGATGGTTATATAAGGCGCTTGGTTCCGACCAAGGGATAGGACACGAACCATCTCTCCTCCACCTCCGGCGATTGAAATCTCAACACGACGGGAAATCATCGTCACTTTCCCCCACCCACCTCTCTTCCCCCATCATGGCTTCTGCCTAGAGGTTGACGTTAAGCCATCTCCCCACCTCTCCTGGGGCACGCATGCCTCCCCTCCTTGGGGTTCATGTTCCCGTTCATCGTTGACACCCGCTCATGAAGTTCGGTTCTCCCCCTTACCCCGCACTTGCTTTGCACCTCGCTTAGCATTTTGCGCGGTCGGAAAGCTTCTCGCTTCG
>Ga0307513_10007206_pt1 | contig 14439 bp, 18 predicted proteins | sample 15_EM_MG_FD_202174 | JGI IMG/M metagenome (GOLD analysis project Ga0307513, IMG submission 202174) | Populus trichocarpa ectomycorrhiza microbial communities from riparian zone in the Pacific Northwest, United States - 15_EM | ecosystem: Host-associated > Plants > Roots > Unclassified | place... | reverse complement strand
TCGCCGTCGCGGACAAGAAATTTGTGGTTGAGGTGAGCAAGGGGAAGCGTGGTAAGAAGAAGAAAGAGAAGAGGGAGAAGGAGAGTTTCTATGCCTTCCAGGTGCACGAAAGAAGGCGGAAAGGTGGGGATAACGCAGCTACACTTCTGTTTGTTCTCGTGCTGATGCCCTTCTCAGCGGTTTTGGACCTACAAACAAAGTTCAAGCAGGACGTGGATAAAATCGCAGCTCAAAAAGCAAAACGAAGATTTAAACCGTATTGACATACTGTTGCACTAGAACCATTAAGACATACACGTTGAAAGATAGATCAGTGGAACTACTTGTACAAGTAAGGTGAACATATACAAGGACGGAAACAAGGTATCACGACGCCCTAAGGGCAGATAATAAAGAGCACAGGGATGCGTGTTCAGATCATCGGACGAAGTTTTCATGGACTCGTCGTTCAAATATCGGACATGCTGCTGATGATGCCAGCCCGCCCAGGGTCGCCTCCAATCAGGTTGCTTGACCCTTCGTTCTTCACCAACTGGGACGAGACGTCGCCTTGGAGATGCATCGGGACGAAAACAACCTTGGAGCTGGAAGTCTTGGCCATATTCTGAAGCGCCTCCAGCTGCCTGATCTGCATAGCCGCCGGCGAAGCCAAGATGTCGGCGGCCTGCCTCATAAGTCTGGCCGCATCTACCTCCGCACGGGCAGCAATGACTTTGGATTCACCAATCCTTTTTTGCTGAGCGGCCGAGGAAAGAGAGGCGGCAACCTCTGGGGAGAAGATGATGTCCTTGATGAGGATGCCTTCGATGGAGACACCCCATTTGTCGGCGACGTCACCAACAATTTCGGCGATTTCGAAAGCGATGGCCTCTCGTTCCGTCACGACGCTCTGGACGGCGCGTGCACCGACGACGTGGCGAAGGGTGGTCTGGGAACGCTCCACGAGAGCCTGACGAAGGTCGGAGATACCGAAGGCGGCTCGATAGGGGTTGGTAATCTGGAAGTAGATGACCGAGTCACTGTAGGAGAGGTTGTTTAGTCTGAGACATGGACGGATGCGCTGGTTTGTACCCACATCTCAACATCGACGTTGTCCCTGGTGATGACTTTCTGCCTTCCAACGTGAACAATTTGAATCTTGACGTCCACGATGCGAAGAGATTCGGTACAGACGTTAATCTGGACCAATCCTGGATCCACGGACTTGTAGAAATGTCCGAACCGCTGGACAAGTCCGACCGATCCTTGTTCAACGCTCTTGAATGGGTTGGGGAGGGGGCAGCATGGAATGGCGCCGACGAAACCAACACAGCTGCCCAAGCCGTGCATCAAAGAACCGTAGACACCGTGAGTAACCTCTGCAGCGCCGAGGTCCTGAGCGTAAGAAGGTTGCATCTCGCTTCTCTTCAGGGGCTCGACGTGAATGACGTGCTTGGATGTGTCGGGCTTCTTCATTGCAGCTGAGGTGGACGGCTGCTCGGCGGTGACTACGCGACAACGTGTATCAGAGTCCAACTCGTCGAATGGCATTCTTCATTCCGCTCTTTAGGGGACGAAGACTCACCATGGGGGGCGTGGTGATCCACTACGTTGCCAGAATCAGAGTCGGGCGTCGCACGATCTTTGCGCTCAAACTCACGACCGTTGGCGGTGTTGAGAGTGTTGTTGTAGTCGGACATTGCTAGGGAGGTGGATGCGTCGAGACCGTGGGTTGGAAGTTGGGTTATAAGTAGCCGTCAGAATAGGCGCCCGTCAGGCACTCCGCAGCAGCAGATCTGGATGAGTCCCCTGATCAAATGCCGTACCACTAGTGACCATAGCCACACTTGGAGGGCATCGTTCCGCGCTCCTTGGCTCTGTGGCCTGGTACAAATTCCCTCAGATATCGTGTGCATAATTTCTGCGACCTCTTGGAAGTCCAGGGATATTAATGAATTAATGACGGCCCGACGAATACACGGGTCGGGAGTCAGGAAAGGCCTCTAGCGCAAAAGCCTCGTCGGGGGCGACCTAAAGTGCAGCCGAGGCACAGCTCAGCCTCGGAATTGCACAAACACGCATCCTTTGGAGAATCCACAGCCTCTGGTGTTCTTTCGACCTGTTCTTCCTTTCTGATGAGTGGCTGAAACTATCAGTTGTAGGACCAGCCGACCGCGATACTAGGTTCACACACCGTTGAGACAATCGATGGCGATGGTACGGCTGCGCTTTGCTTTCCAACTCAAGACTGGCGACCATTTTAGACCGTTCTCCTTCCAAGCTGCACGTTCCTGATGTGGGAGAATGTCCGCAGTCTGTAGTAGGATCAACATCCCGGGCGCTAATGGGCGCTTAGCGCGTTCACTATTGTGCTGCGCCAATCTTCGGTAGATAACGGGAGCTACAGGCCCAGTCATCGGAAGACCGTTCTTTCCGGGAGAGAGCACTCTCTGTTCCTATAGCGCCCGTGCTGAAGCTGAAGCTTGAAGCATCGACCTGACATGCACACTTGTCACCGAACTGACATATGGGCGTCAGTCCTCCATTGATTGACGCTGTATGGATCCATGATACTCGCTGATGTCAATGGTCCCCACGCTTATCGGCACCAGGCAGTCGTCTGGTTCAGTGCGGTCACGTGTTTCTCTTGGCTCTGTTCATAGTGTGGGCGCTGGGATAGGTTCAGTAAGTTCCATGCCAGCGTCTAAGATACCCTCCTAGCTATCCACCAAACCCCCTCCTTGCGACGCGAGAGGTTGTTTTCTCTCCCCAGGTATTCTTTAGCGCGCCTGGGTACCTGCAGGAACAGGGTCTGTCTGAGGACAGACAAAGACAAGATCGCTTCGGGATTCTGACGGTAATCTTGAAAGGCGATGCTGAAAATAAAAGGTCACGGTACTTCATTCTTGTGCGTTCAATGTTACTTCAGAGAGGCATGGGTTAGACTGACGGGATTTCGGCTGTGTAGGAGGGGACTACGTTTCAATACCTTCGCACTGAATTTGTGAGTGTTTCCTGACGATCACGGTGGATTGGCGTACCCAGCTGAGCCTCGAACAACACGAAATAGCGACTCAGAGGGATAGCTCTGTCATTGGATCACCTGTCGTCCTCCATCTCCCTGGTGCCGGAGGGGTCTCTGCGATGCGGGTTCGCCCAACCCCACATCCTATGCCCACAGTCCACGGTTTATGGAGAGAGTCGACTCGGGGCTTGACGGACTTTCATGGCCACAGACCAGCCACGTAGAACAAGCTGTGTATTACGGCGGTGACCGGGCTGGAGGCTTGGACGACTGGGTCACGTTGAAGGGTAGGAAGGTTTTGTACTACGAGACCCAATACGGGGGGTCTCTACACCGACCACGGCTCCGCTGGATGGAGGGGATGCTGCCAGAACGAAAGTTACGCGCGCGGATACCGAGTTTTTATCGTGACGAGTTGATGCATCTGAGGCGGGTGGGCCTAGGCGAACGGACGGGGAGGCTCTTGATCGCGGTTGACCGCCCGACCACCCCGAGGGGAAAACAACTATTCGCACGCCGTGTACCTCGCGGATCTACTAGAATAGAGGGAGATTCTTGGCAAGTGGCAGGATGAGCCAGAAAAATTCGAACGCCTCAGGTTATTGAACGGGTCTCCGGCGAAGACGGCGTATGCAATCAACGTGTGATTCAGCCTGTGCAGCTGTATGAGATGTATTTATATGGAGTACGGTTATATAAAACGGATGAAATACGCTGTGCAGATCAAAGACGGGCAGTGGGTCAACGGGGGTGGATAAAGGAGATAACACTCCTGAGGAGATCAATACTCTCATTCGGTTCTTGAAGCTGAGAATAGAAAACCAGTACGCGTCGGAAATAGCACCATCTCCCGGGGTTTACCTTGGTCCATTGCCGCTTCAAACCATCGGAGGAGGTTCCTAGTCTTGTCCACATGTTTTGTGGCCCGGAGCTTCTCGAGCGTATCGGCAGCTCGCAATGCCTCTTCAAACCTACCTTGTTTATACCAAAATCGGACCGTCAGGTCCATCGCGAGAGCCACATTTATGCGCCATTGACCGCGTGCGATTTGGCGCGTTCGATGTGAGCGTTTGCGTCGTCAAACCCGTGTTGATCGGAAAACAGCTGTGCATGTGCCAGGCAGTAATGGATCCAAATCAACCAACCGCGCCAGCCGAAAGAGGGCGCAATTTCGAAGGCAGTCTCGTAATGGTGAATAGCATTCTCCGTCTCACCATTGGGTCGATATATATTGCCAAGGACGCTGTGGCAATTGTACTAGAGCAGAGGTTCTTTGCCTTTCTCCGGGAAGAGATCGATAGCGCGGAGCGCGGCTTTTTCTGCAGCGTCGAGTTGTTTGTCGCCCTAGAACACCCAAGCAAGCTTGCTAGAACACTGTGCTTGTTCTACCGTGTCACCGAGTCATTCGTAAGATTTCGACGCTTCTAGGCATTGGATCCCCTTCTTATGAAGGCCCAACAGCCGGTTTGCACCAGATAACTCCCCCAATACTTGAGCAACCGGATGATCACCCCCCCACCCTCTCCAGAGCCCTAATGGGCGGGTGAGGGCCCTCTTGCGTTCTATGTGATTTCCAATCCTCCCGAACAACCGCGAGAGCCAGAGGAAGGAAAGTGGTTTGTAGGGATGGCCAGCCGGGAGCTCCTCGATCCTTGGTCCCAGCAATGTGAGCCGTGGTTTGTGCCAATATAAGTGGCCGGTGAAAGACTTGCAAGCGTCCCAGACACTGCGTAAGTTTGCATCAATTGTTGTGAAGACATCGAGCAGCTGCTCAACATTCACATCCTTCGACACGTTTCTCCAAACTTGGGTCCGTCAGGAACAAGACGAACAAACAATTGCCCAAAGTAATGGTCCTTGGCTGTGCACAAGAGTGGAGATGATTTTGGATCTTTGGGGCGAAGGCGGTCCCGGAGCGGCGCCAGCATCGCGATGAAGCCGTCGCTTCGATACATCAGAGAAAGGACACAGAACTTGTCGAACATATTCTTCCTGTCTGGAATTGTGGGAAACAGCCGAGTCAATCAAGGTTCTTCTCGTCGACACCTTGAGGGAAGAAAGCGATAACGATATTGGCCGCCAACCTCTTCACGAGTTTTCAGCATCTCACGACGAAGGTCCGAAACCATGTCCCGGGTGTACGTAGCTTCGCGATAAATCTCGAACCACTAGGTGTACTGGGGACAAATATTAGACAATAGATTCAGATCGCTGACCTGGCGTGAACCTATGTACTAATGTAATAATAAGTGGTTACTCAGTGACGGGTAAAGCACGAGTGGTACTTACCGCCTCACTCTGACCATCCTTACCCTCGCGGGTTTTCGGCGTGTCGCGGTCAGTGTCGGAAACGATGGTGCGGGTGTTCACAACGTCATTCCGGACCTTGAAAACGATGGGGAGGGTTTTCGCGACATCACGATGAACTCGGGAAAAGATTGCATGGGTATTTGAGACATTATGACAGACGTTGGGGACGGCGTCAGCGTTCGAACTATCACGATAAACATCGGAAGCAAAGGCACGGGTGTTCGCAGCGTCAGGAGCGGTTGCACGCGTGTTCGTTGCGAGTTCGTTCTGGAAGCGGAAAGTTATAATAATGGCGGTACAAAAGTGAACAGGATACACATTGAAGCCTTAAAGAATCCTGGTGAGGTCCAACCTCCAGGCGGAGATCGCATTTTCATCGTTCTTTGCGTGGAGGAGCCGAGAGATCGTATTCCGTTTACCCCACCTGACAGTCTCTGGATCTCCGCTACAGTCCTGCAAGCCAAGGCACGGTAAACAAGTCGTGCACAAGATGCATCTCTGCCGGTTTCACTCACACTGTCAATTGCTCGATCGCCTCGAGGACTGGCTGACCGAACTCATTCATTTCTCTCTCCTTCATTCCCCGGTCGAGGGTTATGCATGCGTCGGCGCAAGTCAGTCCGAGGCCGACGCAGTCCACTTAGTTGATCACCATGACCTGTATACTGCATTAGCCAGCGGTTGATCGATGGAGACGAGAAGAAAACCCACCCTGATAATAGTGAGAAGAACACCGACGGAGGCGAAGGCAGTTTTGGCTTGTGCAACCCTCGAATCCTCCTTCGCGAGAGCGATGGCCTCGATTGCCCTATTTTACGAAGAGAGAGCACCATCTCGTTCTTTCGGCCGTTGGGACTTGTTTGCTATGGTCGAAATCCGAGGTGACTACAAGGAAGTGGTGAGGCGCGCAGGCCGTGAGGAAGAATCCGAATCCTAATGGGGACGAGCGGCAATCTTGTCACGACGCGTCTCGCGCAGGCGGATCCATTCGGTGAAGTATTCACGGTCGTACTATGTGTTCGAGGAGGCACCAGCTCATTTGGTCACCAAACATCTGTTTGCTCGTCCGCCTCTCGTTCAGAATGTCCTGGAGAAACGCTCCGCCTACTGGCTGTTGATCCAAGGGTGTGTATTCCATCAGCTCTATCTTACCCTGAGCGAACGAAGAGAGCCAGGTTATGACCGCAAACAACGAGTGAAAAGGAAGCTCCTGTCTGCTCATCGATAGTTGGGCGGGAGCCTATCGTTTTGCAGCGGCGTCTCCCCAACACAGCACACCCACGAGAACCCCAAAACATGAAAGCCCCAAAGCCCCAAAACCCCCGCTCGTCTCGCAAGTTCATTTCATCCTGACGTTGCGGGAGCCAGGTTAATTATCACATCACCGTCATGTCCTTCCGATGGAACGTCATCTGAGAACCCGAGCGGCCGATGGCCTGCAAACCTCGAGGATCAAGTAAGGCATCTGGTATACAGTCACGAATAGCCTATCCACCCCTCCCTACAGGTCGTTGCCTACCCAAGGATATCCCTCATGATCATATCCCCCATAACCACGCCTAATCCCTTGCAGATACTCCACGACCTCGATAGGTCTTCGCCTCAGTTCCACAATCAGCTCAGCAACCTCCTTCGCAGGGAAGAGTTTCGAAACTTCGTTTCAAACCCGTCAAGCGAGGGCTTGGGACAACTTGCTGAGTACCTGGATAACGTGAGTCTCCAGATGACCTTAGCGTGGGTCTGTACTCGACGCTAGTGTAGGTTCTCGCCGATATTTCCGACCCTACAAGCCACGCGTTCCAAGAATGCCTACGTGAACTCGGGAAAATATGCGGCACACAGGAAATGTTACCGAAATCATGTGGACTTCCAAGATCTCTCCTGAGGATTGACCTTTGTCGCTTCTGGTCATGTGTGTGAAGAAACTCTCAATGGGTTAAAGGTGTTCATCAAACGGGTAAGGGTAAACCCCGAGGCAGACCCGCAGAAGGCCAAGGAGGTGCGTTTTGAAGTCAGCGCCACCACGTTCCCTGTCCTTCAGTGCCAACGAACTCCACAGACCTTCTCTCAGCTGGCCATACTGTGGAAACATTCATCATACCCAGGGATCGTTCCCCTTCTGAGCGCCAGAATCAACCCCCCGCTACTGCTTTTTTGGATTTCAGCAAAGTGGGCCAGCCATGAGAACGTCGCGTTAGCCACCGTTGAGTCTAATTTCTTCGTTGGCGGCGAAACTCTTTTCAGGTAGTACTTCGCTTGGCAGCAGGGCTGATCGTGATCATTGATAAACACTGCAGGACGTTGAAGGGATAGATCGGGCACTGGTTCCGAACGTACCAACAAGGTTTCTCAGTTCGGAGGGCGCCGCGCGTTCTTCGCGTAGTGTATCGTTGAAATAAACTCCCGCTGGATTTTCCGACTTGTGAGCTCACGAGGCAGCATTTCGACGTCTTGACCAGACGGGGAGTAAAGCGCCAGGTGTCTTGACGTATTTTTTCTTACCCGGGCCGCGGATGCTGCAGTCGTGCGATTCGTTTCTGAGAGACTCTTGCCCGTTGCGATCTGGCGTCGTTTCTGGCGCGACCATGGCTGAATTGAATCAAGGTTTGTGCTGTTTCTGGTCATTACTAGCAGTACTCGTGGCAACTCTCTCTACTCCACATGCGCTCAAAGTTGATGTGACAGGATTCGAAACCTGGGTGTACATTGATCGGAGGACTCGCATCCGTTAGTCGCGATTGATAGTGAAACAACGACCACTTGGTGACCAGCCAAGCGGACGGAGCATTGGAGAACCAGTGGCAGGGAGCTTGATCAAAGTGGGTTACACGACACTGCCACACGTCTCTTCCTTCGATCACTTACAATGGGCCGAGAGATTATTGTCCTGATTCGGCGAATTCCCACGGGGACTCCCCGTCCCTGGGGGTTCTGCCAAGTCCCTTGTCCTCGTTCGCCAAGGTCCAACGAATCAGTGCATCATACATCACCTCCAGGTGTGACGATGGGTGTGGTCATGTGGCTTTGCGTATATATACCACTTCCCCCCTCGGCTCGTTGACTTCGTCCAGTCCACGATTTTCGTTCCCGGAATATCCTTGGCATCCGGCATGCTCTTGGAACACATCTTCGAACGCCACCCTGTGGGGGTTACAACTTTCACTCTCCCTGTCCCTACCAGACAATTTGGCAATGCCACCTACAAAGAAAATGGGAAACCGGCCCTCGTATTGAGCGAGGTTGGCTTCGCGATCTACTACCCCACAGAAACCGGCTTGTCGACAAACCAGTACCCGTACCTAGATTGGGCTATGCGGTATGCGCCTGCCTATGCGGGTCCCAACTCCTGTCGACTAATTCCTCCTCTCTGTAGCCCAATCAGTAACACCGTGATGGGTTTCTCTCTAGTCTTTGGCGAACTATTCAAACCCCGTACAACGGCTCATCGCGAGGCCCCAGGCGCCCTGTACTGGATTCTCTGGGGATTTTTCTACCTCTTTCTTTCATTCATCAAGGTGATCGGCTCGCGTAGATCCACCCCAGGCCCCGGCTAACATTGACACTTCAGGTTCCCGTCCACAGCAACGCCCCTTTCCATCCTTCACCTCCTAAGGACGAAAAACCAACTAAATGGCCAATCGTTATTTTCTCGCCTGGATTGGCAGGTCAATTGACAACTGCCAGGTGGGCAATATCCAAACGTCATTTTGCCCATTTTGCCCGACCGCTTCTTACCGCTACGCTAGCCATATGTGTGCCAGGATTGCGTCCACGGGAAAGGTCGTCATTGTGATGGACCACCGCGACGGATCTGGTGTCGCGGCTTATTCTCGGAATACCGCCACCGGACAGAAGGAATGTCTTCTTTACATCCAGGAGGCAGCTTCTTCGTGAGTCGATTCCTCCGCTCTGAATTTGCACGTGTTCGGTCTGATGATGGATTCGCGATCAGATACGGAGTCGAGGGACGCCTCGCTTTCCGTATGGAACAACTGGATGTCCGAAGGTTTGAGATCTACTCTGCCTGGAACGCCTTTAAAAAGCTTGTGGTTGATGGTGACCGTGGCAAACTTACAAGCATGGATGACACTACCGTTGACTGGGGTTCCTTCCACGACAAGGCCGACTTCTCATCTGTCCAATTCATTGGCCACTCCTTCGGCGGCGCCACACTCTTCCACATTCTCTCCACTCCTCCAGTGGAAGGTTTCTCTCCTTTACCCATTTCTCACGCCCTGTTCTTGGATCCCTGGCTCCTTCCATTCCCCAAGCCCGGTCCGAGACCTGTTGACCCGGAGAGCGAGACGAAGTCCTTGATCTTGCATTCAGAAGAGTTCACTTTGCACAAGCCAGGATACTTCGACCTGATGCTTGGAGTGCGACCGCTCTGGTCCAACCCACCTGCGTACACCATCGGTCAGTAGGGTTCCCTAAGCACACTATCGCCGTCACTGACCATTATTCACAGCTCGCACCAAGCACGCCAGCTTCAACGATTACATGATTGTATTGCCCAAAATGCTGGCGAGAACGGCTACCTTGACTACACGCAAGGCCGGAGACCTCATTATCGGATTCCTCGATGGGCACTTGGAGGAGACACTGTCTGGGTTCACCATCCGTGAGTTCAGGACCGAGAACGTTGAAAAGAAGGGCAAGACTACGACACGGCTAGTCGCGGAGCCAGGAGACCTCATTATTCACTGAGTTGCGTTGCAATCCAATGTTATAGCCGCATACAGTATACCTCTCATTCACTTAAGGTATTTGGCATGGTAGAAACGACCATATTTATACCTCTCCTGCATTTTCTGTACATGTGACGCAGGATCCCCTTCCGGAGTTCGGCTTTTCAAAGCTTTCCAACCGGTGGCCGAAGTTCCCACGAGCGCTACGCATTCCCTTATTTGTCTAATACCTCGGCCTCGCGATCCCTCCGCGTGGCCTCAGCCGATTGCCCGGGGCCCTGTTGCCGATTCGCGAGCGTCGAGACGCCGGAGTGGGTTTTTGTCATCATCCCGTCTCTTTACCTGACACTTCCACGTACCGGACTTCTACGATATCGATGTTCGTCGACCACACGAGGGAGAAGTTCGCAGTGGGAGCGACAACTTTTACCCTTCAGATTCCGACCCGCACTTTTGGGTCTGCAATCTTGACGCGGACACTTAAACCCCGGCCGGCGTTGCAGCTCTCGGAGGTCGCGTTCTCTGTGTACTACCCGACTCATTCGGGATCATCTACGAAGAAGCATAGATTTCTGGATTGGATAGTGAGGTGGAGTGATTTCTGCAGCGTTGGAATAATTTGAGGACATTCTGAGATTAACCGTGTTCTATAGGCCACTTAGAGGCTCGCTGGCCGGTATCGCCTATTTCACAGGCACGCATCTAGGATTAAATCACACGACACGTGTCTGACCGACCCTATCTCCTACCACCTCAGGCATTCCAGCTTTATTGTTTTGGCCGATATTCCTTTTCTACGCTTCTCTAATCAAGGTATGAAATGTCTAATTGAACAATCCTTGTGCCAACGCTTATTTGGTGGATGAAGATACCCGTACATTCGAATGCACCGATTCTCTCCCCGTCTACGAAAGGCGATAATACCAAAACCTGGCCACTTGTAATATTCTCTCATGGTCTTGCAGGACAACGCACTACGTATAGGTAAGCGCACGGTGTATACCACAATCCCGCTGTGTACTGAACCGGTGAATTCAGTCACCTATGCGCGAGGATCGCATCTACGGGCAAGACTGTCGTGGTGATGGAACACCGAGACGGCAGTGGGACATTCTGTCACCCAAAGTCACCGGAAACCGGGAAGAGAGATCCCTTGCTCTATATTAAAGCAGCCGACACATCGTATGTTCTGACGACTGATACATTTCCGGCCGGTCTAGCTGAATCTCACGTTGGTTTTAAGATACGGCGACGACAAGAAGTTCGAGTTCCGAAGAGAGCAACTTGAACAGCGGACGTTCGAGATCTACGCGGCCGTAGATGCATTGAAGAAGTTATCTGCCGACGGTGACCGGGGGAACCTATCAACGATAGATGACAGCGACGTGGAATGGTCAGACTTCCACGGGAAGATCGGATTCGATACTCTCCAGCTAACCGGTCACTCTTTTGGCGCTGCTACCCTCTTTTCACTTCTGTCCCATGAACCTCCGGAGGGTTTTGCGCCGCTCCCGGTGACACATGCTCTGTTCCTGGATCCGTGGTTAGAACCATTCGAGAAACCCGGCCCCGTCCAGGCGAGCAAGAATGCCCAGATCAAGAAGGTTATACTGCACTCTGAAGGATTCACTTTGTGGAGGGATCATATGGCCCAAATGGTCGCGGTAGCCAAGGACTGGGGGAATGCGCCCATATACACGATCGGTAACGCTTATTCAGTCGTGTCTCAGATTCACATTCTCACCCTCGAGTCATCCAGCTCGTGCAACACACCAGAGCTTCTCAGATTATATCGTGATCTTGCCCAGGCTCCTCATTGGGAAAGAAGCCGAACTCCTCCAAAAGATTTCCGAGTTATCAGTTGCATTTCTCGATGATCGTATAGAAGATGCGCTCGCTCGCTCTACGACTCGTGAGATGGAGGTTGAGACGGTCAAGGGCCGACGTGGTAAAGAGGAAAGGCGGCTGGTTGCGAACGCTGGTGATATAATCGTACATTAATTCCCTCTTGACGTCCTGATTTCGTGGACCTTTGAATCTAGTCGAGACTGAGACTGAGCGATGTGGTTTTGCGGGTAAACCTATATCTTGACTTCCGTCACTAAAAGGACCAAGACCGGGGAACCATACTCCACACCTCAATATCCAAGGATCCCCTTGCTCTCGTCTGAAACCCAAACGAAACATCTCTTTCAACCGCCTCCCAAAGGGCGATCGTGGAGTCCCTGATGGGATCACACATGACGTACGGTACTTGAGGTATAGCGAACCAGACTGAGATCTTTCTCCCCGGTTTTTCCAAGAGGGTACGCGTCCCTAGCCGGAGTATAGCCTGGGCCATTCCTTCGTATGAAGGCCTCAACGATGCTTCCGGAATGCTCTCGGCCCAATTGTCCGGCCAGAGGATTTGAGTAGGCAGGATCCGTAGCGATTGAATGCATCCTCCCGGAATTGCATCGATGAGATGCAACTCCGAAGCCCCCTCCGCGATGTACCAATCTACCCACAACTCACGCAGTGCATGGCAACCCCCGAGGAATGACGTGAGGGTGCGTGTGTTCGATGCGTCGATCCTTACTGGAAGAGAGAGTTCAGAACCGGGGCATCATAAACAGAAAAAAATCTGACTTGAGCATGCTCCGAGGAGTGACAGGATTTCCAACCGATCTGCATCGCTGCCGATGATTGCGATAACCTTTTTAAGCGTGGTGGGGGCACATTGCAAATGGATTTCTTGGAACCGAAGATTCCTTTCCATGAGGTACCAACTCGCATAGGTGGAGCAAACCAGCTTCTTCCGAATAGTGTCGGTGGGGGTGCTGAAAGCCAGTCTAGCTAAGAAGGGGCTGGGGTAGACGAGAAGGGAATCTACGAGAGGGAACAACCCGATGATACGGGTCCAGGTGTGATGCGTCGTGTTAACGTGAGGGTCCCATTGGAGGGAACGAACCCCTTCGGCGAATGGAGTAAAGCAGCGGGCAAGTCTCTCTGGAGGGAAGGGTTCTACGTTCCAGTTGGAGACTCGAAGGACCTGTACGTTGCGGAAGGAATCGAAATAGGAAAAAACGCGCTCGGGGATGTCATCGCTCATCCACCATCCAGCTGATCCTGTTACCTCGATGGTCAGCGACCGGACGTGACGGGACACCCCGTCCGGACCTGGGGTCACAGCGTTGCACCAGTTCCCGAAGGGGTCACCGAAGAACTTGAATACCCAAAATCTGTTGAAGAACTCGATGCTATGGAATAGGTGGTGTTGACTTCGTTCAACCCATGCCCTCGAAATGAGTGAGGCTGCCTTAGTTGTCGTGTGGGATGGGGAGTGGTCGGCACCCCAGACTTCGTCGATGATTTTGTCGATCAGTTCATTGGGTAGGTTCATCTCTACAGGCGAATCTGTTCTACGTTCAGAAACCGGGAGGATACTTTCGTGCGTTAGGCCTACGTCCTGATCTCGGATGTGTTTGGTGGTGGGTTGAGTATGGTGGGAATGTCCAAGTTCCGTGCAGATGTGACTGACTCGATCACCTCATCAATCCGTTCACTCTCCTTCCCACCTCGATGCCCCCCAAACCAATTCCGACTGCAGAAGAAATCGACGCGCTCGCAGTCAAGTTCGCGGCCATTGGTCTTAACCAGGCCAAGGCCAAAGATGCCGCAAAGAGCCTAAAGATCGCGGAACCACTGAAACACCTCGTCGAAACTTTCAAACTCTCAGAACGATCTATTAACGACAAACAAGCTTCACTACTCGTGCATTTTGCTCCTCCGAGTTCCAAGCTCACAGGCGACCAGGAGAGAGGATACATTGTCGATAAGATCGTTGATGGAAAGCTCAAGTCGACCGATCAGGTCAATGGTGAGTCTCACATCCTGGTCGCGTGGTATCCTCCATCGGTCTGATAAGCATGAAACCATCAAGCTGCCATAAAGTACTTTGAATCCCACCCGCCTCCAGTGGATGATTCAGCCTTTGATTACGAGTGTGGTGTTGGTACGTCTTGTTTCACCCCAGGCGTCAGTTTATTGATCTGATGTGGGCTCGTAGGATTCAGCATCACACCGGAGGAACTGTATACTCGAGCAACGTCTTACATCGTCGAAAACGCTGTCTCCGGTTGGTCAAGCCTGAGCTCCGCAATCGGGGGTTTGAAGAACACTCCGGATCTACGGTGGGCAAGTCCACTGGAACTGAAAAATGTGGTCGAAAAGGCTTTCACGGATGCTTTTGGGAGCAAGGAAGAAGCCCTCGCCAAGCTTAAAGCCGAAAAGGCCAAGGTAGGAAACTGGTAACCGCCACCTATAACTACACACTGATCCCCACCGTAGGATGTGAAGAAACCTACCCCGAAGGCATCCACATCCGAAACTGTGCAGGAACCTTCTCCCAAGACAGTTTTCGAGCAGGGGTTCCTGGGGGCGTTGCACAAGCCCGGT
>Ga0307513_10007205_pt1 | contig 14440 bp, 6 predicted proteins | sample 15_EM_MG_FD_202174 | JGI IMG/M metagenome (GOLD analysis project Ga0307513, IMG submission 202174) | Populus trichocarpa ectomycorrhiza microbial communities from riparian zone in the Pacific Northwest, United States - 15_EM | ecosystem: Host-associated > Plants > Roots > Unclassified | place... | reverse complement strand
ATGCATGCTTTAGACTTAGACCAGTGATGGCACATGTTTTTCTTCGCTTTTCACTATTTCTAGTCTCAATACACTCTATCTCATGAAAGCCATGGACATGATTGTCGCGCGTGGGTTCATAGCATTAGGGGTCGTGGAAGCGTGCATATAATTATTTAGTTTTTTGTTGGAAAAATATACTAATTTTATCATAAATTTTAAGAGTATGGGATTAGTTATTTTTAGAGAAGATATTAGCATTCTAAACGGCATCCTATTAAAGCTTTTGATGGATTTTTAATTGATGGTCCGTCTATGATTTAAAATGAAGATTTTTTGATGTGAATAAATTTAGCTTTTTTAATTTATTATGGACTCGTGTGCCTAAATAAATTTTTATGAAGAGGATTCATATAGGTGCCTTAACAAGGTTTACCTATCTTAAAAAGTGAAAGTGTTTTCCACAACTTAAATGTTGTGGTGAAAAATACTCTCAATTAAAATTGATGAATATTCAAAGTAATTCTGAGAAGTTTTTTGTCAACTCCTAATATTTAAATACCAACCTACTTGTAGATCCAATATTTATACTAGAATATTGACCATTAATTCTTATGAATTAAAATTATACGAGTTATTGAAATATTTGTTAAATTCTCATAGATTCAATAAACTGGTTACTAAATTCAAAATACTTGCTAAAAAATAAAACATACAATGTATTTTATTTTTTTAACAAGATATGATTTTTTGTATATTTTAGAGACTTGGTCGTATGCACACAAAATAAAAATATATTTTTTATATTTTTAAAATAAGAAATTTTTTAGAAGTTTTTGGAATATTTTAAATTTTGGTGAAAAGTAGGTATTTTTAATATTGGATCAATATCTTACAATATAAGTTTATAACTCCGATATTAAGTGAAATGATTGGAAAAAATATACGAGTAATTCACAAATAAATTTAAAAAAGATCCCTGAATTTTTTGGAAATTTTAAATATTTTTTTAAAAATTTAATTAGCTATATATTAGAATAAAATCAAGTTTAAAACTAAAGAAAAGAAACGAGATTATCTTAAGGGTTGAGCTAGTTGTGTGGAAACCCAATTCCAAACCTGTTATGTATGTGGGCTAGACCAGTCTAGCCAGCTGGGCTGAAATGGTTCAACCCCAGTATTACATGTTTACTGGTTAAGCTCAATGACCATGTTAATTATTTAATTCACGTTGTGCATGCAAATAAATAAGTAACACATGATAGGGAAGGGAGAGGAAGATTACCTGGCCGAGGGGTGTTGCTTAGCCGGTGGCCCTGTCGTGAGGATGACGACTCACGGTGGAGATGCTTGTGGTTGCTGGAGCTGTCGTCGTTGCTGGTCTTGGAGCTACTGCCGTTGTTTTGTTTAGCTGGAATAGGAGAAGACGAAGTGCTGGAATTGGAGGATCACGGTGGAGGCTGTGAATGGCTCTGCTGCCATTGAGTGTGGTGGTTCCTACTGCTAGCTGGAACTTTGAGTTTGTTGTGCTGGAAGTTGTTGGTGCATGCTGCTTCTGCTAGAGCTATTGTCTTCCACGACTATTGCTGCTGTAGAGAAACTTCTAGAGTAATGGAAAGGATATGCAACTATATATTGATGAATGGTGTTGCTCTTGGTCTGGAGTTGGTGCAGAGGAAAGGAGAACTTGATGCTATTGCTAAGTTCGTATAATTGTGGCTGCTACTGGAATGAGAACAACTACCAAGGTGTCGAGGCTCGCGGTGTAGTTGCTGAACCTTCACTAATGCAGATGAGGATATGAAGTGCTGGTGGAGGAGGAGCAGTTGGCCTGAGGTGCTGTTGTTGCACGGTTGAGGAGAAAGTTGTTGCTCTTGTTGCTGCTTGCTCATCGCACCTGACATTGTAGCTATTCCCTTCTCTATTCTCTTTTTTATGGGCCGGATTTAACCTAGTCATACGGACTGGGCTTGATGCAGCCGGCCTGGCTTGGTCACTTGCTTAGTTTAGTGACCAAATCGTGTAGCAGCGAGCATGCGTGAATTAATTCACGCATGCTCTACATTGTAGGGAGTTAATTAAAATGGCAAGACGGGGGGATAAGAGAAGAACTTACCTGGTGAGGCGCTCGTTGCTGGGATTCTGGAAGAAGATTGAGATTAGCCCTTCTGCTTCCCCTCTCCTCTGCTCTTTGGTCTTCTCTTCCTCTGCTCTTTGGTCTTCTCTTCCTCTGCCTCTCTGTTTTTTGTATTTGGCTTTTCATGTCTCTCTCTATTTGTTTTTCTCGTCCTCCTCTGTCCTGCTCCTCTCTTCTCTTTCTTTGTTTGTGTGTTTTCGGCTGAGTCTGTGATCTGGGGTGAGAAAAGGAATTCCCTTGCCAAGAGTCTCTCTGGCTTTTTGTGTTTTCTCCCCCTTTCCTGTCTTACTTTGTCCTCTAGTCTCTCGATTCTCTCTCTGCTTCTTTTGTCTTTTGTTTTTCTTCTTGTCCCCTCGGTTTTGGTCTCTGTCTCTGCTTTTATATGGTTATATTCCTAGTGGCTCATCAGTGACCGTCTCTCTTCTCCTAAGATCAGGATAAATATGGATTAGGAGAGTTACTGTTCTGCTGGGATTAGGATACCAACAGTCCTGCCAACACTGGACTGTTGATGATGGTTTCCTTAATGTTGATGGCACATTGTGGCGACGAAGGAAGACTGGAAACGAACAGGATAGATTGGCTGTGTTGATGGGTCCAAACGAGGCTTTCATCACTTCGCTTCCCCTTTTTTTTTGGCAGGTGGATCTTTTGTTCCAGGGAGGAAGAGGATGGACAGTCCTCCATGGAACAACGCTGTTTCTTTAAAATATACTATTGTCTTGATATTTAGAAAAAAAATTGCTTTTATATATATTAAATTTTAAATTCATGATCATGATTTTACAATTAGATAAAAAAAAATAATTGTCTAATTGTTGTCTAATTAATTTGTAATTTCTGCTTAAGCGAAATCTTCAAACTCTTAAATAATTTTTGTAATTGTACAAGTTATGGTATAGATTTTTATTTATATATAACTTTCTTAATTAGACGATTGAAGTTTTTCCTGCTTAAAATTTTTTATTAGAAAAGATTGGTTTAAGTTCTTATGTTTATAGGAGAAAATAAGATTAATACTTTTGACTTTAAAAATTTTGAACTCTAATTTCTTCATCAAAATGTTTTCTATAGTTTTGACTTATAATCTTAAGATTTTATTTGGAAACGTGGTGCAAATTATATTTTTTAAAAAAATTTCTGTTAAAAAATAATTTTTTTTTATGTTTTGAATTATTTTGATACGCTGATGTCAAAAATAATTTTTAAAAAATAAAAAATATCATTTTAATGCATTTCAGCACGAAAAATACTTTAAAAAACAACAGCAACCACACGTAAAAAAAAACTCTAAAGCTTGATAACTTTTAATTTAATTATTGTCATAATACATTGGATTGGGAAAATTAAATCCTCTTCCATTAATCTCTAAATTTCAATCCACATTTCTGAAAGCTATGTTCTTTTCTTTTAGCTTAAAGAAAGCTCAATTAGCTTTTTTATAAGCTATATAGCGCCTTGTTTCAATTTATACACGTAGGATGCTCACGATTAATGAAGAACTATTGTTGCTTCATGTAAACTGTCTTCACAAGAATCACTGGGATTTGAAGTAGCGGAACTAGTGGCTTAGAAGGATTCATTGGATGGCCTTAGAACCGTAGGATCGAGGGCGTTTCTTAGGAACCGTATGAAAAGAAAGGTTAATAGCTTCCTGCCAATTTCTCATATTTTTTTGGTATAAAAAGAAATGGTTTTCTGCTGCTAAATCTAGTTCATAAAAAGAATTGATTTTATGTATATCATACAGATTTTCATGGAGAATCCAAACTATAGCCAGTGATCTTCTCATGAAATTACATCGAGCACGCAATTTCAAAATTGACGCGACCAATTTCAAGTCAATAATGTTTATAATATTTGGCATGATGGTAATTATTATGTTTTAAAGTTATTTTTATTAATTTAAATAAAAAACTTAAATTCTTAAAGCAACACGGCTATACCACTTAAACAAACACTCCCTATATATAATGAAATGATTAGGGTTATGAAAATACCCAAGAACCAAGAAATGTAAAAGAGCAGAATTAAGTAAATAAAATTCAGATAAAATCTTCGAGAAACAATCAAGTCGATAATGTCAAAATTAAAAGAATCATTAAAGCAGTTTTTGTTATCTTATTTCAGACAAGTGATCACACAGGTACGTCAGCTGATTTCATAATCTGACGTCATGGATGATGTCATAATCTGACGTTTTATGCATGATTTCACCTTTCAATCATTTTTAATGCGAAATTAAGGAAATAATTAAATCGTTGGCAATTTGGAAAATCCTTCACAAAGAAAGGGTATTTGCATCGGCTAAGCTGCACGCTTCATAGGAGTATCCTATTTGCTTGAGGACTAAAAACACGACATTAATTAATACAGTAAAAACAATAATATTTTAAAACTAATTGAGACTTTGGATTGGATTGTGATAATCTGAATTAATTTTAAAATAATATTTTAAAAATAATTTAAATAATATTATTTTAAAAAAATAAAATAAAAACATCTATTTAATTTTATTTAAGTTTCACTAGTCAATCAAGCAATAAATTAATTTATAGGCCAGTTAAATTTAAAAAAGTTAATATCCAAAATAGTTTTTAAATAAACCTAACTTGAGCTTGGCTATACTTTGAATCAGTATGTTACTTAATTAATTTGTCTAATCGAACCAAATTTAATATCAATATTTTTGTCTTGTTTACTCATTTTATGAAAAGTTTAATTACTAAGCTACAGTTGACTTTTGCTTACCAAAAGTGAACATATATTTGCCTTGCTCTCCCAATCATAATTTTGAAATTCAATCTGATTATCAAACTGGTTAAATAATCAGGTCATGAATTAGATGGATTGACCCAGATCAACCAAAAAAAAAATATACAGGCAAGCCTAAGATTGTTATATACATGGAGGCTTTTGAAGGCATGGGGCAGACAGCAATCACACAACATTAGCCCAGAAAAAAGTTTTCAATGCATTAAATAAAAACCTAATAATTAAAATCGAGAGAAATACGGCTCATTTACTAGAGCAAATGATCAATTACATAAATTCAAAACTCTAAAATCTATTTTTTTGTCCTACAAGCACAAGGATGCATAGAGAATACTATTGTATGAGAGATCCATATCGCCCTAAGGTGAGCAAATGTAAACACCTCTTCCAAGTCATTAAAAGAATTCATGCAACACATTAGGTAAAAAACTTCTATGATACCAAAGATTTGTCAAGGAAAAAAATTCTCTTTTTTTTTTTGTTGCAAAAGTTGAACTGCTCTGTTTTGATTCAAGCAAATAAATATTTACAAAGACAACCACTTTATAGTATAAATGGCATTTCAGGAAAGTATAGAAATAATCTTAGATCACTAAGTCTTATAATAGCTACAAACTCAAATTTTCTATTTCCATAAGCACCCAAGCATACCTTAGCTTCTGAACTTACTGTCTCAACCGCGCTAGATTGCACATCCATTAGATAATGACAATGAGATACCAGAACAAATTCCACAAATCCACATATCAACAATTACTTCAAAAAGAACAAACCTGAAAAAAAGACTGTGACCAAGGCACTTCAGTTGGCTTAGAACAATGCTTGCTTCCTTCGCCGTGTTCATTTGATTTCTTGTCTATTTCTTTGCTCACACCACCAGACTCCACCTTGGCAGAATTCGGACTAGACGAGGTCTCAAGAGGCAATGCATCTTGCAACCGACGCCGGTTCTTTTGATCTAAATTAGAGTCAATTGTTACTCTCTCTGTCTCTGGTTTTCCATCTCTCCTTACCTATTAGGACTTCAAGAAAACAAAAAATCATTTAGCTGGGTTTCAAAGAGCTGATTTCCTCTTTCGTTAATTAGGTTTGCAACTATCCCTAATATTGCTTTGTTCTTCTTCAGTGTTTTGGCCTTTTAAAAGGCTAAAACGACGTCGTTTAATGACTGCTGATATTGAAAAAATAGACCGGGTCTCACCCGGGTGAACCAGGTCCCGGCGGGTCGATCAGGTTTCACTAGGCCAACTCCCAAGCGAGTTTTTATCTCCACCCGGACCGGTCCTAGACCCGGGTCGGTCGGGTCCCGAGTCAACCCGCCGAGCCTGTCTGGGTTTTAAAACTCTGCTCCCAATAATTAAAGGTGTTGAAAGTGGTTTGGTGATAATCTTTTTTGGACTTGTAAAGTTTTCTTAACACATCTTATCAAATAAAAATTTTTTATCCTTAAATATTAAATATACTCACCATTACATTGTATTAAACTTATTTAATTTAATTAAATAAAAAAAATAAAATTGATAGAAATCAAACTCATGAGCATCTCATTTGTTGACGGTCATAAAGGTCTTTGAAAGATATTAGCTTTCAAGAATTAAGAAAATGATTAGTGGGTCCTTCCAAACGTCTAACAAGTCTTCCATAAGTCCGATGGATGTTAACGATCCAGCATTAATTAATACTATCTTCTTCCATAAAGAGTGGCTTTTCCAACTTGAAATACTGAAAGAAAGAAAGCGAAATAAAAACTCGGGCCCTACATGTCGGTAACACATTCGAGTTGCGAATCCTTAAAAAAAAAACATGTTAGATGTTTTTTTAATATAATTTTTAAAGGTTATTACGACAGATGTAATAATAATTATAGATAAATCTAGAAGAAAAACATATAATAAAAATAACATTTTATAAAAAATAATACACTAAAAGTGATGTCGTTTTTTTATTAAAAAGAACTAACTCTTTACTTGAATTTTTTATATCAATGTATATTTTAAAATTTTTAATTTTTTTAATTACTAGATAGTGATTCTTAATTTTTCTTGATATGAGCCAATGTGAATTTTAGAATTTTAAATTATTTTAATTATTAGTTGAAGACTCTTAATTTTCTTTGATATATATCTTTTCCCTTCAAGGAAGTTCTAGTTGATGTCATGGTGTCATAATGTTTAAAAAAATTGAGAAAAAAAATAGAAAAATAATTTTAATGTAGTTGCAAGTAAAGTTAAGAAAAATAATAATTTGTAAAGTATATTAATAAAAAAAAACTAAGGTAAGTAGGCACATGAGCTTCAAAGCCAAAAGGATAGAAAAGTTTGCAAACTTGTCGTGCGATATTAGGATGATTGCCGCTTGTTCCAACGTAACTTTTCTTAATTGTAGTGCGACAATGTGCAAAATCTCCTCTAGTCTATCTTGTTGAGATTTTGGATTTTAATATCATTCTCTTTTTTATTTGAGATTAATTAATATCACAAAAAATATAGTTTTATTCAAGTTTTAAGTATAAAAAACTTTTATTTTAAAGTTTATATTAAAAAATAATATAAATTATATTAAACTGACTGATTCTACTTGTATTTGGAAGCAAGATAACTCTGTCTGAAATTAAAAAAATATATATATCACACGAACTCCCTAAAGAAAAGGCCGTGCGAGTTTGGTCGTTTATTTGAGTAGTCGAGAAGTAAATGGAAAGATTTATTAATGTTTCATCTCCTTGGACACTGGCTATAGCTGACGTTTGCTTACCAAAAGTGAACATATATCTTTCTTGGACTCGTGAAGTTTGACAAAGATAACCTGAAATTAATGTCGGCGCCAAAAAGAATGTTATTTGTGGGCCGCCTTATCAAACATTAATCTATCTTTTGTCTTTTGTTTTTTAGGAGCCAAAAGTGCTACCGATTTGTCACGTACGGACATTAGATTTAAAGAGATAGAGATTGGAGTTATTTTCATTAATAATAATATTAATTTTTTAAAATTAGATTTATTATTAATATATATAATTTTATATTCATGTTGTTTTTTTCAAGTTTATACTTTGTAGAAATTTGAACAAAACAAGGAATGTTTTAGATCTCATTAGCCTTGATAACATTGACCTAGCTTATATTTAAAATATTTGTGTTAAAAAATTTTAATTTCATAATATTTTGATATTTTGTTTAAGTTAAATTACTTTAAGTTAAAGATCTATTTAATCTTGACTATTTAGAAATATTTTAAATTTTAAAATTATATTTATTTGATATTGTGTTTGTATTGCATAATTTATAATTAATTTATCTTGTATTATATATATATATATATATATATATATATATGAATAATACAACCTTGAAATAGCACGCCGAAACACTTTAAAACTAAAACATTCCATTTCAATTAAAAAAAAACAAGACACCTATCAAAACAAAATTCACAATCTTGTGATAAAGAGCTATGCAAACTCTAAAATGTTCTTCACTTAAACAATATTATTGAAGACTATCATATATGAGTGAACTATGTTGGATTGTTCAGACATACATGTACCTAAAAAAATCAATCAAACCCAGTCATACTCTAAAGTTAGACTGCCCTCGTATAAGCAATAAAGTTGAAGTACTGAAGCATGTTGGATCCGCCGTCTTAGCCGACATTAGGACCTTTGCTAACCAACAATTTCTTTGACTTAATGGATATTCATAAGAGAAACCAATCAAAATTATCTTTGACCTAATGGGTGTTCATAAGAAGTAACAATCAACATTACCTTTAACCAAATGCTTAAAAATTATGGTGAGTGGTATATTCTTGTCTTTATATAACCCTTATATTATTTTGTTAATCCATATAAAATTGACCTAACACATATAAATCAAAAGTTGTGATGGATTAAATCTTATATGGAAGCCAAGAGTTGGCATATGGATTAGATAATGCGTGACTTGGGACAGCCAAATGCCACCAAGATACAATTGAAAAAAAAAAACCTTAAAAATAGAAGTTGAAACTAGATTTAGAGGCAAAAAATGTTTTTTTTACCCAAAAATATGAGAAATTGCTGGAAGCTAAAAACCATACACACATACAAGAATTTCTTTTATATAATATAAATTCCAAGTGAAGATACAAGAATCATCCTTGTTGGGGATGTTTTCAAAGGCAGTAGAACATACCTAATCAAACATGTTAGAACTGTATCCACTCCAACAAACACAAAGCACATCTCGCATAAATAAGCATAATACCCAAAACAAAATACAACAATGACAGAACACCAAGGCAGAGTACTGAAGGAAACAAATTCATAGGGACACTTGTTCTTACGACTAGCTAGGACTTACCTTCTACAAGACAGACACATATTCTATTTTGACCTAACTCATTACACAACCAGAGTGAACTTAATTCAGACAGATCCAAAAGATAGTTTCTGCTTGCCTGCCACACTAAACATGAGCCCAGCCTCATGCTTCGATTTATGGAGAGCTATTACTGCTGATCATCAATTGAATACCAGAAACCAAAATGCTTTTTTTCAGCTCTGATACGATAAATTCTTTCGCCATTCTCTTCCTCATCCATAGTCAAGATAACTTTATCTCCTTTGTTGAGCCCTTTCTGATGAACATAGTCATGCCATTCGCCCTTTAGCCAAGGTTTCGGATACTTACCTTCATTGCGGATGGAGACCTTAAGTCTCCATTGGTGTTCTTGCATGTCAAATGCCACAAATTGGACCGAGTTCTGACCATCTGGCATGGGGAAGGCCGAGAGACTCCTAGCCGGAAATTCAAGTCGCTTATTTTTTGCATCGCTCTCGGATAGTATTTTGTTCATCACCTCCATTTTTTTTTGTAAAATCAAACGGGTTGAGCAAATGGTTCGAAGGATTAAAGTTTAAAGCTAGCAGGGTTAGTGGTGTGAGAGTTCATGCAAGATGATTGTATATATAGTAATGATCATATGAACATCTGAGAAATAAAAAATTAGAGAAGTCTTAATCATAGTGTGATGTTAAGGCGGTGATCGAAAGTTTACATGTAATGTTCTGTTAATCATCGCTCGACAATCACCAGCTTCTAGATTGTGATCATGGTATATATATATATATATATATGATGCGTGCAATGCTTGAATATTCAAAAGGCCGGCACTAGTGATACTTCCGATCATTTGACTTGGAAAATTATTTTATATTTTGATATTGATTAAAGCTAAAAGCCCTGTTTAAAAAGTGCTGACGTTTTCTTACCATAAGTGATCATCTATCTCCCAATTATTAAAGGAGTTGGAATCAGATCGAAAAGTCATTGTGAGAAAGAATCTTATATATTGGCGGCTAATCAAACTTTCATTATCTTTTTTTTTTTATTTTGTTTTTTACAAACCAAAATTGCAACTGATTTCAATTAAATTTTAGCATTCTAATCTATAAAGTTATGTTTAAAACTTCATATAGAAATTAAACTTTTTTATGACTAAGTTTAGTGTAGGGATCAAGGAAAAAAAAAATCATTGATGACAAATCATTGATCTACTGACCACATATGTCATCAAAGCATAGAGAGGATGCTAAACATTTTCCAAGGCTGCCCTAGAATCTAGGTTATTTAGCTAAGATTATGTTTGTTTTTGGATTTTAAAAGTATTTTTAAAAAAATTAAAATTAAATTTTTTTTCTTTATTTTAAATTAATTTTTTTTTTATGGTTTTAGATTATTTTAATATGCTGATGTCAAAAAAATAAAAAATTTTAAATTTTTTTTAATATATTTCCAAGTGAAAAACACTTTAAAAAACAATCATAAACATACTTTCAAAAATAATGCCAAACATAATGTCCAAAACCTATGAACACACCCAAACATTAAGCTGTGCAATTTACGTGTTAATCACTAATTTTTAATAATATTTTAATATAATAAGTTATCAAATCACTTCTGAACTCATGTGATAAAAGAAAAAAAATATAATAAAAAGATAATAAAAAAACCCGACAATAAGTTTATGATTTTTTTTCTAGGTAATTCTGTTATTTTATTGTTTTTAAAATAGTTAAAGGACTAGGCAGTCCCTATCACTTTTTGGCCACTTCCGAATAATTATTTGTGCAACTTGCAAATTAACTTATGCTGCACATGGCATAGGATTTCTCTTCTCTCGTACACGTCGATCACTTAGCTTGTCTTATAAGATTATTTTTTTGCCATTCTATTTCTCTCTCTCTCTCTCTCTCTAATTTTCTCTTTGAATACGGGGATTTTCGCACGATATCCATAGTATAATCTATAACATACCACATTTCGGACAGGGATTTGAAGCTGCCAACATTAATTGCTCCATTAATTAATTTCTTGGACGATGATGATTACATCTAAACGATAAGGTTGATGAAGTCTCTTTATTGGCTTGTTTGTTTCTGCATTTCAAAAGTGTTTTTAATAAAATTTAAATTATTTTTATTTTTTTATTAACTTCAAATTAATATGTTTTTAGTGTTTTTAAATCATTTTGATGTGCTGATGTCAAAAATGATTTTTAAAAAATAAAAATAAATTATTAGCATGTATTTTAACACGAAAAGTTATTTGAAAAACAACCGCAACTACACTGCCAAACAAACCCTAACCTTGGTCGTAAGTAAGCGAGCGCATGGGATTAAGGGAGAAAAAGATACAAGAGTTTGTAAACTGATCTTGTGACATGAGGGTGATTGTCGCTCGTTTACAGGTAACTTCTCTTAATTGTCGAGCGACGATGGCCTTCTATGTTGTATTCAGTACTGTGAAAGATCAGAAATAATCGATTGCGTACATTATTAGCTTACCACTATATTACAAGGTGTGAAACATTTTTAATTCCATCACAAGACCGAAAAAAAAATACCCTTTTTAAAACAATTTTGGATGAAAATGATTAATTCAAACAATTTAGGATGCTGTTATCGCATGATAAACAACAAGTTATTTTATTAAACAATATGAAATGAACAATTGAATCGAATTACAAATAATATTTTATAAATTAATCTCTACAAATGATTTTGAGAAAAAATTTCCAAAACATAAAAATATACATCTTCCATTCATCTCGTGGCCTCCATTTGAGCAGGGAACACAACCAACATTCTTTTATCAATCTCTATAACTGTACAGGGATCGAAGCCAATTCTAAAACATTGAGATATTTTTTTTATTCAAATTAAAAAAAAAATAACTTTATTGAGCATTCTAATTGCTAAATACATGGCCAAATTTATAAGGGTGGGATGACACTTTATAAAATAAAATAAATAGAAACAATGCAGGTCAATTCTTAGATAAAATAATAATAATAATAATTGTCAAAAAATTATTTAAACCCAATAACTTAAGTTATTTAATGTATGTATATTTTATTTTGTCAGTAGTTTGATGTATCTTTAACTTTTTTATATTATGCCTCAATTATTTTATTATGAATTTCATCCTTAAATAATAAATCTTATAGAACAAAATCCCTAGACAAATTGAATCCAATTAAAAATAATAGTTATAGACATAAAAAAAAATTAAATATTGTTTGTTTTTGCGTTTCAAAAATGATTTTGAAAAAAATTAAATTTTTTTATTTTTTTCTTTGCTTCAAATTAATATTTTTTTAGTGTTTTTAGATCATTTTGATGCGCTGATATCAAAAATAATTTAAAAAAAATTTAAAAAATTATTTTAATACATTTCTGAATAAAAAATATTTTTAAAAACAATCACAATTGCACTCTCAAAAATATCAGAGTGCTGGTGTGTCAATTGAGACAAACTTTTCTACTCAAGTAATCTCATGGATAAAATTTTTATAATACTCTTAAATAACTATCTCAAATTAAGAGTTGTAGATGTGATTTTAAATCCAAAAATAATTTTGTTTGACTTTCTAACATATTTCATCAAAAATTTTTTTTTTTATCCTTAAATAGTAGATATATTTTTATCCTTAAAATTTTTTTGTTTGACTTTCTATATTTTAAGGTTATTTTTTATATTGGATGCAAACAGACAAATTTGTCTTAGGAGAAAAACATATAATAAAACATTTCATAAGAAATAAGGTAGTAAAAATGACATTTTTTTATTTATTAAGCATAACTAATTTTTTTACCTCAATCTTTAAAGTTAATGTATATTTTAGGATTCTCAGTTCTTTTAATTGCTAGGTAATGACTTTTAATTTTTCTTAATATGAGCCGGTGCGTATTTTAATATCTTTAATTTTTTTAATTATTAAATGATGATTCTTAATTTATTTTAATAATATTTTAATCTAATAAATCTCTATATCTATATCTGTACAGGATCAAAGCCCATTCTAAAACATTGAGATATGATTTTATTCAAATTTTAAAAAAGCATATGACAAAAAATTAATTTTATTGAGCATGCTAAATACATGGCCAAATTTATAACGGCAGATGACACCTTGTAAAATAAACTAAATAGAAACAATAAAGGTAAATTCTTAAGCAAATAATAATAATAATAATAATAACGATAATTAAAAGCAAAACAGTAGAAAATCAATAAAGAAAATTAAGAAAAACTCAATTCAACTCCTTTAACTCTGCAACCCAATAATATAATATTAAATCATAAAATTAAAAAAAAATTAAAAAAAAAACATAAGTTAAATAAGTTAAATGGAGCAAATCTTCTAAATTTGTTTTTCGAATCACGAGACTGGGTTATTTCATATATTATTATATAATAAATAAGTTATTTTCTTGAATTGTTTTTAAAAAATCTTGTGTTTTTATAATTTAAAAAAGTTAATACACTTTTCAACAATTACACCCACATCCAATTTCTAAGCTAAAAATGATTTGCTTATAATGAGATAATATTCTTCTTTTAAAAAGTTAAAAGATTTAAAATTAAAACGTTTATGCAACTTTCAAATCAACTGGAATTGCTCATTGGACAAATGATTACCAAGAAACTCAAATCATTGCATTTGTTGTAATTTGTCAAAGATCAGAAATAATCACATCTCCGATTAACTTTTTGACCATGGAATGCCTTGCCGACCAAACCACCAAATGTGACAACGCAATCTAGGATGTTGATATCGAACGATAATGAACAAGAGTTAACAGTGAACGTGCAATCTCTACACCTATAAAAATGCTATAATAGCTAGCCCTCCAACATTCATCTGTTTCTCAACCTGTCAAAAAACCTGATTAGTGCTCTTGAAATCCATTTCTAGCATCAATGGCGGAGGAGCTCATAAATAAAATCCTAACGCGCACAGACCTAGAAAACCGTCTAGCTTATCCAACCCAGAGTCTTGGGGCCTTTCCACTATTGTCCCAGGGCCATAATTCAGTGCGTTTTGATGCACGAGATACTCTTGGGAAAGTCTGGAATCTTAAGATTTCTACTCGGGCTCAAGGCCATCCAAAACCAGCCATCACTGGAGAGTGGTTGTCACTTGTGCAAGAGAAGGGCCTTAGAGTCGGAGACAGGATCGTTCTGACTAGGGAAGTAGATGAAGATGATGAAGTGAGCTACGAAATCA